>Ga0070741_10005314_pt1 | contig 28720 bp, 29 predicted proteins | sample Coa_R1_4_FD_66440 | JGI IMG/M metagenome (GOLD analysis project Ga0070741, IMG submission 66440) | Surface soil microbial communities from Centralia Pennsylvania, which are recovering from an underground coalmine fire - Coalmine... | ecosystem: Environmental > Terrestrial > Soil > Unclassified ... | reverse complement strand
GGGGTCGGCCGCGCAACGTTTTCAGGGAGACGGCGCGCCCGGCGCGCCGGTCACGAACCGGACCCGCGGCGGACGCGATCCAGCCGCCGGCGCTCCTTCCGCTCCGCCTCACGCTGCTCCCGGGCCCACTCCGTCGCGGTCGGCGATTTCCGCTCCTCTGCCCAGGCGTCCCGGTGGCGCAGCATGGGCACGTGCGCGTCCCAGCACGCAACGGAGCAGAACGCGAGCGCGGTGCGTGGGCGGTTGCACGTCGAGACGTTGCACACCCAGTACGTGGCGGTGAACGGCAGCTCCTGCTTGCACGTCGAGCACCGCTTCCAGAACGTCTGGTCGGGGGCCATCGGAGACGAGCTACTTCCGGTTCCGGCCGCCTCGGACGCGTGCCCGACCGGATTTGCGTTGCTGCCGCTTCAGCCCTTTGCGCTTGAGCGACGCGCGCATACGGGCGGTCTTTCGCTTCTTCTGCTGCGCCATTGGTCCTCGCCTCCTACCGTTCCGCGAGCTGGTCGAGCGTCTGCACGTCGGCCGGCTCGAGCTCGAATTCGTAGACGCCCAGGTCCTCCGCCATGTGCGCGCGCGACGTCGTGCCCGTGAGCGGCGTCATGCCGACCTCGAGCGCAAAGCGGAAGATCACCTGCGGCACCGTCCGCCCGGTCCTCGACGCGATCTCGTGCACGCGACGATGTCCGAGCACTTCCCGGTTGGCCGTCAGGAGGGAGAACCCCTGGTAGAGGATGTCCCGCTCCGCGCAGATCTGCCGGACGGCTCGATCCCAGCCCATGGCGGCGAAGCAGCGGTTCTGCACGATCGCCGGCTTCGTGGACGCGCCGGTGTAGAGCTCCGCGAGCTGCCCCGCGTTCACGTTCGAGACGCCGAGGAGCCGCGTCTTTCCGGCGGCATGCAGGCGCTCCATCGCCTTCCAGACTTCCCGGTCGTCGGCGCTGAAGCCACGCGCGACCGAGGGGCCGTGGAGCACGTAGGAGTCGAGGCGGTCGACGCCGAGGTGCTGCAACGAGCTCGCGAACGACTGCTCGACCTGTGTCGCGAGCGGCGCGTGCGGGTCGTAGGGCAGGCGATGGTCCTGACCCTCGACGTAGGTGAATTTGGTCTGGAGGAAGAGGTCGTCGCGGCGGAGATCGCCGGCGGCGAGGGCCTCTCCGACGGCGGCTTCGTGATAGTGGCGGCGTTGGTTGGCCGTATCGATGCCGCGGAAGCCGGCGTCGAGCGCCATCCGGACGAGCGGGGCGGTGGCGTCTTCCTTCCAGGCGGTGCCGTAGAGGAACGTCGGCACGCGGACACCGTGTACGAGGGTGTATCGCTCCGGTCTCCGCGCCCGCTCCACGCCGAGTGGGTAGCATGCCGGTCGGAGTGGGGCCACCGTTCCCCTCGCGCGTCGCCCCGGCTTGATGCGGTCACCTTCTTTCGCGAACCCACTGCCGAGTTTCTCACGGGCTGGCTCCCGATCTGCCTCGCCCTTCCTCACGCCCAATCGTTATCGACGCGCGACCCGCGCAGCGTAGCTTCGTGACGCTGCCGAGGCGGGGTTGTGTCCCGTACACCGAATCGGGGAGGGCTTTGGATGGAACGAGTTCACGGACGGTCGCATCGTTTCATCACCTTCATCGCGCGCGGCGCGGCGATGTGCGCGCTGCTCTCCGTCTTCCCGGCCCCGGCCGGCGCGACGGTCTCCGTCATGCGCGGGCGGCCCTACGGATCGCGCATCTTCCCGGACAATCGCTACACCGTCCGCGATCGGACCCAGCTGACCGGACGTCGCATCAACTTCCGTCAGGGCATCGACTACCCGAAGGTCGGCAACGCCGTGCAGCCGTCGTGCACCACCGCCGACTACTCGATCTGCGACGCCTTCGCGGAGCTCAACACGCTCGACGGCTTCGACCTGCAGCCGCGCGTGCTCGTGCCGTTCACCGGTCCGATCGACCTCGCGTCCGTGTCCAGCTCGAACTTCTTCATCGCCACGAAAAAGGGGGCCTTCGTCAGCGGACTGCGCCAGCTCACCTTCGACCCGACGACGAACACGCTGGCCGGCATCGCCGACGAATTCCTGGACGAGAACACCATGTACCGGGTCTACGTCACCAACGGCATCCTCGACACGACGGGCCACCCCGTCCGTGCCTGCGGCCGACGCTGCCGCGTCCGATTCACGACGCGAACCGCCGCCAGCATGCTCGTCCGCATCCGCCAGGCGATGGATCTTCCGCTGTCCGACCCCGCGAACGCGTACGTGCTCGCGGGCTTTCCCAGCGCCTCGACGTCGACGGCGAGCCGCAAGATCACGTTCCGGCAGGACGGCGTCGACGACGTCTTCCTCGCGGCGAGTGTCGCGCCGTCGGTCGCCGATCCGCTGAACGGCATCGTCCGCACCGATCAGGTGAAGGCGGATCCCAACGCCGCGGGCGCGTTCCAGTCGAGCGCCGTGCCGAACCTCATTCCGCCCGGAAACGCCGGCTACTACGCCTTCGGTAGCTTCCTCTCGCCGCGCTACCAGTTCGCCTCGGCGTCGGGGCACCAGGACAACCCGTACGGCGTCGGCGACGGGTTCACCGACGGCGAGATTCCGCCGGTGGCGACGACGCAGACGCCGGTGCCGTTCGGCGCGGATCGGATCGGCGTCATCGTCGTGACGCCCGATCCCGTGCAGTTCCCACCGCCGTGGCCGGCGGCGATCTACGGCCCCGGTTTCACGCGGAGCGACTACGACATCTTCGTCACCGCCGACTACAACGCCTCGCTCGGCATCGTCACGCTGGCGACGAACCCGTCGGGCCACGGCTTCGGACCGCAAAGTTCGACGACGGTGACCGCCAACAACGTCCCCACGACGTTCCTCAGCTACGGACGGGGACGCGACCTCGACGGCGATGGGCTCATCGGCGATGGCCTGAACGACGGCGTAGGCCCGACGGGCCACGTGCAGCCCGACACGAGCGTGTTGCCGTCGCGGAAGCCGATCGACGGATTGGCGTCGGGGCTCATCCAGACCGTCGTCGACGACATGGCGCTCGGGCGCGCGCTCACGGTGGGGCTCGACATTCCCGGCGTCGGGACGAACCTCGTCGACCCGTCGCGTATCATGTACTACGGGCTCAGCTTCGGCGGGATCTACGGGACGATGCTGATGGGCACCGATCCGCTCTTCGGTCGAGGCCTGCTGAACGTACCCGGCGGACCGATCGTCGACATCGCGCGCCTCTCGAGCTTCCGCGGCGACCTCGCCGACAAGCTCGCGGTCTCGCGGCCGTCCTTGCTCAACGGCGGTCCAGGCCTGAACGGCTTCACCGAGGATCTCCCGCTGCGCGTCGATCCGCCGCTGGTCATGACGCACGCCGGCGCCGCGGCGCTCCAGGAGCTCTTCGGGAACACCAACTGGTACGACCGGAAGGGAAGCCCGGAGACCTTCGCGCCGCGCATTCGCCTCCGCCCCGACGCGGCGTGGGCGTCGACTCCGAAGAGTTTCGCCTACCAGATCGCGTACGGCGACGGGACGACGACCGACGTGTGCGGCGGCGTGATCGTTCGCGCCGGTGACTTCGCCGATCGGGTCGTCTTCTACCGGAACGACAAGACGCCGACCTATGCGAGCGATCCGCACGGCTGGCTTGCCGATCCGACGCTCGCCGGGCGCACGGCGGGGGAGCAGCAGCTCGGTACGTTCCTGTCGACCGGGAACCTCGTCAACACGAACCCGTCGCAGCTCGAGGTGCCGATCGCGAATCCGGGCAACCTCGAGTGCTTGCACTTCCCGGATCCGCAGACGGGGCAGGGGCAGACGCGGCAGCCGTTCCCGGCGAGCGGCGACTGTCCGCCGCTGTCGGCGGACGGCTGACGCTAGCCGTCGCGCTCGGCCAGCGCCGCCTCCAGCGGAGCCGACGCTTCCCGCATCCGGACGCGGCCCCTGACGGTCACCGGCACGGCGACGATCACGGCGCCGTACTCCGCGGCGACGAGCCACCACGGCAGACCGAGCGACCCGTGCACGCGGTCTAGGTGGAGCGCGACATAGGTCGGCAGGACCGCGACCGTCCACACTGCCAGCGGCCGCGTGAGCGGCCCGTAGAGGAAGGGCGTCAGCCAGAGGAGGTACCAGGGGTAGACGCACGGGGCGAGCGTGAGCGCGGCCGCGACGGGCCACGCCCAGGCCGTGGAATCGTCGGGCCATCGCGTGCGCGCCCACGTCGCGACGGCGAGCCCCGCGAGCAGGGCGATGCCGGCGAGCGCCGTCGGTGACGCGAGCGGGACGAGCGCCGCGAAGAGGGGGCCATTGAAGCGCCATGCGGCGAGATAAGCGCCGAGCGATCCGAACGGGACGACGCCTTCGCGCACGAACGGGAGATAGAACGCGGCGAGGAGCCCGAGGCCGGCGCCGGCGTCCCGCACGCGGATCCGGCGCCAGAGGAGCGGGGCGAGGACGATCGGGACGAGCTTCACGCCGACCGCGCAGCTCAAGGCCAGCGCCGCGACGGTCCTCCGCTTCCGCGCGACCGCCCATGCGATCGTCGCAACGGCCAGGGTGCCGAGCACATCGATGTGCCCGTTGCCCGCCCCCTCGAGCGCCACGAGCGGGTTCCACGCGTAGGCGAGCACCCACCAGGGAGAGAGCCCGCCGGCGGCGAGGAGGCGGAGCACGACCAGCACCACGAGCGCGTCGCAGACGACGAGCGCGGCCTTCATTGCGCGCGCCGACTCCTCGACCGCGGTGACGGCCCGGAAGAAGAGCTCGGCGCCGGGCGGGTAGATGGTCGGTACCCATCCGTTGTTCAGCTGGCGCGTGACCGGCGTGTGCAGGTGGGCGACCGCCGGATCGTCGGGCACGACCCGGTAGGGATCCTCGCCGAGGCGCTGGAGCCGGCCGTCCCACACGTAGCGGTAGACGTCGGTCGAGAGGCGCGGCGGTGCCGCCAGGAGCGGGATGCGCCAGGCCGCCGCGAGCACGAGGCAAATGGCGAGCGCCCGGGTGTCGCCGCGCCGGAGACGCCCCACAAGATCGAGCGTGACCAGATACGCCGCGCCGGCGAGCAGCGCCGCCGCGACGAACGCGACTGGGCGATCGCGTGCGTCGACGACGGCGAGCGCGACCATCGCGAGCGCGATCGTTCCGCCGCACAACCCGATCGCCCGAGCGACGCGGCGGTCGGCGGCCGCCGTCGGTGTCACGGCGTCCGGCCGTTCCAACTCACCAGCCATGCGGCCGTTCGCGGTGCCCGCGACGGTGTCCGGCGGAGCTCCGCGGCGAGTCGAGCCAGGTCACTGCCGTCGTCGACGTCGTAGCAGGGCTCGGTGAGCGCGACGTCGAGGCCGCGTTCGGCGGCGCGCGCCAGCAGCGAGCGGAGGGCACCGCCGGTGCCGAGCCCGCGGGCGTCGAAGAGCCCGGCGTGCGCGCTCCTCGCGCCGACGAGGTAGAAGCCGCCGTCCTCCGTCGGTCCCACCACCAGGTCGTGGCGTGCGAGGAGCGCGAAGGCGCCGGCGAGCGTCTCGGGCGGAAGATGGGGCGTGTCGCCGTTGAAGGCGATCACGCGCCGGCATCCGTCGCCGACGAAGACCCGGAAGACGGAGTCGAGCCCCGCGGCGAGCCCGTCGCCCTCCTGCTCGACGACCTCGACGTCGAGCCAGTGGGCGACCTCCGTGCGGTCGCCACACGGACAGACGATCGCGATCCGGGGCACGGCGGCGCGGCGCGCGAGTGCTACGGTGTCCTCGATCAGGCAGCGATAGAGCGGGACGAGCGCGTCCGCGGGAACGGCCGGTGCGAGACGGGTCTTCACGCGACCGGCGCGCGGCGCCTTCGCCATGATGACGAGCGCGCAGTCGTCGAGCGGAGCGGCCATCAGGGCGAGACGGACGGTGCCCGGAAGCGATGCTTCAGGATGCCACCGACGATCCCCCACGCCGCGCCGAGCGTGCCGCGGACCGTGCCGCTGATCTTCGAGCGGCCGAGCCGCGGGTGGTAGCTCACGGGCACCTCGACGATCCGGGCGCCCCGCCGGGCGCCCTTGACGATCATCTCGACCGGCCAGCCGTAGGTCGCCTCGCGCAGCTCGAGGGACTCGAGGAGGTCCCGGCGGACGGCGCGAAACGGTCCGAGGTCGGTGAGCGGGACGCCGCAGAGCGCCCGGATCATCGCGGCCGCGAGACGATTGCCGGCGACCGCATGCCGCGGCATCGCGCCCGGCGTGCGCGTCCCGGCGAGCCGCGAGCCGACGACCAGGTCGGCGACGCCATCGCGGATCGGGGCGAGCAGCCGCGGCATCTCCGCGGGCCGGTCGCTATAGTCGCCGTCGAGGAAGACGACGACGTCGGCATCCGCGACGTGCGCGAGGCCGGTGAGGCAGGCACGCCCGTAGCCGCGCCGCGGCTCGCGTACGACCCGAGCACCCGCCCGCGCGGCGATCTCAGCCGTCCCGTCCGTCGAGTTGCTGTCGACCACCACCACGTCGGCGACGTCGGCGACGGGGATGTCGGCGAGGACGAGGCCGATGGACGCGGCTTCGTTGTACGTTGGGATGACGACGGAGACGCGCACCGGCGGATCACCAGAGCGGGATGTCCGGATAGCGTCGGGCGAGCGCGGCGTCGACGCCGAGCCGGCGGCCGGGAGTCCCGAGCGCCAGGCACGCCGCGACCACCATCGGGACGAGGAGCTCCCAGATCCAGGCAGTCCCCCACTCCGACACCCAGAGGCTCGTGAGGAACCCGCACGCGGCGAGCGCGACGGCGCGGCTCGCGAGACCGAGGACCAGGAGGACGCCGAAGCCGAGCTCCGCCGTCGCCTGGAGCGGTGCGGCGATCGCGGCGTGTCCGGCCATGAAGCCCATGACGGCCTTCCAGGCGAGCGGGGCGCTGCCCTTGTCGATGTAGTAGCCGATCAGGCTCGCGTAGCCATCCGGGGTGTAGAGCCCCTTGCCGAGGTTTTCGAAGAACACCGAGACGAACATCGCACCGAGCGTCAGCCGGAGGATCGCGAGCACCGTCGGCGGTTCGGCCGGGGCGGGGCGCACGACGCTCACGAGAGGTCGCTGCCGAACACCGTCGTGCAGGCGCTGCCCGCCTTCGGGAAGTCGCGCCGGCTGCCGGCGTGGACGGTGAGGATTGGGAGCGGCCTGCCGTTCACGAACGGGCAGAACTCGTCGGGGCGGTCGAGCTCGCCGCGGAGCAGCCGGCGACTCGGGCAGCCGCCGTGGCAGACGTCGACCAGCGCGCACTCGCGGCAGAACTCGGGCAGCGCGTCGAGCTCGGTGAACGCCGGCGAGCGGACGATCGACGGCCCGAGGCGATCGAGGTCGGCGAGCCGGAGAGACCGCTTCGGCCAGTAGACGCACGGGAGGACCTCGCCGCGCGGGGTCACGCGCACCGTCGTCGAGCCGCAGCCGCCGGCCCGCTCGCCGACGGCGAGCACGGCCCGCACGAGCGGCTCCGTGCAGGCGGCGAGCGGCGCGGCCTCGAGGAGCAGGCGAAAGCCGGTCCAGAACTCGTCGTAGGAGAGCGAGAAGGCGTCGGTCTTGACCGGCTGGTAGACGTTGACCCGAAACGCCGCGCCCCGCCCGACGGCGAGGCGCGCGAGTGCCGGAAGGCGGTCGTAGTTGGTGCGCATCATGACCGCGACGATCGTCACCGCGACGCCGAGTCGTTGCGCGCGCTCGCTCTGCTCGAGGACGAGCCGCCAGTTCCCGGGGCCGCGCCACGCGTCCTGCTCGGCCTCGGTCGGAAAGTCGAGCGACAGCTCGAGGTCGTGGAGCCCGCCGAGCTCGTCGTCCGTGAGGACGGCCGCGCTGTAGCCGTTCGAGGTGAGGGTGGTGACGATGCCGTGCGTCCGGAGCTCGCGGAGGATCTCGCGGAACTCGGGGTGGAGCGCGTTCTCTCCCGTTCCGAGGTTCACGGCGCGGATCGGCAGGCGGTCGGCGACGCGGCGGACGTCGGCGAGCGAGAGATGGTCGATGCGCGCGGTGTCCCGGTAGCAGTGCGCGCAGGCGAGGTTGCAGTCGTTCGTGAGCCCGAGCCCGACGGCGAAGCCCGGGCCGTCCGCCGTCACCAGACTACCTCCTCGGCCCGCGCCGCTTCGTCGGGCGCCAGCCGGCGAAAGCGGAGCTCGGCATGCGGTGGCTCGAGCGCCTTCCCCTGGGCCTCCGCGTACGGGAAGACGAAGTAGTTGAGCGGCTCCCCGTGCTGCGGCGGTGAGAGCGTGATGTCGCGGCCGGCCGTGAACTCGATCCGGTCGTTCGGGATCGTCCCGAAGTAGGCGTCCGGCATCTCCTTCTTCTTCGCCTCGCTCGCGTCGACCGGGATCCAGCCGCGCTTCTCGTCGAGGAATTCGGCCCAGCAGTGATATCCGGGGATCGCGCCCGCATCGGCGTCCGGGATCGGAAAGCCGATCAGGAAGCGGGCGGGAATTCCCTGGCTCCGGAGCATCGCGATGAACAGCGAATGGAAATCGGTGCAGTTCCCGCGCTTGTTCTCGCAGGCCCAGACGGCATCGCCGCGGCCCCACCCGGTCCCGCTCTTGTCGTAGCTCATCGTCCGGTAGACGTAGTCGTAGAAGGCGCGGATCTTCGCCGCGCGGGTGTCGGCGCCACGGCTTTGCTCCTCGGCGAGCGTGCGAATGACGCCCGACAGCGGGATCAGCTTGTTGGGCGTCTGGTAGAGCGCCGGGCGAAGGTACGCATCGTCCATCGTCGGCGTGCCGGTCGAGGGCAGACGCTCGACGACGAATCGCATGACGAAGTCCGCGGTCGACGCGTCGGCCTTGCCCTCGACGTACTCCATCCGGTTGCCGTACTTCTCCTCACGGGTGAGCCGTTCGGGCCAGGGCGAATCGATGTGGGCGTCGAGCACGCGTTGATCGGGGGTCTCGGCCGGGTAGGGCACCCAGAGAGCCACCGCGTCGGGGGCTGCGGCGAGGTCCCGCAGCCGGACGCGGTATTCGAGCCCGTAGCGCGCGGCGCCCTTCCAGGCGTCACGGGGCGGCGTCGTGGCGAGCGCAACTCCGGCGGTTCCGAGCGCGAGGACGGCCCTGGCGATTCTTCTCGGCGAGCGTCGCATGCGACGTTCCCTCCTTGGCGGGATCGGTGCGGTCGGTCGCCGGATCATCATCACGTCCGGCGTTCTTCGTCGAGCCCGGTCGGGTCCGATGTCACCGAGGGTTCATCGCGCGTTCGTCCAGGTATCCGACCCGGCGAGCTTGACCGACACGTCCGAAAAGAAGATGCGCAACGGCTTGCCGTCCGCCGTCCCGCGGTGGTCCAGCGAGAGGAGGAGCGGGCCGGCCTTTCGGTAGTCCCGCCACGTCGCGACGACGACGCTCGGCTTCTTGGGTCCGCCGCGGTGGTAGACGAATTCCTCGACGCGATGGTCGGGGCCGACGTACAGCTCCCAGGTGTCCCCCGGCGTGTAGCCACCCTCCGCGGGATATTTCACCAGGACGCGCTCGGCGGAGCCCTTCCCCAGCGGCAGCTTGTGCGTGCCCGCATCGTCCACCCGCGCGCTGCCGTCCCACGAGACGTGCAAGGGGAAGAGCAGCCAGTACTGGTCGTTGACGAACGCCGGGTCGACTTCCTCCTGCACGACGGCGGGCTGGCTCGCGAGCTCGGAGCGCAGGTACGTGACCTTCACCGGCTTGCCCGCCTTGTCTTTCCCCTCGTAGGAGACCTGATCGGTCTTCGGCTCCCACACCCACTTCCGAGAGAGCTCGACCCCGGGGAAATTCGCGTTGAACGTGTAGCGGAGCGCCTCGATCTGCCCGAACGAGTCGATGCCGTGGGCCTTCGCGATCTGTTCGGCGATCGGCGGTCGCTCCTGCGCCGGGGACCTTGCGGCGAAGACGAGCAGCCCGAACGCCAGGACCTGGAGTGTCGTGCGACGGCGCGAAGTCGTCATGCAGGTGTCTCCCCCGGGTGGAAGTGGATGCGCGGTGTGTAGACTCGGAGGCGGCCTACTGCAATGCACCGGCTACGCGGGTTTCCGGCTGCCGAACGTGCCCGGACGGCCGGGCGTCGGGCTCAGGCCACGTCACGTGCCAGCGCGTCGACCTCCGCCCGGCGGGCGTCGAACTGCTGCGCGACCTGCTCGTCGCGACGGGCGAGGTCCTGGAGATCGGCGTCGGCGAAGCCGAGGATCCCCATGTCGGCGTAGGCGCGGCGGATCTTGTCGCCCCAGAGACCGATGTCCTTCATCGCAGGGACGATTCGCGCGAAGAGTGCCGAGCGATAGCGCCGCATGAAGTCGGAGTCCTTCATGTACGCGGCGCACTCCGCGACCGGCAGGCCGAGCGCGCTCCAGACCTCCTCGGCCTGGAAGCGGTCGCGCATGGCGTAGCAGGCCTCGACGGCGAACTCCTCGCGCTCGTCGCGCTCCGCCTGCGTGAGCTCGGGATAGTAGTCGCGGAGGGCGAGGCGCCCGAAGGCGACGTGGCGCGCCTCGTCCTGCATGACATACGCGTTCACCGCGGCGGCGAGCGGGTTCTGCGCCTGGTCGCGGATCAGCGCGAACGACGCGAGCGCGAGGCCCTCGATCAGCACCTGCATGCCGAGGTACGTCATGTCCCAGCGGGAGTCCGACAGGACGTCCTCGAGGAGCCGCCGCAGCGTCGGCGTGATCGGGTACGCGAGCTGGAACTTCTCGTGCAGCAGCCGGGAGTACGCTTCGACGTGACGGGCCTCGTCGATGACCTGGGTCGCGGCGTAGAACTTGGCGTCCATGCTCGGGACCTGCTGCACGATCTTCGCCGTGCAGATGAGGGCGCCCTGCTCGCCGTGCATGAACTGCGAGAGCTGCCAGGCCTGGAAGTGCGTGCGCGCCGTGACGCGCTCACGCTCCGTCATGCGGAGATACGGCTCGGAGCCGAAGATCGGCATGTTCTCGTCGGGGAGCTGCTCGGGGTTCTCCGGGTCGAGCTCCTGCGACCAGTCGATCCGTTCCGCGGCGTTCCATTGCCGCGCCTTCCCCTTCTCGTAGAGACCGAGCAACGAGGCGCGCCCGTCGTCGTACTCCCAGCGGAACGTCGACGTGAACTGCTGGGTCACGTTCCACCCCGTGTCGGGGCTCGATACCGCATAGCGATCGACAGTCGACATCGTGCGCTCCTCGTAGTAGAGTAAAAGCTCTAATGGCTAGAGCAAATACTCTAAGACCTCGCCGCGTGTCAAGTAGGGCCCCAGCGCGGGGCGAGAACACCGTGACGCGGATCGTCGAGGGGGCCCTCGAGCTGCTGAACCGCTCGGACGGCGCCGCCGTCACGACGAATCACATCGCGGCACACCTCGGCATGAGCCCGGGGAACCTCTACTACCATTTCCGGAACCGCGAGGAGATCGTGCGCGCCATCTTCCCGCGCATCGTCGCCGAGGCGCTCGCCGCGACCGCACCGGCGGCCGGGCCGCGCCTCACGGCGCACGAGTTCGGCGAGCGCCACCTGGAAGGCGTCCGCACGCTGTGGCGCTATCGTTTCTTCTTCCGCGACGTGAACCAGCTGGTCGCGCGCGACCCGCGCCTCGCGGAGGAGTACCGCGACTATCAGCGCCGCCTCGGCGCGCAGTACCGCGGCATCTTCGAGCGCCTCATCGCGGACGGCAGCATGCGGGCGCCCGAGCCCGCCGAAGATCTGGACCGGCTGGTCGCCGACTCGATCGTCATCTGGGCGAACTGGATTCCGCACCTGATCGCCGTCCGTCCCCGGCCCGAGATCACACGCCGGGACGTCGTCGAGGGCGCGCTGCACAGCTTCCTCGTGGTCGCGCCATTCCTGGAGCGCCGCTTCGCCGCAGAGACGCGCGGCGTGATCGAGGGCTACCGCGCCGGCGCGATCTGACGGCCGCGCGACCGATCAGTCGTAGGCCAGCTTCGGGAGCCAGTCCGTTCCGCGCCCCTCCGGCGTCGCGTCGAGGACGTTCCAGAGTGGCCACATCGCGTCGATGTGGCGGGGATGCTGCCCGGGCGTCGTCGGGGCGAAGAAGAGCTCGGTCGTGTAGAAGTGGTGGACGCGATCACCGCGGCGGACGAAGACGTGCAAGAGCGGGTTCTGCGATCCGTCCGGGCTCTCGCCGGCATAGTCGCGGTTGAAGGCGTTGGCGGAGGACGAGAGAAGCCGAAGATGCCGCCAGCCGCGGGCACGCGCATGCGCCTGGATGCGCTGGATGGGTGATCGTGCGACGACCGCGAGATTCACCCGCTGCGTCAGGTGCGGCGCGGTCGCGTCGAGCGCGTCGAGAAACGACGTGCACATCGGGCACGCAGCCGCCATCTTCGGGCCGTACATGAAGTTGTAGAGCACGAGGCTCGCATCGGGACGGGCGAACAGCTCGGCGAGGCGCACGGGCCGGGCGCCGCCGTCGGCGGCCTCGTCGAAGACGTAGTCCTCGGGCACGACGCCGCCGAGCGGGAGGCGCCGGCGCATCGCGGCGACCTCCTCGACGCGGCGGCGGAGATCGATCTCCGCACGCAGCAGCTCGTCGCGCACGGCACGATACTCCGGGCTCTCGCCCGGAAACCGGATCGCGTGGATCGCCATCGCCGTCCCTCCTCGCCGTTCCGATTATTGCGCCGACTACGCGGCGTCCTTGAAGTCCCCGATCTGCGCTTCGAACGCGCGCTTGAAGGCGGGGCGAGCGGTGCAGCGCTCGACGTACGCGGCGAGGCGCCGGTCGCTCGTCACGATGTCCGTGTGCTTCAGGATTCGCAGCACGGTCGTCATCATCAGATCGCCCGCCGTGAAGCGGCTGCCATCGAGATGGGGCTTCTCGCCAAGCGACTTCGAGAGCGCGGACAGGCGCCGCTGCACGAACTCCACCGCCCCGGGGCGGCGGAGCTTCGCCCATTCCTCGTTGGCGTAGAAGAGATCGATCGCCGCGACGTTCATGACCGATGGCTCGATCGAGTTGAGCGCCGCAATCAGCCATTGCGTCGCCCGGGCACGGGCGCCTGCCTCCCGGGGCAGGAGCGTCTCGCTCCGCTCGCCGATGTGGAGCACGATCGCCCCGGTCTCGAAGAGGACGAACCCGTCTTCCTCGAAGATCGGCACCTGCCCGAAGGGCTGGAGCGCACGGTAGTCCGGCTTGTCCTGGTCGCCCTGCCCGAGAAGCCGCGTCGTGTACGGCAGGCCGGCTTCCTCGAGGGCCCAGCGCACGCGGAGATCCCGCACCTGGCCCCGGGCGAAGTCTGGAACCCATTTGAAAGCGCTGATCGTGATCATGTGATGCCTCCCTTCCTTTTCGGCGCGCCTCGGCGCGACGCCGACAGCGTTCCTCATCTGGTCGTCGAACGAGACCCTGTCGGATCGACATTCCCCTCGGTCACGGACGCGCCTCGTCTGTCAACGCCCCGACGTCGCGTAAAACGCCGCCCCGGCAAGCGGAACCTGAATCGTCGTTGATGTGCGGCGATGATCGCGTCATGTGGAATCATGGGTGGGCCGGAACCACGCATCCGGATCCTCGGGATCCTCGGCAGTCTGGGGGCGAAATCGTCGAACCTGGCACTCCTCGAAAGGGCGGCGTCGGTCGCGCCCGAGGGGATCGAGGTCGCGCTCTACACCGGGCTCGGGGACCTGCCGCACTTCGACCCGGACCTCGATCCGGACGACGCACCGTCCGCCGTGCGTGCGCTCCGGCAGGCGATCGCCGCGAGCGATGCGGTTCTGATCGCCGCGCCCGAGTACGGTCACAGCCTGCCGGGCGTTCTCAAGAACGCGATCGACTGGCTGATCGGGTCGGGCGAGCTCGAGCGGAAGGTAGTCGCGATCACCGCCTCGGTACCGAGCGCCGAGCGCGGCCGCGAAGGGCTCGCGGCCTTGCGTCAGACGCTCGGCGCCGTGCGCGCCGTGATCGTCAGCGACGAGCCGATCGCGCGCGGGTCCACGAGCGAGGCGGCGATTCGTGACGTGCTCCGGCGACTCGTCGAGGGAGTACGGGCGACACGACCGCCGTCGGGCTGACCGCCCTCAGCCGCGCCGGACGACGAGCTTCATCGCCGGTTCGATCCAAGCCGCCGGCGCCTCCTCCCAGTCGACGACGCGCGTGGTGACCTCCGCCGGGTGCAGACGCCCCGCCTCGATCAGCGGCAACACTTCGGGGAGCAGGGCAGCGGCGTGGGCCCGTCCGGTGAAGAAGCGGATGCCGAGCGTGTAGAGGCGGCCGAGAGGCATCGGCGTGTCGCCGCCCGCGTAGAAGCTGACGCTCTGCAGGATACCTTCCGGCTCGGTGGCGCGGATGGCGTAGCGCAGGCCGTTCGGCGTGAGTCCCGCATCGACGACGATCGGATACCTGCGCTCCGGCTTCTCGAAGTCCGTTCGAAGGGGGCGAGCGCCGAGACGTGCGGCGAGCGTCAGCGCCTCGTCGTCGTCGCTCGCGTAGTCGACACGCCCGGCGCCGAGCGCGATCGCCGCCTGCGCCGCGTAGAGCGGGACGCTCTTCAGCCCGTGACACACGATGAGAACGTCGGCGCCGCGGTGCTCCTTCAGATGCGGGGCGACGGCGCGATAGCCGTCGAGCACGTTGTCCGAGACGCTGGCGAGCGCGACCGGGTCGAGCGTCGGCGCGACCCGCGCGAGCATCGCCTCCGCGTGGGGGACGCGGAGCACGTCCGAGAGCATCCCGCCGTACTCGGTGCCCGAGAGCGGCTGCATGCCGTAGTCGGAGAGCACCGGATAACGGTCGCAGTTCGCCGTATGGCCCGCGGCGCAGGAGCCGCAGGAGCCGCACGAGACCTGGAACGAGACCACGACGCGCTGGCCCGGCTCGAGGCCACGCACGCCTTCCCCGAGCTTCACGATCTCGGCGACGCCCTCGTGGCCGAGCGCGAACAGCCCGCGCGGCGGGAACATGCCGGAGGTGAGAAAGAGATCGATGTCGCAGCGTGCGACCGTCAGGGGACGGACGAGCGCTTCACCGTCTCCCTGGAGGCGCGGCTCCGCGACGTCCTGCCACGCGACCGTGTTGGGTGCGCTGCACGTGAGCTGTCTCATGCATCGCAGTTACGCAGCCGTGCGGAGCTGTGGCAACCGACGCCGGCTTACGGCAGCCCGCAGCTGCTCACGGGCGTCGGGAGCACGTCGCCGGTGATCCGGACGGCGCCGAACGTCGAGCCCTCGAGGCGGATCCGGTCCGACGGCGAGCTCCCCACCACCTGAGCGTACCCGCCGATCGACCCGCAGAAACCGTCGCTCGAGGTGGTCGCGCCGGTGACGACGAACTCGTGGACGGCGAGGAAGGGGTCGTTCAGCAGCGGGTACGAGCGCGGCGGCACGTGCTGCGTGCCGAAATCGGCGGTGAATTTCCCGTCGGCCGACAGCGCGACACCGGTTGCGGTCCATGGCGTGCCGACCGGCGCCTTGGTGACGGCGTTGAGCGGCTGGAGGCTGAGGTCGACGGTCGCGCCGTGCACCTGCACGTCGGCGCGGAACGTCAGGGTTTGCGCCGGCCAGATCACGGGAGCGAGGGTGAGAAGGTGGGCGCCGGTGACGTCGAACGTCGTCGTCGCGGCGGGCAGGGGAGGCGCCTCGCAGCCGTGCTCGGGAGGCGGCGGCGTGCAGCCGGCGGGCGCGCGCCGGAAATCGACGTCGGCGAGCCAGATGTCGCTCGGCGACGAGATGCCCTCGAACCACGGCAGCTCCTGGTCGACGGGACTGCTGTACCAGGCGAGCAGCGACTGGTTCCGGGAGAGCGGCGCGAGCGAGGTGTAGGCGGTGTCGCCCGAGCTCTCGAGCTCCTGGATCTCGCAAACCTCGATCGCGGCATGAGGGTCGACCAGGTCGCCGCGGAGCTCGTAGACGGCGGTCCGCTTGAACGTGCACGGCAGGTGCTTACGGGCGAAGACGAAGCTGCGCGTACCTCCATGCACGCGCCGGACGATCCAGGTCGGCCCGTCGAGGCGCTGCTCGATGCGCCGGCCGCACTCCCACGCGACGAACGGGTCGCGCGACGTGCAGATCGCCGTCTGCCCGTCCGCCAGGATGTCCTGGTTGTCGAGACGAACCAATGCCACCGCGATCTCGTGGTTCTTGCCGAAGAACTGGAGCTCGGCTTCGCTCGGCACGTCGTCGTACGAGTCGATGATCGTCGACCGCTTCTCCCAGGTGATGCCGTCGTCGGACGCGAAGAGGCCGACCGCGGTATCGAAGTCCTGGTAACCGGTTGCGTAGAGCGTCCGCCGGTGCTTGCCGGCCTTCACGTACGAGCGCTTCGTGAACCGCCAGAAGCCCCAGAACGTTTCCTCCCCGGCTGGGTCGACGTCCTGATACGTTCGCACCGGTGGAGTCCACGTCCGCCCGCGGTCGGTCGACTCGGCGCGGACGGTCCACGCCTCGCCGCCGAGGTCGCGGTAGTGGAAGCCCGGCAGGCGGCTGATCGCGTAGAGGAACAGCTTGCCACCCATCTCGACCAGCTTCGGGTCGCGGATGTCCCGACCGCCGGGCAGGTTGTTCGCATTCACCTCGCTCAACGGCGTGAACGTCCGCCCCTCGTCGCGCGACTCGAAGACGTTGATGTGCGCCCGCGCCGATCCGATCTGGCCCTCTTCCCCGCCGCGGAAGATGAGCAGGATGCGGCCGTGGAGCCGGATCATCTCGGTGTTCTCGTTGTGGAGTCCGTCCGAGTAGACGATCCGTTGGTCGGTGGCGAAGGCCTTGGCAGCGGGGGCCGCGTCGCTGCGGCCTGCCACGAGGACGAGGAGGATGCCGACGATCGAGCAACGGGGCGCGCGCACGGGAGCTTAAGAAGCACAACCCGACGATGCGGAACAGAGCCGCGCCGGCGGATCGACCGCCGGCGCGCTTCCGGTGAGCCTCAGCGACAGCGCTCGCCGCTGTGCTTCTTGATGCCGTCGTAGCCGGCGGAGACCGACAGATCCTTGTTCTTGTAGTTCGGATCCTCCTGGATGGCCTTGCGAAGGTCGGTATAGTCTTCCCACGCGACCGTCTCGCCGGTCTTCTCATGGAGGTTCTTCGCGACCACGACGTCCAGCGCGGCGACGAAGATCGGGACGCGGCTCTTCCACTTTTTCCCCTTGCGGTACTTCAGCTGGTAGAGCGCCTGGGCGATGAACGCGGCCGACTCGGACTCCAGATCCGTCATCTTCTTCGAGACGCGGATGTCCGACAGCGCGTGCACGGCCTCGTGGACGAGCAGCGCCCGGTTCTGCGCGTCGTCGAGGACGCCGGCGAGATCGTTCTGCACCTGGAGCTCGTCCCGGGTGTTGCGGTAGCGACCCGGGGTGCTCATCCCGTCGCGGCCACAGACGGCGATCCCGCCGTCGTCGATCTGGCTCGCGACCTCCGCGAGGCCGCTCCCGTTCACGTGCAGGCCGGCGATGTAGAAGTCCATCGACCGGCAGTGCTCGTCCTTGAGGATCCCGACCACATCGTTGCTCAGTCCCATCGTCGTGTCCCCCTTCGTGGTGGCGAAAACGCCTGTTGGCCGATGGTACGTCGGCGAGTCCGATTTGTTTCGATCACGCCCGGAGCAACAGCTGTGCCGGGGCCGGGACGGCAGTAACCGAGTGAAAACGGAAGCGGATGGGCCGGGCCTTCTTTTTCCGAGAAGCAGTGTGCCAATGCCGCGTAGCACCCAGCCGGGCACGGTCGGGAAACGAGGCGCTACGAGGGAGGGTCTACGTGCCCGCGGAAAAGCCGCCGATCACCGCGGCAACCTGCTTGCTGCGATCGACGCCAGCTTCGAGTGCGTCGGAATTCAATGAATCGTCACGGTGACGGCACCTGGCGTCGACGTGGGACTGGAACCAACACGACCACAGCCGCAAGCCCGCGTATGCCGCGGACGCGACCCCGGCTCATCCTCGACCGAAGACCGTGCGTCCTCGGCCGTGGAGTCGTCACATCAGACCGGCACCTTGTCCCACACGGACTGGAGGCCGCTCGGATAGAGATCGCGGCAATCGGCGAGCTCGAGCTTTCCCCGCCACTGATAGTGCGGGCGGTCGACGAAGCCCGTCCAATCGCCGCCCCACTCGAGGCCGAGCTGCCTCCCGATCTGCGCGGCGGCCGCCCACCCCGAGGTATTGGCAATAGTTGTGGATCGGGCCAGGGACAGGTTCGGATTTCGGGGTAGGGGCCAGCTCGCGCGCTGCCGGCCCGGCGCATCCAGGGAGGGAAGTGGCGTCGCCTCACGCCTGGAGGCGGTCACGACTCTTGCCCCGAATCGTGCCTTGCCCAGTCTGACGAACAGCGGCGCGCCGCCGAACTTCGAGGGGCGTCGACCATCTCCCCCGGGGATCACAGCCTAGGGTCCGGCCGCCTCCACGTTGCGTGCTCGCGGCGCCCGGGCCGCCCGTACGCTACCACCTGCAGTGCTACAAGTCGTGCTCGTGCCTTGGCGCTCGTTGCAGCGTAGACGGCTTCCTCGGCCTCGCTTCCGTTACACCGAGTCTCGCGACGAGTCTCTCTACCTCATCAACCTCCACTGGCTTCGTGAGATGGTAGTCGAAGCCGGCCGCCCGGGTCCGCTCCCTGTCTTCGTCTCGGCCATAGCCCGTAAGTGCCACGAGAAGCAGGCTGCTGTCGCCCTGCGCTGCACGGACGCGCCGTGCCACCTCGAACCCGTCCAGGCCGGGAAGACCGATGTCGACGAGCATGAGGTCCGGGCGCGTTCGGTGCATGGCCTCCAGGGCCGCCAGGCCATCGTGCGCAACCTCGACGCTATGCCCGAGCACCTCCAGGAGCATCGCGAAGGCCTCGGCCGTGTCGACGTTGTCTTCCACGAGCAGGACTCGTGCCCGCGTCGTCGCTTGCGGCTCAACGGCCCCGTCGGCATCGGCATGCTGCGGCTCCGGGCCACGGGGCACTGGAAGGCGGACGAGGAACTCCGCGCCTTGGCCGCAGCCGGGGCTCCGTGCCTCGACATGTCCGCCATGCAACTCGACGAGCCGCCGCACGAGCGCGAGGCCGATCCCGAGCCCACCCTGCGCCCGATCTAGGCTGTTGTCCGCCTGCGTGAAGAGGTCGAAGACGTGAGGCAGCGTTTCGGCGCTGATGCCGATCCCGTTGTCGCGCACGCGGAGCACGATCTCCTCACCCAGCGCTTCGGCGATGACCTCGATACGACCTCCTGGTGGTGTGTACTTCGCCGCGTTGATGAGGAGATTCGCCAACACCTGCTCCAATCGGCCCGCGTCGGCATCGACCTTGATCTCGGAGGGCAACGCGACTGCAAGTGTGTGGCCGCGCTCGTCGATCCGCGTCCGAGTGGCCTCCACTGCGCGCTCGACGACGGTCGCAAGGAAGAGCCGCTCCTTGCGGAGGGCGATCTTGCCCTGTGCGACGCGGCTGACGTCGAGCAGATCGTCAATGAGCTTTCGGAGCTGCGCCCCCTGTCGGTGTGCAATGTCGAGCGCGCGCTCTCGTCGCGACTCGTCGAGGCGCGCGGCGATGATGGCGCTCTGCACCGCGGCGAGCGGGTTCCGCAGCTCGTGCCCGAGCATGGCGAGGAACTCGTCCTTCGCCTGCTCCGCGCGTCGTCTCTCGGTCACGTCGCGGGCGACTTTCGACGCTCCGATGATACACCCCTCCGCGTTCCGTATCGGGGACACCGTCACCGATACGTGGATGCGACGCCCGTCCTTCCGAACCCGCTCCGTCTCGAAGTGATCGACGCGCTCGCCTCGACGGACCGCGCCGAGGATCGTCAACAAGTCACCTTGCCGGTCGGGAGGCATTAGGCGAGAAATTGGCTCCCCGATCATCTCCTCGGCCGTGTGGCCGAAGATGCGCGCCGCGCCATCGTTCCAGCTCGTGATGATCCCGTCGAGTGTCTTGCCGATGATGGCGTCGTCTGACGACTCCACAATGGCCGCTAGCCGTGCGTGAGCTTCCTCCGCTTGCCTCTGCTGCTCCTTCCGTTCGGCGACCTCGGCTTCGAGCGCGAGAGCCTTCTGCTGGAACAGGGCGATGGCACGGAGCCGCTCGTCCGCGCTTACCAGGGCCGTGTAGCTTTCGGCGGGGATGACGTGGGAATGCTCTCCGCAAATCCTGAGCAACGGGGTCCCGTCCTGCGCGTCGCCAAAGGCGCTCATGGGGTAGACACACAGGAGCGAGAACGGCAGTGTGCGAACAAGGTCGTTCCACAGTTCTTCGAGACGAAGGGCGGCCTCTCGCCTCCCGTCTATCGACAGCAGGGCGACCATCTCGCCGAACGCTCGCACGTGCCCGTGACACTCCGCTGCTCGCGCGATCGCGCGTCCCACGATCTCCGCGAAGCGCGCCCCGTCCACCGCCCCATCGGGCATGAGCTCCGCCAAGGTCTCGACGGCGTCTAACGGGATGTACCGCCCATGCTCACAGGCGCCGGCGATGTCCATGCCAAGCGCCTTGAGACGCTTTTCGAGCCCGTCGAGGTGTAGCTTCGTCGCGATGACCACAACCGCATCGCCCGCTCCGAGACCCGCCCCGACGAACCGCGTCACTGCATCGAGCAGGGACTGGTCGCGCTCGTAGAACTGAACCACGTGGGCCCGCTCATCCCGCGCGGACGTACCCTCGACCGGTGCGAAGGTACCGGGAGCCAAGCTAATGCTCATGGCCGCTCCTGTTGGTCGAGCCGCTAACCCACAGGGCTGCGACGCACCGTAAGATTGCAATCCTCCGTTGGCGCGTCAACCCTTTCCTGGCCATGAGACCGCACTCGCCCGTTCCGCGGCTCGGCCTGCCCGAGACGAGCACTCGCACCCAAAACCCACCAACTCAAGGGGCTCGACGCGGCCGCCCGAGCCTCGTAACCCGCGTTCCGTTGGGGCGAGCGCCTTCGGTCGCAAACCGTGTGCATGGCGCTTGGTACGAAGACCGGGAAATGCGAATCCGCTCACCACGTACTGTCGGGAGGGCGCCCACAACGGACAGATGCTATGCGTGATCGAAAGGAGGAGAGCGAGCATGGCGATGACAGAAGCGATCAAGAAAGCGATCCCCGGTGCAGGCGGGAGCCAAGCCGAAGGGTCGCTGGCCCGGGCGATCGAAAGCCGGACGGCACAGCTGCCGTCGGATCTCTTTCTCTGGGTGGCGATGGGGTCGATCGCGACGTCGCTCACCGCCCGCATGCTGGGTAATCGCGACCTGTCCCAGTTCATCGGACAGTGGGCGCCGACCATTCTGATCCTCGGCCTCTACAACAAGCTGGTAAAGGTCGCGGGACACGAGCGCGTCACCGCCTGAGCGATCTCGTCCGCCAGGGGAGGCCGGCGTCTCCCCCGGCCGGTGGCGGTCGTCGTCGGGCGGGCCCGCGCAGTCCTTCGAGGCGAAACCGCCCTTCCTCGCTCCCAATGTCGCGCGGTCCGTTACGCTGCCCGCGCCTTCAGCTTCTTGACCTTTCCTTCCTGCTGGATGCCATCCACGAAGCCGACGCCTGCCCGGACGAGCGGCAGGAGATGCGCGCCGTCGATGCGACGCCACCGAGCCCTGTGCCATGTCGAGGAGCTTGTAGGCCATCAGGAGGCCCTTCGTGCGCGACCCCGCGCCCTTCGTCACGCGCTGGCGCAGCCGCACCGTCGCGAACGGCGACTCGATCACGTTCGACGTGCGCAGATGCTTCCAGTGCTCGGCGGGGAAGTCGAAGAACGTGAGCAGCACGTCGGTGTCCTTCTCCAGGGTCGTGACCGCCTTGGGGTACTTGGCCCCGTACTCGGTAGCGAACCGTTGCGTCGCGTCGCGTGCCTGATCGCGGGTCTCGGCGTACATCACCTCGTGGAGCGCGGCCTTCACGGGGCTGGAGGCGCCTCGGCAGCTTGTCGAGGATGTTGCCGAGCTTGTGGAACCAATCCCGTTGCTCGAGCGTCTTCGGCCATACGTCCTGCACCGCCGCCCAGAAGCCGAGCGCCCCATCGCCCACGGCGACGACCGGCGGGCGCATGCCCCGACGCTTGAGGTCGCGCAGCACGGTCTTCCAGCTCTCGGCGCTCTCCCGATAGCCGTCCTCGACCGTGATCACTTCCTTTGGCCCGTCCGGCCGCACGCCGATCATCACGAGCGTGCAGAGGCGGTCGTCTTCAAGCCGCACGTTGAAGTGGACGCCATCGACCCACACGTACACGTAGTCGCGGTCGGCGAGGCTGCGCTTCTGGAAGGCACGATACTCGCCCTCCCACTCGTTGGTCAGCCGCGCGATGTTCGTGGCGGACAACCCGGCGGCATCGTCCCCGAGCAGGGCGGCCAGCGCCTCGCGGAAGTCGCCGGTGGAAAGCCCGCGCAGGTAAAGCACCGGCAGGACTTCGGCCACCTTCGGGGAGCGGCGCATGTAGGGCGGCAGGATGCGGCTCGTGAAGCGTCGCCGCTCGCCGTCCTGGCCCGTCCGTCGGTCGTTCACGCGGGGTGCGCTGACCGGGATCGTCCCGGAACCGACGGTCACCTTCCGCGTGCGCCCCTTGCCGTTACGGACGACCAAGGCGTGGCCGGCAGCGTCGCGTTCGTCGCGATGCGCTTCCAGGTACGCGGCGACCTCGGCCTCCAACGCCGCCACGAGCATCCGACGCGCCCCTTCACGGGCGATCTCGTGGAGCAGGAATCGCCCGTCTGCCTCGTCCTCCACCGCCTCCCCGCCGACAACCTTCAGCATGGGTGCCGCCTCCTTCCCGCCGCGTGGTAGGAGGCGGCGGTCGATCAGCGGGGAGAATACGCCGGCCGGGTCACGCGCTCCACGATCCACAAAGTACTTCTTGCCGATCGGGGGAACAGTACGGCCCTTGGCGTAGAGCGCGTCCTGCCCCTCCCAGGTGCGGAGACCCTCGGTCACCATGATCGCGAGGCCCGACTGGGCGCAGGCGTCGAGCATCGCGCGGCCGCGCGATGCGAGCCCGGGATGGAGCTTCGCGAGCCGTTGCTCGCTGAGCGCGCGCTTGCTCCCGAGGTTCGCCGGGGGCGCACCCGCGTTCACCCCTGCGGCGGCCACGGCGGCGTCGGGGATCACGAGCGACTGCCCGACGAGGAGCTGATCGGGATCGGCGATGGCGTTCGCCGCGACGATGAGCGGATACTTCGCCGCGTCGCTGTAGAATCGCTTCGCGATCTTGCCGAGAGTGTCGCCGGACTGGACGGTATAGGTCTGCATCGCCGTTCTCAGGGTGCGGCGGCGGCGATCTCGGCGAGCACGCCGATCACCTCCGCGATCTTCTGTATCGTCGCCGCCACCTGCTGAACGTCCGCGTGCGCCGCCGCGAGCGCTTGGTTGGCGCCGTCGAGCTTCCCGATCGCGGCCTTGTATTTCGGCGTGTCGATCTGGACGTTCTTCTGGACGAGCTCGTCGAGCAGGTCGTGGAGCTTCCCCTGCTGCTGAACGAGCTGGCTCCGCGCTTTGCCGAGGGGAAGCTTCACGATCTCGTCGCCGAGCGCGTCGATGAGTTGTAGGAGTGTTGCCATGCTGGTCTCCCTCTGGGGCGCTGTTTAGTGCAGGACCTTGATGGTTTCGATGAGCGACTGCACGGTGGCCGCGTAGCTCTTCAAGTCGTCGGACGTGACCTCGTTCGAGGCGATCGCGGTGGTCAAGGCCTTGTTCGCCGCCTTGAGCTTCGTCGCGGCAGCGCTCGCGCGCTCGAGCACATCGCGGCGCGCCCGGCTCGTCTCGGCGAACTGGTAGGCCGCGGCGGCGGCGGCGCGGGTCGTCGGGTTGCTCGAGCCCTTCACGGACGAGTCCGAGGCGGTCCGCAGACGGCTGGCGGCGTTCAAGTACCCCGTCGCGAGCCGGTTTCCGTCGGGATCGAGATCCGCCGCGAGGAGATCGCAGAGCGCCGCCACCTGAGGGTCCGCCTCGGGGACGATGTGCTCGATCGCCTGCTTCTTCTTCCATTCGACGACGAGCGAGCCGACCTCGCGAACCGCCTGGCCGATCCCGTTCAGCTGGTTGTCGGAGAGCTTCTTTTCCGTGCCGGGAAGACCGCGAACGCTCGCCACGAAGTTGTCCGACGCGGTCTGGAGCTCCTTCTCCTGCGTATCGTCGACGAGGGCCTGCAGCAGTTCGCCGTACTCGCGTAGCGCACTCGCCGCCTGCGTCCGCACGACGACGTCCTTGAACGCGAACGGGCCGTCGAGCGCACCCTCGTGCGGGCCCGGCGCCGCGAGCTCGCTGCGGGCCGTGTTCATGCGGATGACGTCGTCGCGCATCTGGACGAACTGCCCGGACGTCGCTTCGCCGAGGGCGGCGGTCGCCTGGCTGAAGTTGCGGACGGCGGCGCGCTGGGTGGTGGTGAGTCCGCAGGCGGTGACCGTCAGGAAGAGGAGTGCCAGTAGATGTCGGTGCATGCGGCCATATAGCAACAGACGCACCAGCGTGAAGCTGTCGTTTTCGGTCGATCGGAGGGCGCTTCGTGTCCGCGGTGCGCGACGTTGTGTCCGGAAATGTGGACAGCGGCGTTTAGCGTCGTTCGTGACGAAGCAGCACATCATTGACGAGCAGCTCCGACGGCCGCGGCACGCGCGCCGAATGCCGAGGGCGCGGAGCCGCGAGGCCAGTGTGATCGACGGGCCCCGAATAGCTCGGCGGTTCCACCCGAGCTCTTCGAGCCGCTGCTGCTCGCGCGCCCGTCGCTCCGACTCGGTCTCGATGGTCACGGCGGCCTCCGTCCTCCGCAGGACGTGCTCGGCCGATCTCCGCGTCGCCATCCGCGCGCCGCCCGAGCGCGTTGGCATCACGTCGATCGCCAGCTCGTCCCCTTGGGGCAGGATTGACTCGGCACGGGAGGGCGATGTGGTGGAGATGGCGCAAGGGAAATCTACCCTCCGGCGCTACAGAGTCTCGCGCCGACGCACCAGGATCAGTCGACGCCGATCTGTTAGCGTTCCTGCGGAGCTCGCCTTCGGCAGACGGAGCTGACGACCCCATTCGGGGACTGAGGTCCAACTCGATGAGAATTCTGATCGCCGGGGCGACCGGTGCGATCGGCCGGCCGTCGGTTCGCCGCCTGAGAACGAAACAGCATGAGGTATTCGCACTGACACGATCGCCCGATGCCGCACCCGCGTTGAAGGAAATTGGCGCGGAGGCGGTCATCGCCGACGCACTGGATGCCGCTGCGGTGAAGGTCGCCGTCGGACGGCTCCGGCCCGACGCTGTGATTAACGAATTGACCTCATTGCCCCGGCACTACACGCCCGCCGAAATGAAGGCAGCGGCGGAACGCGATCGCAAAGTCCGGGTGGAAGGCAACATGAGCCTGCTTGCCGCGCTTTGCGATGCGGGCGTGCGCCGCTACGTGCTGCAAAGTTCCGCATTCTGGTACGCGCCCGGCACTGGGCTGGCGGTCGAGTCCGTCCCGTTCATCTCGAACGCGTCCCCGGGAGTCGAGGCCAGCGCACGCACCTACCTGGAATTGGAAGCGCGCGCATCGGCGACGCCGGGAATCGAGTTCGTTGCGCTGCGGTACGGATTCTTCTACGGCCCCGGCACCTGGTACACGCGCGAGGGCGATATGGGTGATCAGGTACGGCAGCAGCACGTGCCTATTATTGGTGAGGGGCAGGGTATCTACAGCTTCGTGCATGTCGACGATGCGGCCGGGGCCACCGCTGCTGCGCTGGAGTGCCCGCCGGGCGCGTACAACATCGTCGACGGAAACCCGTCGCCGCAGCACGTGTGGCTGACGGCGTTCGCGCGTGCTGTCGGAGCACCCGCGCCGCCTCGCGTCAGTGAAGCAGAGGCGCTCGGAGCATCAGGCCCCGACGCCGTGTACTACGCGACGAGGCTCAGGGGCGCTTCGAACGAGAAAGCCCGGCGCGAGCTCGAGTTTCGTCCGCGCCCGCTCGAGTGGATTTCCAAGATCGGACTGATGGGTGAAACGGAGGAAGAAGATGCCAAACCCGAAAAATGAAGTCCGTAGCAACGACCCGACCGGCGTCGCGAGAACGTCACCCCGGCAGCACCTGGCTCTGCCCAGGGCTTGTATCTGATCGCGTCCGACATCGAGGCCGCACGCGACGAGCTCCTCCGGCGGGACGTCGAGGTCAGTGAGGTCTTCCACGGCGGAGGCAGCGCGTACGCTGGCCCTGACGAGCCCTATCTATTTGGCCGTCTTCGGGTCCGCGGGTCGGACCCCGAGCATCGCAGCTACCGATCGTATGTCTCGTTCAGTGACCCGGACGGCAACGGGTGGCGGCTGCAGGAGGTCACGACGCGGCTGCCCGGTCGCATCGACTCGACGACGACGAGCTTCGCGTCGGCGAGCGATCTCGCGAGCGCGTTCCGGCGCGCGGAAGCTGCCCACGGCGAACACGAGAAGCGCACTGGGCAGCGCGACGCGAACTGGCCCGACTGGTACGCCGCCTACATGGTGGCGGAGCAGGCCGGCGAACCGTTGCCGCGATGAACGAGGACGGGCACGCAACTCTATCTCGTATGTGCCGCGAGAGCGCGCTCCATGCGCCGGTCGGGCACCAGCCAGATCAACGCCGTGATCACGAAAAACACCATGCCGATCCACGCGCGGAGCTGCCATGCGGAGAGGATTCCCGCGACGTACAACACTGGGGAGATCTTGCCTTTGAATCCCTCGCCACGGCCTCGGCGAGGACTGAGTCGGGCCCATGGCGTCGAATGATACACGTCTGCAGAATCAAATACGCGAAGGCGCAGAAGAGCAGGTTGAGGCCGTAGAGTATTGTCGGCCAGCGTTCGAAGTGGTTCTCGCCCATCCAACCGGTGGTGAACGGCAGCAGCGACAACCAGAACAAGAGATGCAGGTTCGCCCATAACACGGTGCCATTCACCACCGTGACCACCTGGAACATGTGGTGGTGGTTGTTCCAGTAGATGCCCACGTACACGAAGCTCAGCAGGTAGCTGAGGAATACCGGCAGCACCGGTGCGAGCGCCGGCAAGTCCGCGCCGTGCGGAACCTTCATCTCGAGCACCATGATCGTGATGATGATGGCGATCACGCCGTCGCTGAAGGCCTCGAGTCGGTTCTTCTTCATCGAGAGGTCGGTGTCATCGGGAATTCCGACGGGCACGCGCGTAGCCGCAGCGCGTGACGCACGCCGATCTCGAACGGCATACCAACGTCAGAACGGCTCGTCGTATGCAACGCTGGGCGCCTTGCCGACCCTGCTCGCAACCAAGCGTTGCTGGAATCGATAGCGAAGACAGCAAGTTCGAGCCGCGCGCCGGAGGCGAACGAAGGTTCGTGAAGTCACCGTCGACAATCGTAGGGGCAGCAGCTCGCCCCCCGGCCGACGGCGGAGAACCGGATCAGGAAGGCCTACGTCGACACGGAACTCGGGAGTGAAGTCGTGACCTACGTCCTTGAATCCGGAGCTGGAAGCGCAGCGGCGGGTAGATAACGGACGGCGGATCTCTCAGCTGTGCGGATACTATGTCGTGAGGGCGGGTGAGAGACGAACGTCCATCGTGGGCGGAACACCTCCGCGCAATTTCACGCGGCCAAGAAAATCCTGCCCGCCTACTCGCGCGGAAACGTCGATCACCAAGATGCAGGTACCGTCGTCGGCGGCACAGTCCAACCTCGCCCCGAGGGGGCGGAAGCCGTTCGGGGAAGGGACGGACAAATCGAACTGCGCCCGAAGTCCGCGGTGGCGACCCGAGGGATGACCAGTCGCCGTGAGCCAGGTCGTCGAGCTCGCAATATCGAAGACCAGCTCTTCGTGATCCTGCGTGTAGTACGCCGCCTCCCGCCAGGTCACCAGCTCGCCCTTCAGTCCGGCCGCGCTGCAGCGCCGGGACTGGTAGTATCGTGTATTCTTACCGGAGCGGATCTCGAGGCGTGTCGATTCCGTTTCGTCGGAGTCGCGCGTCGGGCCCACGTCCGGATCGAAGGGCCGATCGAAGTGGGCGTGAATGTGGTGCCCTTCGGTGGTGGCCCGATATTCACCGCCCCTCCGATCGCGCTCGACGAACTGGCACGGCCCGGTGCCGCTCAGAGCCTGCGACTGCTCCGCCGGTGTGCCGTCCCCGAAGCGCTTCGCGCCCTGGCCGACGCGAGCGATGAGATCGTCGGCTTGCCACGGGTCGTCGCCGGCGTACGCGGTGACCGTGACCGCGGTGTGCGCTCCCGTGAGTTGGTCGAGCAATGGATGGGTCAAGGTCGGGTGTGCGACCGAGTCCGGCCCGCCAACGCGGTCGGTGGTGGAACGGCGGGACCACGCGTCGGGCCCATGATCGCGCTGGACGCTCACGAGAACGCCGCGCTGGCGGAGCCGAGCGAACTGACGCTCCGCGCGGACGAAACCCTCGGTCGTATCCGCCGCGATCGTCACCTCGAGCCTCGCCCCCGCGCCCGCTCGCAGCGCGCCCTCGCCGATCGTTTCGGCGGTGTACGGCGTGAGCCAGCCCGTCCGCTCGAACGTGCCGCTCGATTCGCCCGTGGCAGGCACGATGCGTGTCCACACGTGCGGCGCCGGCTCCGCGCCACGCGCCTCCGCGTCGATGCGCGCGCGGATGAGGAGGCCGATGGCACGGACGAGATCACCGAAGGTCCGAACCTCATCGAGGATGCGCTCCGGCACGACGATCGCGAACTCGCCCTCGACCGCCAGCGCCAGCTCGACGATGTCGAGCGAATCGGCGGCGAGGTCCTCACGCAGCGAGACGTGGGAGACGAGCTGCTCGACGCCCACACCAAGGTGCTCGGCGACGAGGCGTCGAGCATGCGGCTCCACGAATTCCGCCATGCCCCACGTCCCCAGACCCGCGGGAACCCGCCGCGTGCGCGTCACTCGGCTACCCGCCCAGCTTCGCGATCGCGATATCCGCGGTCTCGAGGCGAAAAC
>Ga0070741_10005313_pt1 | contig 28721 bp, 24 predicted proteins | sample Coa_R1_4_FD_66440 | JGI IMG/M metagenome (GOLD analysis project Ga0070741, IMG submission 66440) | Surface soil microbial communities from Centralia Pennsylvania, which are recovering from an underground coalmine fire - Coalmine... | ecosystem: Environmental > Terrestrial > Soil > Unclassified ... | reverse complement strand
CACCGCCGCGGCGGCGGTCATCTCCCTGCCCCCTTCAACAACAACTCCATCTCCCTCCGCCTCTTTTCACTCAAGCATTTCAATCTCGCTAGGGGGATACGATGTGAGTAGGCTCTTCCACCCCCAGCGCCGCCTTGACCGCGTGTGGGCCGTCGCATAAACTAAAACTTTCGAGCTGATGTGACGTACGCAGTGACTGCAGCCCCTATGAGGCGCACTTCGCGGTAGGAATTGGGGCCTGCTACGAGGAGCATCGTTGCCCAAACGCACCTTTCAACCCAAAGTGCGCCGGCGCCATAAAACCCATGGCTTCCGCGCCCGAATGAAGAGCAAAGGTGGCCGGAAGGTCCTGGCTGCGCGCCGTAAGAAGGGTCGTCATCGCCTCACGCCCATCTAAAAATTCAGAGGGTGCGCCGGAGCGCTTTTCTCGCGCCGCGCGTCTGGTACGCCGAGCCGAATTCGAGGCAGTTTATCGCGCCGGCGGCCGGAAAAGTTCCGCCCAGTTTGTCATGTTTTTTCGCGCGAATGGCACAGCGCAAAACCGATTCGGCATCAGCGTCAAAAAAGCGCTGGGAACAGCGGTCGCGCGGAATCGCATCCGCCGCCGCATTCGAGAGATTTTTCGGCGACAGAGTTCGGAGATTTCCCCAGGATGGGACATCGTAATTCACCCGCGCAGCGCCATGGCCCGAAGAGATTTCGCCTCAATGCAAGCGGAACTGCTGAATCTGCTGCGGAGTCTTCCTCATTGAGAATTTCAGTGCCCGCGTCAAGTATGCTTTCAACGAAAACGGCCCGCGTCAGGCTGCGCGCCGGCGCCCCGCTCAAAAATCATTCGCTTCCGGCTTCGCTGCTGGTTGCGGCGATCCGGTTTTATCAGGCGATCTTCGCGCCACTAATGCCTGTGGGCTGCAAGTTTTATCCATCCTGTTCACGGTATGCCGCGGAAGCGATCGAGCGGCATGGCGCCAAGCGAGGCCTGCGGCTCGCCCTGGCGCGATTGTGGCGCTGCCGCCCGTTGACCAAAGGCGGCGTCGATCTGGTTCCCGATCTCGCTGAAGGAAGCGACGACGCGGAAAGCGCGATAAACGAGGTGCGGTTGTGAGAGACATTTCGGAACACGCTCGCGTCGCCCTCGCGTTCGCTCTCGCGCTTCTCGTTATGGTGGGCTGGTATCTGCTCAACCCGCCGAAGCCGCAGCCGGCGCCCGGCTCCGCGGCGGCCCAACATGCATCGGCTCCGGCCGCCACCGCACCTACACCACAGCCGAGCCAGCCTGCACCAGCAGTTTCGACGGGCGCCAGCTCGGCCGCCGCTGCGGCGCCCGTTGCGGCCACCGGTGAAAAAAGCATCGTGATTGAGAGCGATTTATATCGCGTCGAGCTTTCGAATCGCGGCGGCGTCGTGCGCAGTTGGCTGCTAAAAAAGTACACCGATGAGGGCAATCCGCCGCGTACGCTCGATCTGGTGAATGCCGATCTGGCGCGCCAAACCGGTGGATGGCCGCTCTCTTTACAGCTTGCCGACCCGCAGCTCGATTCGGCCGCCAATCAGGCTCTCTACGTCGTCAAAGCTTCTTCCGATCGAGGGGCCGAGAGCACCGAAGGCACCATCGCCGCTCCGGCACAGATTGAATTCCACTGGAGCGACGGTCACCTCGATGTCACAAAGACGCTGAAGTTCGAGCGCAGCTACATGGTGGAAGTGCACACCTCCGTCGAGCAGAACGGAGCTCCGGCCAGCTATCGCCTCGCGTGGCGTGGCGGATTCGGAGACGTGACGGCATTTCGCGCGGCGGCGCAGACGCTTGTTTTCAATGATCGCGGCGGCAGCATCAGCACAATTGCAAGCAAGAACGTGGGCGTGCCGAATCAACGGAATATGCCCGCCGAAGTGCCGGGAACGTTTAACGCCGCAGGCATCGAAGACCTTTACTTTGCCGCGGCGTTCATGCCTCCCGAGCCGCCCAACGGACAGCCTGTTCCTGACGTTTTGACGCTTTCAACGCGGCAAGCCACGCACACCATACAGACCGACGGCAAGACGCAGCAAGAGATTCTGCCGGAGATGGCCGTCGGGTCCACGACGCCGGGTCCGCTGACTATGCGGCTCTACGTCGGTCCGAAAGACATCGACATTCTGAAGGCGGTTCGCCCGCCGCTGAATGGTCTGGTGCAATTTGGCTGGTTTGGCGCCATTGCCGAACCGCTGTTTTACATTCTCCGGTGGATCTACAAATTCATCCCCAATTACGGCTGGGCGATTGTCGTCATGACCATCGCCATCAACATGCTGCTCTATCCCCTCAAGGTGAAAAGCTGGCGTTCGATGCAAAAAATGCAGAAGGTAGCGCCGGAAATTCGACAGATTCAGGACCGCTACAAGAAATATTCCATGCGCGATCCGCGCAAACAGGAGATGAACAAAGAAGTCATGGCGGTGTACAGCCGCGAGGGCGTCAATCCGATGGGCAGTTGCCTGCCGCAGGTGATTCAGATGCCCATCTGGTTTGCGCTCTACCGCATGCTGAACGCAACCATTGAATTGCGTCATGCGCCGTGGTTCGGGCCATTTCATGACCTGGCCGGGCGTGATCCCTACTTCATTCTGACGATCAGCATGGCCATCCTGATGTATGCGACGCAGAAGATGACCCCCATGACCGTGACCGATCCCTCTCAGCAGCGCATGATGACGCTGATGCCGATCATGTTCACGGGAATGTTTTTCATTATTCCAGTCTCCTGCGGGTTGATTCTTTACATCGTGACGCAGAATATTGTCGCCATAATCCAGCAGTGGCACCTCAATCGAACTTCACCGCTTAAGGCTCCTCCGGTCAGAAGCAAAAAACAGATGACACGTGCGGCGGTGACGAAGTAAGTTCCCCAGGTAGATTGAATCGGAGATTTCATGCCCGCCAGCGTTGTTTACAATGGCAAGCTCGACCACGAGGCCGCAGCCAAGGAAATTCGACGCTGCCTGGATACGATCCTCCGCACCGGCCGCTTTCATTTGAGCTACCGCGTCGACATTGAGCCGAAGCATGGTGCTGAAGAGTTGGAAACAGCGGAAATCGTCGTCAATTTCGACGGGCCCGATAAAACACTTTTGCTCGAACGCAACGGTGATTTGTTAAAAGCCATGGAACACATTGCCGTACGTTGGTTGAGGCTCGAACCACAACTGCACAACCGCGTTCGGTTTGATTGCGGTAATTTTCGCGCCTCGCGAATCGCTGAACTAAAGCTCTCGGCCGAAGTGGCCGCCGAACGGGTTCGCCAAACACGCGAGGCGTTTCGGTTTCAGCCTATGGCGGCGCGCGACCGGCGGATTATTCATCTGGCGCTGCAGAATCAACCCGGGGTGCGCACCTCCAGCGAAGGCGATGGTGAGCTGCGCCAGGTCGTCATCTTTCCCGCCGAATCTAAGTAGCATCTGGTTCAGGGTCATCCGGTGGCGTCCCGTGATGGCCGCGAGCGCCCGTTATTCTTCCCGCAGACGTCCTTCAGAGACGACTCGGCCATCCGGAGAAAAGACGACTTCGAACGTAAAGGTCGTTTGTGGCGGAACATCGCCGTGCAAAGCGGCCGGCCGGCGCTGCCCATAAAAACGCAAGTCGCTGATCTCCACAATGGGTTTGCCGTCGCGTTCCACAAATGTAAACAGGGGAAAGCGCGCAAACCACAAAAACGTTTGCACCTCACTCAAAGCTTTCGCCGATGCGACAAATCGGTTGGCCGGTGCTTGAGGGAAGAAATCAATGTGGAAAGGTTCGTCACCCAACTGTGCGAACTGGATGCGATAAATCCCATCCGGGGTCTCGATAAGGCCGGCCCAACGCGCCAGCGAGGGCGGTAATGGCAAGGCCGCGATATTTTGCACCTCGAGATGCGCTTGCGCTGCAAATTCAACGACGTGCTGAAACGCCGAACGGTGCAGAGTCGCGGCAAAGCCCAAGTACGCTGCGATTAACACGACTCCGATCCGGCACCATTTCACGCGGCCCGCACGCGAACCGCTGCCATGCCGCAAAGGCAGCAGAAAAAAAACAGCTAGCGCGGCAGCGATCACAAATGAAGCACCGGTGGGGAATGGGATGTCCAGCGGACGCACGATCGGCCCCAGTACAAACGCAGCGCCAGAAAGTCCGGCCCATAGCGGTATGGCACGTTTCCAGCTGTTCTTAAGCGGCCGGAAGGCCCACGCCGCCAGTTGCGGCATGAGCGCGAATGAAGTAAACGTGAGATCGACGATAAAGATCCAATCCCAGGCGACACGCGTATAGTTCAGGGGGCTCCACACCATCGTGCCGAAATTCGTTATCACATCGAGAAAAATGTGGCTGCCAATCGCAACTGCAAAAATAGCTAGGAGGTCCGTAAACACTGGAGTTGGCCATCGCCACCGCCGTGCGATCCAGAAAGTTACGCCCGCCAGCACCGCAGCCCATACCGGCAGCATCACGATGGAATGAGTGATCCCCCGATGCCAGGTCATGATGGCTAGATTGTTGTGTGCTACCGGTCCGGCGAAGACGTCGATATCAGGAAACACCGCGCCGGCAGTGCAGGCGAGAATTGCGATACGGCTCGCGTCGCGCGGCGCCTCGTTCCACGAGATCGGGGCGCGCGAAGGATCTCCGGCAAAAAATGCTTTCCCGATCAGCGCTCCGACGATCCCATGCGTGATCGTGTCCATCAGGTGGCGGGAATTGCCCGCATTGACGCGCGGCAGAAACCGGGGCGAGCCAACCTAGAGGACCTCCATAAGAGGAGATCGCTTTGCGACGACTTGGCCGATCCGGCGCGCCGACACCCGTCGGGCAGCAAGCGCGTTGAGAGTCGCATCGCACTCCGCCGCTTCGACCGCCACGAGAAGTCCCCCGGAAGTTTGCGGATCGAAAAGAAGATTGCGGAACTCCTCGGAAACGGAAGCTCGAAACACGGCGCAATCGCCGATGAACTGCCGATTATTCTTCAGTCCGCCTGAGTGAAAGCCTTCACGAGAAGCAGCAATTGCGCCGGGCAGGTATTCAATCGCGGAATGCTCGATTTCCAGAGATACGCCGCTGCCGACGGCCAATTCGCGCGCGTGTCCCAGCAAGGAAAACCCCGTGACGTCGGTCACGGCGTGGATAGCTCCGGGGGTGCGCTCCTCGATTTCGGCTAAAGCTTCGGCAGCGTCGCTGTTAAGCCGAGCCATGGACGCTGTTGCCGTGGCCACCGCCGCTTCCGGGATGCGTCCCTGCTTCAGTCCTGTCGAGATGACGCCGGTTCCAAGTGGTTTGGTGAGCAACAAGGCATCGCCGGGCTGCGCGCCTACATTGCGCCAGATGCGCGCGGGGTCGATCAGACCGGTAACGGCATAGCCGAATTTCATATCTTCATCACGGATCGAATGACCGCCGATGACCGTGCAGCCTGCCTCCGTCATTTTTGCCAAACCGCCGCGAAGGATCTCTTCGAGAATTCCAAGATCGCCGTTTTCCGGAAACGCCACAATCGAGAGCGCCGAAATCGGACGGCCGCCCATGGCGTACACGTCGCTCAGCGCGTTGGCGGCGGCTACTTGCCCAAACGAGAATGGATCGTCCACGATTGGCGTGAAAAAGTCCACCGTCTGAACCAGCGCGAGGCCGCTGCTTAGGCGATATACGCCCGCATCATCGCTGGTTTCGAATCCGACCAGGACATTGTCATCTGGTTGTCGCGGCAATCGCCGTAGGACGGCGTCAAGCACACTGGGACTTAGCTTGGCCGCACAGCCGGCCGCCTTCACCGTAGCCGTGAGTTTTACGTCTCGAAGCAGCTTTGCGCTCCCGATCGTGAGCCTCGATTATAGCCTCGTGGCGTGCGGGTTTGATGCGCGCGTTTCGGAAAACGCGGGTTGTCTCTGCGAGATAAAGGATGTGTGTCGCGGCGGTAACGGGAGTAACCGATAAGCTGAACATGAATCACGTACAGGTCAGCTTCCACGGCTGGCTGCCAAAATGGTGGAGTGGCGCGATGGTGCCATCCGGAATGTTCCGGACCGCAAACGTCGCCGCCAGCCATAGTTTCGGGTTTTCGCGTCTCAGTTCGGAGACCAACGTGATCATCCCACTGAATCACGAAAACATGCAGGGTCGCCGCTGGCCCTATGTGACCATCGGCATCATCGCCCTGAACACCATCTGCTTTCTTGCCACGCATTGGACGATCGACCGCGAATCCCAGCAGATGGGGCAAGTCCGGCAACAGATTATTCTCCTGGCCGCCGCGCACCCGAATACGCCGATGAGTCCGGCGGAGCAGAAACTGGTCGACAGCTTCCGTAAATCTCAGACCAAAACGTGGAATATGCTTGTATCTCCCAAGCATCCACCGATCAACGCCTGGGATATGGAAGTTCGTTCCTGGTCGGATCCGCGATGCGAAGAAGAAATGACCCTGCTATCGGGGCAACTCGAGCAAATTCAGTCGAATTCGATCCTTGGACGCTATGCCTTTTATCCTTCTCGACCGGCGCCCATCAGCTATTTGACGGCAAATTTTTTGCACGGCGGGTGGATGCATTTGATTTTCAACATGTGGTTTCTGTGGCTGGCTGGAGCGATCCTCGAGGACACCTGGGGCCGTCCGTTGTATACGATGTTTTACCTGATTTCCGGCGTCGCTGCGCTTTGGGGCTATGCGCTTGTGTATCCGAGCAGTCTGATTCCGGTGATCGGAGCGTCTGGCGCAATTGCATCGTTGATGGGCGCGTTTTTAGCGCGATTCCCGAAGACAAGAATTCAACTCGGGTTTTTCTACTGGATCCTGCGACCGCGCCTCTACCGTTTTAAGGCGCCGGCCTATGCCGTCTTGCCGATGTGGCTGGGCATGCAGGTTCTCTCGGGAGTGCTGGGGGGCGAGAGCGGCGGCGTGGCTTACTGGGCCCACATCGGCGGATTCGGTTTCGGTTTGGTTATGGCCCTCATCCTGCGTTATAGCGGGATTGAGCAAAAAGCCGATCAGGCTATCCAGGACAAAGTCGGCTGGTCCGCTGATCCGCATATTGTCAAGGCCGATGACTTACTTGAAAGGCAGCAGTTCGACGAAGCCGTATCCGAACTGAGGGCGCTTATCGCCGAAAATCCTGGTTCCATTGATGCTTACGAAATGTTACCGAGCGTTTATTTGCGCAAAGGCGATACACAATCGTACCTCGACGCGGTGCAGGCTGTATGTCAACTCCATTTGAAACTGCATAACAGCGAGGCGGCCTGGCAGGACTACGAGGATTATGTGCATGCGGGCGGAAGCAAAATGCCCGCGGCGAGCTGGCTCGAACTTTGCCGCCACGTTGAAAACATGCAGCAATGGGACCGTGCCGCGAGCGAGTACGAGAAGCTTGCAGAAGCGTGGCCCGACGATCGCACTTCGGTGTTGGCGCTAATTTCCGCCGGCCGGATTCAGCTCAGACAACTTCATCAACCGCAGCAGGCCTTGCGACTTTATATCGCCGCACAGAATTCGCCCGCGCCCCACCAGGATTGGAATGAAACAATTCGCAAAGGCATCGATGCGGCGATGGGTAAACCGACAACTACACCTAAGCCCAGAGACCCGGCACCGGTTGCGGGTTCGTGAAATCCGCAACTTCAGGGGAAGCTAACTCGCTTGCGCGGCGCGGATCGGAATCGTCAAGGTTTTCGGGGCTTCCGTGGGTGCCACCATATGGCATTCGCCGTCAAAAAGGCCGCCGGGCTCGATGACCAGACAATGTGAATGAATCTCGCCGGTAGCAATTCCTTTATTATGGATCTCCACCTTGCCCTTGGCGAAAATCGTGCCATTGAACCGGCCTGAGATCACCACGTCCTGGCCTTCGATCTGACCTTCAACCCGAGCCTCCTCACCCAGAATCAGTGTGTGTGAGGATATCAGCAGGCCTTTGACTTCGCCCTCGACGCGAAACGTCCCAGGACACTCCAGTGTTCCTTCAAACCGAACAGTTTTATCGAGAAACCCAGTCCATTCGGGAGCCGCTTTTGAGTCACGCCTTCGGAGCTTCCAGGGCAGAAATCACCTCGGCAAATGTCAGGCGTAAAGGATTGTTTCAGAGCGCGAGCCTACGAGACAAGCCGAGAATGGAATACTACATACATAGTGTTCACTTCTGGATAACTAGCCGGTCATAAAGCCACACAAGCTGCGACTGCTCATGAAACTCTATCGCGAGCTCTCCTGGCCGGTTTCTCATTGGCTGACGTAAACGAACGCGCATCCCCAGCACGTGTTCCATCTCCTCGATCGCTGCGCGTGCATTCGCGTCCAATTGTGGCTCGGCAGGTTGAGAAGCGGCCTCGCGGGCCCGGCGTGATGTGCTTCGTTCCAGCTGGCGGACGGTCATTCGCCCGCGAGCGGCGCGTTGCGCGAGAGACAGGCGCAGCTGCGGTTCTGTGACGGCGAGAAGCGCGCGGCCGTGGCCGGCGGTCAGGCGGCCATCTTCGATCATTTCCAGAATATTTTTTTCCAGACGCAACAGACGCGTGGCATTACTGATCGTGGCGCGATCTTTTCCCGTTTTCGTCGCGACCTCTTCTTGAGTGAGATGGAATTCCGTCATGAGGCGCTCGTATGCGCGCGCCTCCTCTATAGCGTTGAGATCTTCACGTTGGATATTTTCGACCAGCGTGATTTCCAAGGCCGCCTCGTCACTGACCTCACGGACAATGGCTGGAACGCGGCTTAGGCCGGCGCGCTGCGCAGCGCGCCATCTGCGCTCTCCAGCCAGAAGTTCATAACGGCTGCCGACCCGGCGTAGGACCAATGGCTGGATAATTCCGCTGACCCGAATTGATTGGGCGAGTTCGGCCAGCGCCTGCTCCGCGAAATGCGTGCGAGGTTGGAAGGGGCTCGGTTCGATTAGGTCAATATCGATCAAGTGTGGTCCAGCGGGAGCGGGCGCGACTGCACCAGCGAGACTCGTCGCGGAGGAACCAGTTATGTTTGCTGTTTCTGATTCAGGCTCACGTATGAGCGCTCCCAGCCCCCGCCCCAGCGCGTTTCTGGCCATTGGCAATGACCTCCCTCGCAAGTGAGATATAAGCCTCGGCACCTTTACTATGAATGTCGTAGAACAGTATCGGCTTTCCGTGGCTGGGTGCTTCGGCGAGCCTTACATTTCTAGGAATTACGCTCTCAAAGACCTGGGTCCCGAAGAAACTCCTTAGATCTGCCGCCACTTGCCTGGAAAGCGTCGTTCGTTCGTCATACATCGTCAGCACGATTCCCTCAACAGCAAGCCCCGGGTTGAGCGTCCGGCGGATTCGCATCAGCGTATCAAGAAGTTCAGAAACGCCCTCGAGCGCAAGATACTCGCATTGGATTGGTACAAGTACAGAGTCACTCGCGACAAGCGCGTTTAACGTAATCAAATCCAGCGTCGGTGGACAATCGATGAGGATGAACGAGTAGTTTGGGCGAATCTGCTCGATCAGTTCCTTGAAACGATACTCTCGGCGATCGGCGGCAGCCAGCTCAACAGCAGCTCCCGCCAGATTCTTGTCAGCAGGAATTAGGTCGAGTCCTTCGACCTGAGTTTTCATAATGATCCTGCTTAGGCTCTCGCCCAGTACGAGCGCGTGATACAGGGTGCGGCGGGACGGATCCTTTTGGAACCCGAGTCCGGTAGTGCTGTTTCCCTGCGGATCGGAATCGACCAGGAGAGTGGGCTGTTCCGCTGCTGCGATGGACGCTGCGAGATTAATCGCTGTTGTAGTCTTTCCTACGCCGCCTTTTTGATTGGCCACAGCGATTACGCGCGCCAAATCAGCTCCTCAGTGGGTGGCCGTGCATTCGGGGCGGCAATTTAGCAAACACCGAACTTTTGTGCAACATGTTTCACGTGAAACGCAAAGCGTTGGGCGTATTTTGCTGCTCCGCATATGATCGGAAGTTCGTGAGTGATCATCGGTTCCTGAGTCGATCAATCACCAATGTTTCACGTGAAACATTATTTGGGTCGTCCGATCAAGATTACCCTGCGCCGCGATTCAGGAATTCTTACGGGAAGCTCCCATTGCCATTCTTTATTTCTCGAAACTGCGTTGGAGTCATCTATCCCAAGCCACAACAGTACATGGCCAGTGTCTTTAAGCGTTAATTTGGCCCATTGGAGCAAATGTGTATGGTCCCCAATAGCGCGAGAACAAATGAGATCAAAAAAGTTTTTTTCTGTGGAGAAATTCTCGTATCTAGTGCGTGCAATTTCTACTTGGGAAAGTTTTAGTGCTTCTTTGACCTCCCTGAGAAAGGCGCATTTCTTCGTATTTGGCTCAATCAAAGTCACCTCCAAGTCGTCAGAGATGATCTTGAGTGGTAGTCCGGGGAAGCCGGCTCCTGTGCCAACGTCGGCGAGCCGACCACGTTGCGTAGGCAGTAGAGAGGATACAAAGATGCTCTCTCCAAAATGGCGCCCAACGATCTCTTTTTCGTCCTCAATGGATGTGAGGGGGATCGTCCGGTTCCATTTGTTGAGCAATGAGAGATACAGAGCAATACTGCGGAGTTGTTCGTCAGAAAGAGGAGCTTGGGCGTAGGCACGCAATGCCTCGCCGATTTCGACTGTCGAAAGATGCCCGTATTGGCGGTCGTTCATTATGAATCGTCATGCACTAGACAACGCCTGAATCAAACCACCAATCAGACCACTAATACAAGCCGGCGTTTGTCCGACTCGGAGAGATTGACACCGCGCCGACTCCGGAATAATGTTGGCACCCTCTATGAAGGTTTTGGTGATTGGCGGAGGCGGTCGCGAGCACGCTCTCGTCTGGAAATTGAGCCTGAGTCCTTCGGTCTATAAGATCTGGTGTGCTCCAGGCAATGGCGGGATTTCGCAGCAAGCTGAATGCGTGCCCATCGATCTCACCGATATATCGGCTATCGCTGACCTGGCGCAAGAGCTTCGAGTAGACCTGACGGTAGTTGGTCCCGAACAGCCGCTGGTGGACGGGGTCGTTGATGAGTTCGAGCGCCGAAAGCTTCGAATCATTGGCCCCACAAAGAGGACCGCGCAACTGGAGGGCAGCAAGGTTTTCGCTAAGGATTTTCTCATCAAAAACAACATTCCGACGGCGCGTCCTTATGGCGTCTTCGATTCAGCGAAAACTGCTATTAAGGTCGTCGAGGGACTCAGCTATCCCATTGTCCTCAAGGCGGATGGGCTCTGTGCGGGTAAGGGTGTACTGGTAGCGAAGTCTAAGCCGGAGGCGCTCGATTTTGTCGTTCGCGTGCTTGAAACTCATGAATTCGGACCTGGTGGCGACAATTTGTTGCTTGAAGAGGCGCTCACCGGCGATGAACTATCGTTCATTGTGCTCACCGACGGCCGGGATTATGTCCCTATGGTGCCCACCAGGGATCATAAACGCGCTCTAGACGGTGATCGGGGACCGAATACCGGTGGAATGGGCGCATATTCCTGCGATAACATGATTTCTGCTTCCATCGAACAGGAAATTCGCACGCGAATCGTCGAACCAACTCTCAATGCTCTCGCGCTGGAGAACTCTCCCTACAGCGGGTTTTTGTATTTTGGTCTCATGCTAACGCCGAACGGACCCAAAGTGCTCGAATACAACTGCCGTTTGGGAGATCCAGAGACTCAAGCTATAGTCGCGCGTATGAATTTTGATTTGGCGGATGTTCTCAATTCTGTTGCTGAGGGAAGCCTCGCATCTCGGCCACTGCGCTGGCGCGACGGGGCGAGCATTTGTGTGGTGATGGCGTCCGGTGGCTATCCAGGAACGTACGAAACGGGGAGGCGGATCGAAGGGTTGGACCAGGCTGGCACCGTGCCCGGAGTTACGATCTTCCATGCGGGAACAAAGCGGGAAGATGATGCGTACTACACATGTAGTGGTAGGATCCTTGGCGTGACTGCCATCGGCTCAACATTGGACGAAGCCAGGCGCTCCGCTTATGATGCCGTTCAAATGATTCAATTTTCCGGCCGCCACTATCGCAGCGACATCGCCCGCAGCAGTTCGATCGCGGCCAATGTTGGGGAGCACTGATCATGGCATACGTTTCCGATCTGTTCATTGCCACCGAACACCGCAAGCCGATGATGAGTGTGGATGAGGCCAATGCAATTGCTGATCGCGGTTTCGCCGGCTGCATACATGCGCGCCCCGGGGGCAAGAGGCAGGTTTTGTTGCTGGACAGAGAAACATTAGCGCAGTTGAATCTCGCGCCCGGGATTTTGAGAGAAAACATAACCACTGTGGGAGTAAATACCGGCGCGCTCGGCCAGGGACAACGAATCACCATCGGAGAGGCTCTGCTCGAAGTCACAATCCCATGCGAACCTTGCTATCGCATGGAGGAAATTCGCATGGGTTTGCAAGAAGCGCTAAAAGATAAGCGAGGCGCGTTGTGCCGTGTAGTTCGCGGCGGACGAATTTCACGTGGCGACAAAATTGACCTTGTCGCCGACGCAGCAACCACTTCCACGCTTGGAGGGGCGATTTGACTAAAGGCCAGACGTCAGCAGAAAGACCGCAGGTCGGCATCATCATGGGTTCGGATACGGATCTTCCGATCATGAGCGAAGCCGCGAAGATGCTCGCAAAATTCGCGATTCCGTTCGAGATTGAAGTCGTGTCGGCGCACAGGTCACCGGCGCGTACGCACGAGTACGCCACTACAGCTATCGAGCGCGGATTGAAGGCGGTGATTGTGGCTGCGGGAGGTGCGGCGCATCTGGCGGGGGTGGTGGCGGCATTGACTACGCTGCCCGTGATCGCCGTGCCCATGGCAACCACCGTATTGTCGGGTATCGACGCTCTGCTTTCCAGTGTTCAGATGCCGGCGGGTGTTCCGGTGGCAGCGATGGCCATCGATAAACCGGGCGCGATCAACGCGGCGATTTATGCGGCGGAGATCATCGCTACGTTCGATCAACGAGTGGCGGAGCAGTTGGTCGCCTATAAACAAGAATTAGCGCGATCGGTTGCGGAAAAGAGCGCGCGCGTCCGTCAGCAGTTTGCGGAGAAAACCGCCGCGAAATAATAGCTCTGCAAATCAGCGAATCTTCAGAATCTAATGCGTCCGTGGTCCGCGGTTTCGAAGCGACGGGGCATCGGGTTCGGTCTGCTGAGTCTTGCCGGGCGGAATCGGTTGCTGCGGCGGGAGTACCCATTGGAATCCGCGGTTCATGTCCAGTAGCGCCATCACCAGGCTATTTCCCTTTCCACCAGCGAGTGGTATAGCTGCACGCATAAAATCCACGACCGGTGAAGTCCGAGCCTTGGTACTGTTCCCATTAGCAATAGCCGTCATGGCTTCAGAGCTCTCCCGAGAAATATTGGCGATCCGTGTGAATTGCGGATCCGATTGTTCGACATGCTGGGCCAGGTTCAATGGCGCGATATTCGCAGGGTAATCGGTTTCAATGAACGTACGCGGTTGCCCTTTTTCCGGCGGAAAGAGCTGGATGTAGGCGGGCCGCATAATGCGCGTCTGCCAGAACTCAGGCCCCAGGTTTTCCTGGCGCACTCGGTACCGCAGGCTCCAGATCTCGGGACCGTAATCCTGAACGTAGTCCGCGAGAATGAGTTCGACCAGCGGCTCGTCGGGGGCCAGATCAAGCTTGTGATGAATCTGGTCCACGACCGGGCGGATCAGCTCCAGCACGCCGACGCCGATGTCTTCGATTTCGCTTGGTTCCTGGTAAGCTTTCTGGCGAGGACGACGAAGGGCGTTTGCAGCGACCGCCGGCAACTCGGAGTCGAAGCGGGTCGTCTTGCCGGTTCCGGGAGCGGTCCAGTCCACGGCGCCCAGAAGCACGCCGATTCGGCCGGAACTGACGGGCAGCACGGCCGGGCCATTCGAGCCGACTTCGCCGCCGCCGCCGGTAGCGGCCACGATAATAGAATCGTGAGTGACACAGAAGACGACATGCCCGGTAGCCAAATTGGCGACGATTTCGCCGCCTCCACTTTCCGGCGGCGCCGACCTTTGCCCAAATGCAACAGCGGCAACGAGCGAAAGAGCCAACAGACACGCCGACCGCTGTCCCTTGGGGATTGTTTTCTGGAGCGGAAAAACTTGCATACGTCTCGCAGATTGGATGCGCTTTCGCGTCACCAAGTACGTCTCTACGTTACCATAGCGTTGAAGGCGCTGAATTGGCTGCGTTATTCATTAGAATAGCGGAGCAAAAATATTCGCACGCAGAGGGCATAACATGGGGATTTTCGATTTCATCACAGGGAGCAAGGGGCTGCGAGAGATCAGCCGGCTGCGCCATCGGGAGCAAAGGCTCTCGGACATTCTGGAGGCTCACAAAAATCATTTTTTGGGGAAACCGGGCGGCAAGCGCGCCGATCTGCGGGAAGCCGATTTGAGATTCGCGGATCTGCGCGGCGCAATTTTAACGGGCGCAATTCTGGAGCGAGCCAACCTCGAGGGCGCGAATTTACAGCAGGCCAAACTGACGCATGCCAATCTCGCGGGCGCTAAATTGCGCGGTGCGGATTTGCGCAATACAGACATGACGGAAGCCGATCTGCACGGCGCCAATCTCAGCGAAGCACAGGCCAGCGGCGTCGAGTTTTTTCGCTGTGATTTGAGCAATGCCGACTTCCGCCGCGCAAACCTGCGCAACGCAAACTTTCGCGCTGCAAACATCAAAGGTGCACAGTTCGCGGGCGCCGACATGGGTGTGACGATTTTGCGGGAGACAAATCTCGAAGGCGCCGATCTCTCGGGAGTGGATCTTAGCACGACGCTGCTTCCGAAAGGCTATGCGCCCGACGTGACCACGAAACATCACTTCTGACGCAGCTCGCCACATTTGGCTCAACCCGGCGGCGGGTTACGGCAGTGCCGCCACCGTTCTGCGGCGAATTTCGATCCCCAGGCGCTTGATTTTTTGATTCAGCGTGGAGAGCGGCACCTGAAATCGCTCGGCGGCCTCGGTTTGGTTCCACCCGGTTTGCTCGAGCATGTCTACGATCACGCGGCGCTCGATCTGCTCCATAATGTCAAATAGCGACGGACCCGCTTGCCCCGCGGAAGAGCTTTGATTGCGCTCCTTCGCAAGCGAATTCAGAAGCTCCGAGAGCTGCAATCGCGCATCACCCAGTAAGCCGCGGCTGAGAATCGTTTCCGGAAGAAGATCCATATCAATCTCGGGACGCGTTGAGAGCACGACAGCCCGTTCCACCACGTTTTCCAGTTCACGAATATTACCGGGCCAGTTGTATTCCATGAGCAACTTCATTGCCTGCGGAGTGAAATGCCCCAAGGCACGGTTGTTTTCTTTCGAGAACTGCTGCAGGAAATGTCCGACGAGCAACGGAATATCTTCCCGCCTGTCGCGCAACGGTGGAAGTTTCAAGGCGATGACGTTCAATCGATGATACAGATCTTCGCGGAAGCGCCCCTCCCGCACCAACCCCAGCAAATCGATATTCGATGCGGCGACGATGCGCACGTCGACCTTGATGTTTTCAGTTCCGCCCAGCCGCATGAATTCGCGTTCTTGAATCACCCGCAGCAGCTTCGCTTGCGTTTCCAGGCCCACCGTGGAAATCTCATCGAAGAAAATTGTGCCCTGATCGGCAACTTCGAAAAGCCCCTTCTTGGAAGCGACAGCGCTTGTAAAAGCGCCGCGTACGTGCCCGAAAAGTTGCGATTCGAGCAGATCAACGGGAATCGAGCCGCTATTCACAGCGACAAACGGCTTTTCCGCTCGAGGGGAGGCAGAGTGGATCGCTTTGGCAATGAGTTCTTTTCCGGTTCCGCTCTCGCCCACAATCAGAACGGTGGACCGCGATGGTGCCACCTGGGCCACAACGTCCAATAGCGAAACGATCCGCTCGCTTTTACCGATGATATTGGGAAAGTTGTAGCGCTGCTTCAAAGCTCGCTTGAGCTGAACATTTTCCTCCCGCAACCGGCGCCCTTCCACGGCCAGGGCTATTTGCGCCAGCAGTTCGTCATTCGACCACGGTTTGGTGATGTAGTCCTGTGCACCGCTCTTGAATGCCTGGCGCGCCATGTCAATCGAGCCATAGGCCGTGATGAGCACGATAGGCAGGTCCGCGTCGCGCTGCCGAATTTCGCGCAGCAACTCGAGGCCGTTGCGGTCCGGCAGGCTAACGTCAAGCAGGAGCAGATCGAATGGCTCCTGCTCCAGTCGCGCCAGGCCGGCTTCTGCGGTCTCAGCGGAACCGACCGAATACCCTTCGGAAGAAAGGAGAAGTTCGAGACCTTCGCGAATTTCCGCTTCGTCGTCTATGACCAGGATCGAGCCATTAGGCATGAACCGCTTTCCTTACGGCCGGAAACTCCAATCGGAAAGAGGTGCCTTTACCAGGGGTCGAGCGCACCTCGATCTTGCCGGCATGCTCTTTGATGATGCCATAGCTGACCGAGAGGCCCAAACCCGTACCACGGCCCGTCGCCTTGGTGGTGAAGAATGGATCGAAAATGCGGGAGAGATTTTCGCGTTGAATGCCGGTTCCGGTGTCCGATATTTCGATTTCCACTGTGCCGTTATTCGCGGCGCTGCGCACTTCCAGCATGCCTCCGGAAGGCATCGCATCTTTTGCGTTCAGAAAAAGATTGAGAAAAACTTGCTGCAAGCGATTGCTCGAGCCCAGAATCAGCGCCAAATCGCTTTGCAGGTTTCTCACAACCTGCACGTTTGCGGCGCGGAAAGGATGAGCGGCGAGAGTCAGCGTTTCTTCAATAATCTGGTTCAGATTCACTTCCTTGAAACCGGCGCCGCCCGTCCGTGAAAAATTAAGCAGGTTGTTGACAATTTCGCTGGCGCGGAACGTCTGGCTGACAATCTTTTCGGTTAATTTATGCCGCGGATCGTTAGCCGGGAGTTGCTTTGCGAGCATTTGGATGTAATTGGAAATCACCGCGAGCGGCGTATTCACTTCGTGCGCCACGCCCGCGGCCAGCAAACCAAGCGAGGTGAGCTTTTCGGTCTGGAGCAGTTGCTCTTCCAGTTGCATGCGTTGGGTGACGTCGTCGACAAGAATGAGCCGGCCAAGCCGCTCGCCCGAGTTGCCGGCGAGCGGGGCAATCGAGACATTCACGACCAGCGTGCGGCCCTCTCGAGTGCGTAACGGAAACTTGTAAAGATTTGTGGTGCGCTCTTCCTGTGAACGGGCCGCTATCTCCAGCGCAAGATCCGCCGGAAGAATCTCTTCGATCGTGCGCCCGATAGCGTCAGATCGCTGCACTCCGATCAAATGCTCCAGTTGCGCATTCCAAAACTCGATTCGGCCTTCGAAATCCGCGGCGAGCACGCCGACACTCATGGATTCGACGATATTCTCGGAAAAGTCTTTGAGCCGCTTGATCTGCTGCGCCTTTTCTTCCAGTGAGTAATAAAGTTGCGCGTTATCCAGGGCGACCGCAATGTACCCGGCGATCGTGAACAGCAGTTCGACGTCTTCGCTGGTAAGGAGATCGCCGTCCACGGTCTTGCCCAACCCGAGAAAGGCCACGGTGTGGTCATGGATGCGGCAAGGGATGAAGTAGGTTAGGCCCAATTCGCCGAGCGTTCGCCGCACGCTTTCGCCCTGGTTGCGCATGCCGTGAACCGCGTCCACAAACAGATAGCCTCGTGCGAACTCAGGATGACCGGGCGATAAAAAGCTCAAATCCATCGAAGCTGCCTGCGATGGCGAGAGTGACAGTCCACGTGAAGCAGACAAGTCATATCGGCCCGGATGCGCTGGGTCTTCGAGGAACACGGCAATTCGATTAACCAGCAGCGTTTGCCAAAGCCGGTCCATCACCGATGACAACATTGGCTCCAGACGAACCTCTCCGGTGAGCGTGCGTCCGAATTCGATCAGCGTGCGGCGGTAGTTCAGCCGGTCACGATAGAAAAATCTGTCGAGGTGGGCCTGAGTCCAGTTGCGAAAAGGTTGGAATAAGAACGCGGCAATGCCTATAGCCACGGCTGGGGCGGCCCACCCGGAAGGCCAGGCTGAGTGAAAGACAGCGCCAACAATGGCGGCTAGCGCGATGTATATAGCCACTACGGCCGCGGTTGCCGCTGTGTATGCCAATCCGCGTTTGAAAATGATGTCCACGTCCATAAGTCGATAACGAGCAATCGCATAAGCGAGGCAGAGGGGCATCAATACTAAAGAAATCGCCGACAAGTTCATCCATTCGCGGGGTAACACACCAGCCGAGAAAGGCACAATGTAAAACGCCCCAAATGGAAGAATGCTGGCGAAAGTGCCGCCGGTGATCCATTTCAGTTGCTGGCGAACTACTCCATTCGGAGCTCGTAAGTAGCTACGAAGGAAAATAGACGCCGCTAGTACAAAGTAGGCGCCGAGATATGCGAGTTCCAGTTGGTCCAGAGCGACTCGCGCCGCAAGAGATACAACGAAACCGCCGGCGCCTCCAGCGACACAAATGTGAACCCCCAACAGCACAAGTGCGGGGACATAACATGCCGTGACCACCATTCGGCGCATAAAGCGACGCGCGATTGTTGCTTGCGGAAATGTCAGGGCAAAATGGACCAGGAGCGCAGGGGCGGCCAAAAGCGCGGCGATTTTGACCCAATAAACTTCCCAATCAAACGTGTTCAGCTTGCCGGTATAGTGAAACGAGAAAAGCACAAAACATGCCAGACAAAACATGTAGAAGTGGGCTGCGTGCGCGGCGTTCCACCGCCGCACGAAAATAAACAGGCCGATCAGGAGATAAAGCATACCGACTACGCGCAGATAATTTTCGATCGAGAGCGGTTTCGGGGCCGGTGCGGTTACCAAACCGGTGGTGAAAGCCTGGGTTCCGCGTCGGACTTCATACCTGGCTTCCGACCATGTTCCGACGCGCCATAGGTATTTGGTGACGTCGACAGCGCGCTGTATAGGCTGCCCGTCAATCGACAGCAGTACGTCCCCAGACACGATTCCCGCGCGCTCGGCTGGAGAATCAGACGCAACAAGTCTTGCGACAACGCCTTGCTGGCCATCCTCCCATGTAACACCATCGTCTGGCACCTGAAACGAAAGCCGCTGCTGGAAGTTGATGATGCCAAAAACTATGGCGGCAACTGTGAGAAGCGCCAGAACCACTGCTTCGAGCGTTGGGGCAGTACTTTGTCTATCGTGCGTCACGATGCAAACTTAATCAGCGGAGAGATCGGTGCCCGCGTTAGTCAAAGATTAGCACGTTCGATACCGCGGCATATGGAATTTAATGACTCGTAAGTCGTTTAGTTAAAAAGGCATGCATAGGCTTCACTGATCGTCGACACCAAGGCATACTGTTTCTGGTAGGGACGGCTACCTTATTACGTAACCTGACTAAAACTGGAAACTCACGCCGCCACGGAACGATCGTTCAACGGGCATCATGAGCATTCGACCCTCCGGACCTTCGAGAGAAACGTAACCTTGGGAGAGGATGTTTCGGAAATCGGCTAAGGCTTCCCAGTGGCTGCCCATCGTGAACGATGGCAGTGGCTGTCTGATCGAGAGGCTCAGGTTCGGGTCTATGCCCATAACGGCCTCGCTATACAGGTCTTGGCGTGTCACTACAGTTCCGTCGATCCACTTGTAGCTGGCGGAAACCTGGGTTTTCGATCTTGGAAGCTTCCCGGCGACGCGCCCCGCGATGCTGCTGCGATAACGTGTTCCCAATGCATCATGCAAAACGGTAATCGGTGCGGACTCGTCGACCGGCGCAAGCGCGCCAGCCCAGGTGTACACGCCGGCAAGTTCCAGGTTGTCGGAAAGCTTCTCTCGATAAGCTAATCGCGTACCCCAAAAGCCGGCGCTGCCCCCGTCATACGCAAATGGACCGGGGAAGATCCCGCGCGCTGCGTAGGTTTCGGTATTGGTGACGGTCCCGTAAACGGCTTCGTGGCTGGAATCGTCGCGAAATATCGCGCCTTCGACTTGGCCGCGCGACCCAACCTCATGCTGCACCTCAAATTCCTCGTGCCAGCCTGGATTCAGGACGGGATGGCCGTTATCCCAAACAAGAATCGGAGCGGTCTGCAAGGCTTCAATAGCAGGTTGCTGATCGGGAACTTGCGTGCGGAGCGCGTATGCATCAGGATCGCTTTCGACCAGGAACGCAGCCTGCCAGTGGCGCGGCAGCCGGAAGCCCACACGGGCATGCGGTCGCAGGGATGACGAAAGCGCTCCGACCAGGCCGCCGGATAGGTATTCGGCGCCGTATTCCAGAACCACGCCATCAACCAGTTCCATCTGCTCTGAATGCTCCAAACGCATCATGCGGATTGATCGATCTGAGTTGCCCACATGGTGCTGACGAACGACGAGCGTAGTTTCCGGCCCGTCGCCGAATCTGCCGCTGGGCAGCCACATACTCGCCACCGAACCGCCGAACACTCCGGATATAGCTTCGTTATAGTCGACTTCGCCAGCCATCAGAAGGCTGCCGGCACTTCCCAGGCGCTGGTCGTAGGAAGCAGAAGTACCCATATAACCTGGTAGAGCAGATGAGGATCCAGGCCGCACCGAGCCGTTATCCAATTCCACGCTCATCCGCGGCTGGTCGTTTTCGATTTGCGAACGATTCGTGACTACGACAGTTCCATCTCGTAGTTGCAGTACAGGGCGAGAAGAACTTGCTGTTCGCAAAACCCATTTCCAGTCATCCGGCTCCGCCGGTTTGTTGGACTTTCGCCGCAACTGGTCGAGAGACGCGAGAAGCGAATAGAGCTGGATGTGAACGGATGTATTCCCATTTGCGGCAACGCTGATATCGCTCTGGATTGAGGGCATGAACCCGGCAAGCGTTACTTTTAAGGAATACAAGCCGGGCCGAAGCCTCTGGCTTACAAAAATGCCGTTTTCGTCCGTCAGCAACTCGATCGCGCGGCCACCGGCAAACTGGGGCGTCAGCCAAACCGCCGCGCCCATCTGAGGATTACCTGCGGGATCAACTACAAAGCCTGTCAGTTTGCCTGAGTTGCGCGCCCCGAATGACGAGCTAGCCGTTAGCAGAAGCGCGCAAGCAACTAGGGTCGCGGTGCAAACCGACTTCACTGATCACCTCGCAGGAGAGGCTTCCGCCGCCATCTTCTGGTTAGGCGGGGGCGCAACTGTAAAGTCCGCCGAGCGTGTGATGGATTGATTGGATACTGCGTCGGTAGTCTTGATCTCAATCCGATATTTCCCCGGAGCCAGGGCTTGCGCCGGCAATGACTCCTGAACCGTGAGTTGCTCACCGGATTGATGTAGTTGTTCGGAACTCTGGACGACGTGCTTTATGGCCTGACCGCCCTGAAAAATCTGGATATCTACAGAAGCGTTATTTCTATGGGTTTGCTCGTCAATCTTGAGGTTATATACCTGGAAATAGATGCCGATCGGCTGGGTAGCCAGAAAATTCTGATCGAGCTTGGGCCTGACCTTCATCGACCCGATCACAAACATCCCAAGCCCGATGTCCTTTGCAGCAACCGGGGTGATTTCGTCCGCCAGAATCAACGTACTTGCTGAAAGCTTGTCGTCGTCAAACGGGGGCACGGCAAGTCGCGTATTCACCACGCCGATGTTGTTGCTGGTTGTATCCTTCAGCACGACATCGAGGCGATAGAGACCCGGGCGAAGTGGAACGGCTTTTTGATAAACGGACGATGAACGCAAGGAGCTTTGCAAGAGCGAATCGGGGAAATCCCGTCGAATGGTATCTTCGAATGTTTGCACAGTTCGGCCGCTAAGCGAGCTGACGCGGGCAAACAAGTTCAGCGTGGCGGTGTGTATGCCGTCCTTGGTTTGGAAGCTCAGTTGATTGTTGGGAATTTGCACCGTTATCGGGACCAGCACAGTATCGCCGGATATCCGAAGAAAATCGAAGCGGTAATCGAACTTGATCTGGTCACGGACGATCCGTGAGGAGACCACTTCTTCCAGATCCTTGAACTTTACCGGCGGTGGCTGCCAGATCTTGGCCTCCAGTTCGAGCCGGCTAAACTCATTGAGACTCTCACTCTGTGCACCAAAAGGCGACGGCGCCAGGTGCGTCCCGTCGGTGTTTGTGAAGCGGTCTGCCTTGGAGGCCATACCCTCCTGTTCGGCCAGCGTCAAGCCCGCGCCGGGTACATACAGGAGCGCGTCTTTCTCGGACGGATCGGTGGTCAGGTGAAACTCGCCTGTGCCGGTGGGGTCCACGAATTCCAACACTACGTTCTCGCCGATCCCTTCAATATAGTGATAGGTCCAATCCTCAAACGCGTAAGTCTTGGTCTCACCTCCGCCTTCATTGAGCGGCCGCTCGTAGTTCTCACCCTGGGTGTGGCTCTCAAGGTCATCAGGCTTGCCGTACATGATGTAAATACGGCCACGATCGGTTCTCCAGCCCGCCACGCCAGAGGCAAAATGCTCGTTCGCATAAGCAATGCGACGATAATGCTCTTCACGTACCGGATTATCGGTCGAATCTGGATCAGGATTGCGGCGCTGCCAGAACTCTTCGATAAAATTTTCGCGCTCCTCGTTGGTTTGTAATCCGAGGAAAGCTTTGCGCTCCGCGTCGGTAATGATGTACGCAACGTCTTCGTTGAGCCACTTCTTGTATGGCGTGGCTAATTCCTTCAAGACCTGCTTCTCATTGATCTTTTTCTTGCTCGTATCCTGTTTCTGATCCGACTTTTGGGATGAGGTTTGCTGCTGATTGCCGGATTTATCTTGTGCCCGGGCATACATAGCCGAGGAGCCGATCAGGCTGCATAGAAGAGTTCCCAAAATGGACCAATGGAAGAATTGCGACTTCCTCATCGAATGTACCTTTCCCCGCGTAGAGTCCGAATTTTAGTCCGCTACGCCAGATGCGTCAATCACAATCCGGCTCCCGGTCATCTGTTTGTGTTTTCAGACTCTTAAAAGCGGTGTAGAGTTGCCCGCTTCGTCGTGCCGGAATGCTGTTAGAATAGGCGGTGAGCTAACGTAGACAGGCCAAGAGCACAGTTCCCTCAAGTGCGCATCTAACGCGACGCGTTCAGGAGTTCTTGGATGGCCATCGGTTCAGCGATACCGATCTCACTGCACAGCGATGTTCTGGACCGAAATCTGGCCATTAAGGCTGAGGACTTGACAAAAACCTATGTTATGGATGCGGAGAAGGTCTATGCACTCCGAGGCGTGAATCTCTCGATCCGTCGTGGCGAATATGTCGCCATCATGGGGCCGTCAGGTTCCGGTAAGTCCACGTTAATGAACGTGATCGGCTGCCTCGATATTCCCACGACCGGAAACTACTGGCTCGCAGGACGCTTGGTCAGCGATCTGGATGAAGATGAACTGGCGCGGATTCGAAACAAGGAGATCGGCTTCATTTTTCAGACGTTCAACCTTCTTCCCCGCGCTACCGCATTGCATAACGTGGAGTTGCCGATGATCTATAACGGCATGAAAAGCGAAGAGCGGCTGGAAAAAGCCAGGCGTGCGCTTGAGGCCGTTGAATTGGGCAACCGCATGATGCACAAACCCAGCGAGCTGTCCGGTGGACAGCGCCAGCGGGTCGCCATAGCCCGCGCGCTTGTGAACTCTCCGTCGATTCTGCTCGCTGACGAGCCCACCGGAAACCTCGACACTCGTACCGGCGAAGAGATCATGGCTCTATTTGCGCGCCTTCATCAGCAGGGAAACACAATTATTCTCGTTACCCATGAGCGCGAGATTGCCGAACATGCCGACCGCATCATCCACCTCCGCGACGGCCAGATCGAACGCGATGAACTGTTGAAGCGCGACAGGGCGGCGCAAGTGCTGTAGTCCATCGAGCCGCCCCGAGGGTTGTCGCCGCCCGGGTTGCCGCGCTGGAGATGAGCCCCTCTCTCCCATTCCATGTTTGCCACCCGTACAAATTGGCGTCTTGAGCCGAATCGCTTTGCTGCAGCCGTGGAACAGCATAGGCGTAGCGGGAAACCGGTGTTTGACTTGACGAATCCAAATCCAACTGCCTGTGGTCTTGCTTATCCCGAGCAACGGATCTTCGCGGCGCTGAACGACGCGCGCAGTTTGCGTTATGAGCCTGAAAGCCGCGGTTTGCGGCAGGCACGCGAGGCAATCGCCGGTTATTACTGTGGACGTTCCGGATTTTTTTCCAGTGTCGGCGCGCTCGATCCGGACCGCATCGTGATCACCTCCAGCACGAGCGAAGCTTATACCTATGTGTTTCGCCTGTTATGCGAAGTGCAGGATGAAATTCTGACTCCGGCACCGAGTTATCCGCTGTTTGAATATATTGCCGGTCTGACTGATGTTCGGCAGGAGCGTTATCCGCTGTCATACGACGGAAGCTGGCAAATCGATTTTCCCGCTCTTTCGGATGCTTTGAGCCATCGTTCCCGGGCTGTGCTGGTTGTGCATCCAAATAATCCGACGGGCTCTTTTGTGAGAAAAGATGAGGCCGTCCGCTTAACTGAATTGTGTGCCCGGCAAGATTTGGCCATCATCGCTGACGAGGTTTTCCTCGATTACTGCGATGCATCAGACGCGCCGGCTACCTTTGCATCCGAATCGCCGGCTCTCACGTTCACTTTGAGCGGACTTTCCAAGATCTCTCTCCTACCCCAGATGAAACTCGCGTGGATCGTCGTGAGCGGGCCAGACGCGCTCGCGCAACAAGCGATGCAGCGTCTGGAAGTAATCAGCGACACGTATCTTTCCCCGAGCACGCCGGGCCAGCTTGCGCTGGGTGAGTTGCTTGCCATTCGTGGAAATTTGCAGGTGCAAATGAAACAGCGTCTCGCGTCGAACTTGCTGTGTCTGGACGCTCTGTTCAGACCTGGTGGTTCCGTGGACTGTTTGAAACGTGAAGGAGGCTGGTACGCTGTGCTCCGCGTCCCGGTCACGGGTTCGGATGAAGATCTTGCCATCGAGTTGCTTCAGAGCTGTGGTGTACTCGTGCACCCCGGACATTTCTTCGATTTTCCGCGAGAAGGTTTTCTCGTCGTGAGCCTGATCGCGAGCGAAAGTGAATTTCGGGAAGCCGCGCGGCGTCTGCGCGAGTTTTTCGATGCCCGCGTGTGATGACCTTTGCTTGTGCACGCGTACTCCGGTAAGCCCTTTTTTAACCTCTATTTAACACCGATTCCGCGGCCGCGGCGTTGACAGACCCTGGGAGTAATGCGAGACTTCAGGCAGCTAGCTGGAGGTGCATTTCACATGCGCACGAAGTTGTTTTCTCTCATCGCCCTCGGCGTTTTGCTTGCTCTTTCGGTGCCCGCGTTTGCGCACCACGGTTCGGCTGCCTATGATATGTCCAAGACGGTGACGGTTACTGGAACCGTTACGGATTTTCAGTTTGTTAATCCGCACGTACTTATAGCCATGGACGTAAAGGATCCCGCGACCGGAAAAATTGAGCATTGGCAGGGCGAACTCACAAGCCCCAATCATTTGGCGCGAGCCGGATGGACCAAGAGCACCATCAAGCCAGGCGACGAACTGACCATTACTGGCGGCCCGGCGAAGAGCGGCTCCCCGACAATGTGGATTCGGAAAGTCAGCAAAGACGGCCAAGAAGTTTCGCTGGGCGGCGGCGGAGACAACTGAGCGCACCTGCGCGTTCCCCATTGATCGAAGGAGCTGAATGATGAGGAAGCGTTTGGCGTGGGCAGTCTTCGTGCTCGCAGGCGTGTTTGTGGCATCTTCGCCTGCGATGACGCAGCAAAACACTCCGGCTAAGCAGGCTCCGCAAGGAAACCAGCCTGCAGCTAATCCGCCCCGACGCGGGCCGGCGCCTCCGGTTGAAGGCCCACCGCACGATCCGCACGATTTGACCGGCGTGTGGAATGCGCGCCGCGGGTATGGCGGGGATACCTATCCCGGGCCGGGTCCCGAACTCACCGCCTGGGGCGAGGAACAATTCAAAAAAGCGAAAGCATCAAACGGCGGCGAGTACACTCTGGAACAGACGAACGATCCGGTAATCACGAAATGCTATCCGCCGGGCGTGCCGCGAATCTATCTTCAGCCTTTTCCCATGCAAATCGTGCAAACTCCTAAAGAGGTCATTCTCCTGTTCGAGTATGACCATACAGTGCGTGAGGTCTTCACCGATGGGCGCAAGCACCCGGATGCGGATGCACTCACGCCGACCTACATGGGGAACTCGATTGGCCATTGGGACGGCGACACCTTCGTTGTAGATACAGTTGGATTCAACGATAAGACCTGGCTTGACCGGTCCGGCCGCCCTCACAGCGATCAATTGCACGTGATCGAGCGATTCCATCGCATGAATGAGCGGGATTTGGAACTCGACATTACAATGGAAGACCCCAAAGCCTTGGCAAAACCCTGGCAGGTACATTTCGGATTCCAACTGCATCCGGATTGGACACTTCAGGAGCAGGTCTGCGCCGATAACGGCGCCTTCGTCAACTTCGAAAAATAATTAACTCTGGTTGCACATCGGGTTGGCCTAGGTGGGGCCGAACTGTGATGCAGAGGAGGCTGTGCCTTGACGGCGTGTTCGGCGTGAAAAAACGGGATACGCTTTTGCAATTAGCTCTAATGTTCGGTCGGTGAGGTCGCAAGCATCGCTTATAACATCCGGCAAACGTCGCGTCTGATCGCGCAGTATTCGGTGGAGCCGGTGAAGCGGATTACCACAGGTGTCAAAGACGCAGTCTCTAACTGCGCACCAGTGCCCATGAGAAAATGTTGAGGTCCAGCCGTAGAATCTATCGTAAACGTCTTTTACCCCCGCTTCCTCACTCATTTTGCGAAGGTCCGATTTCTCCCAATGGCCCAAGTCGATTCGGACGAATTCTTGCCACACATCCTCATTGGCTAGGCGCTCTAGAGTTTCCAGGTCGACGCCACTAGGGCGTTGGTCAGCTGCATATAATTTCAGAAATGCCAGCTTTGCTTGGCCGGCGCCGAATACACGGTACGTTTTCCAAAGATCGACAGAATCCTTGCTAATTAAATAGGCAAAAGTTATGTAAGACTCGGCCAGCGTGCGTAATGCCAATCGGCCGGTAATTGACATAGCGGCGCCGGGCCTCAGAAGATCCTCCAGGATTGCTAAGCAGTAAAGCGCAATACCGAAACTTGTATCGTGCCGGGCGTCGACGTCTGTTGTTACCCGCGTGCGGTAGGCGTGGCTTATGAGCTCCCGGCGTACGGAATTGATGGCCTCGCCTGTCGTCGCTGGCGCGATATTTGAGGAGACCTCATCCGACTTGAGTGGGAAGCACGGGGTCGCTATCATGCATTCTTGCCAAAAAATGGCCGGCCAGTCCGCTTCAGCCGAGGCGGCGCTTAATGTCCCTTCTAAAGCGCGAATACTGGGACGTACCTCTCTCAGATCACCTACTTTGGGATAACCGATGATTTCGTTGGCAGTGCCACCCATCTCTGTCGAAAGAAAGATTTTTCCAGCTGCGCACTTCACTAGTACGCGAAGCCAGCGGCAGTCGGTAGCTTCCTCGCTTTGGTGGAACAATGTGCGGCTAACCGCTGCCATCAGCGCTTCCCATCCGAGTTTTTTTGGTGCAGAGTGTAGGACGTGAGACCAGGCCTCACGCGCAGGCAGTTGGTCAAGAAGAAGGAGTGGAGTTAATGCAATCGTCGCACCTGAGTCCGACGTTATTACGTCAAGGAATTCTTGTAGTCGGCTAGTATCGACCTTCGCCAGTCCTGAGTGTGTCACCTCGTGGAATTTTCGATCTTCAGGGACGGAGTGAATGTATGTCGCCGCAGCGCGGAAGAGATTCAAAGCTGCTTCTCTAGGCAGCTGCGTAACGAGGAGTGCAGCCCAAAGCATTTCGGGCAGTCGGTCATTCATCCAAGATGTGGGCTGGAGCTTCGGTACTTGGAGAAGCGGCGGAACGAGGCTCTTCCCTTGCCGATGGTGATCCTCAAGCCGGGAGAAATTCCGATTATCATCGTTCCCAGTGCTGCTCATATCCGGTCGGCCGTGGCACTTCTTGTACTTGATGCCGCTGCCGCAAAAGCAGGGATCATTTCTTCTGATTTTCGCCTCAGGGCGGCTCATTCAACTCGCTCCAGTTTAAGACGATAATAAACGAAAAAAAGGCCGAAGCAGGTGGAGCTGCTTCGGCCTTTTGGTTTTATCCTGGCGGCGACCTACGTTCCCACACAGTTACCCGTGCAGTATCATCGGCCCTGCGGGGCTTAACTTCCGTGTTCGGGATGGGAACGGGTGTGACCCCCGCGGTATGACCACCAGAAACTCGAGGTGCCGGCACTTACGCGCCGACACCGACAAACTGAAGAAGCTGAAATCCGCAATTGCTCGTGAGAGCATCCGCACGTCCTCATAACGATGATGACGTGCTGGGAAAGTTTTATGGTCAAGCCGAACGGCCGATTAGTACGGGTCAGCTACACGCATTACTGCGCTTACACCTCCCGCCTATCAAGGTCGTAGTCTTCGACCGGCCTTCTTACGCCGCCGTAGCGGCGTTGGGAGACCTTATCTCGGGGTGAGTTTCTTGCTTAGATGCATTCAGCAATTATCTCTTCCGGACTTCGCTACCGAGCAATGCCCCTGGCGGGACAACTCGTACACAAGTGGTCCGTTCATCCCGGTCCTCTCGTACTAGGGACAACTCCCCTCAAGTCTCCTGCGCCCACACCAGATAGGGACCGAACTGTCTCGCGACGTTCTGAACCCAGCTCACGTACCGCTTTAATAGGCGAACAGCCTAACCCTTGGGACCTTCTACAGCCCCAGGATGCG
>Ga0070741_10005312_pt1 | contig 28723 bp, 18 predicted proteins | sample Coa_R1_4_FD_66440 | JGI IMG/M metagenome (GOLD analysis project Ga0070741, IMG submission 66440) | Surface soil microbial communities from Centralia Pennsylvania, which are recovering from an underground coalmine fire - Coalmine... | ecosystem: Environmental > Terrestrial > Soil > Unclassified ... | reverse complement strand
GGGCATGTTGCTCATGGTCGCCATCATGGTCGTTTATATCGTGCTCGGGGTTTTATATGAAAGTTATGTCCATCCGATCACGATCCTTTCGGGGCTGCCTTCCGCGGGATTCGGGGCCCTGCTCACTCTGCTTCTGTTTAAAGTGGACCTTAATATTTACTCGTTCGTCGGCCTGATCATGCTGGTCGGCATCGTAAAGAAAAACGCGATCATGCAGATCGATTTTGCGTTGGAAGCGGAGAGGAAAGAGGGAAAAACGCCGGCGGAAGCCATCTATGAAGGTTGTTTGATACGGTTCCGGCCTATCATGATGACTACCATGGCGGCGCTACTGGGGGCGCTTCCCATTTCGCTGGGGTACGGGGCGGGAGGGGAAGCGCGGCGTCCTCTCGGCTTGGCCGTAGTGGGCGGCCTGATGTGCTCCCAGTTGATTACCTTGTATCTCACTCCCGTCGTTTACACCTACATGGCTTCCATTGTGGAGCGCTGGAAAGCTCGCAAGGCGGCTGGACGCCGCGCGCCGAAGCCTCGTTTGGAGCCCCAGGGCGCCGTGCCGGGTTCTCTCCAGCCTGCCGCCGCGAAGGGCGATTGACAGGTGGAGCAAAGATGGCTTGCCGGGGCTTCGTCTATGCTTCATCAATTCCAGGATTGCCACGGGCGTGTGTTGCCGGCGTGGCGGGAAGGAGAAGTCCGGCCAGCTTGATAGCAGGGCGCCGGGAGTGGATTCCGCGAGGCTTCCGCCCGGGTGCGAATGGGGAAGCGCGACCGAGATGCTCCCCGCCGCGGGGTTGCCCGGCTGAGGAGAAACGATGAATATCTCCGAGACATTCATCCGCCGCCCGATCGCTACCAGCCTGCTGATGCTGGCGGTCGCTCTGTTCGGCGTACTGGCCTACCGCGCCCTGCCTGTTGCAGACCTGCCGAATGTGGACTTCCCCACGCTCGTAGTGTCGGCTAATCTTCCAGGCGCCAATCCGGATACGATGGCCTCGGCGGTAGCCACTCCGCTCGAGCGGCAGTTCACGATGATCGGCGGCCTCGACTCGATGATCTCCGTGAACTCGATGGGGAACACGCAGATTACGCTCCAGTTTGATCTTTCGCGGACCCAGGACAGCGCGGCGGTTGACGTGGAGACGGCTATCGCTGAAGCCATGCCCCTACTGCCGCCCGGCATGCCGGCCCCTCCCTCCTTCCGCAAGTACAATCCCGCCGACATGCCCATCATGTTTCTGGGGCTGACCTCTTCGAGCCTTCCGATCTGGGAGCTTGACGATTATGCGGAGAACCGGATCGCGCAGCGCCTTTCGATGGTGAGCGGCGTCGCTCAGGTAATGGTTCACGGATCCCAGAAGTATGCCGTCCGCATTCAGGTGGATCCGACCAAGCTCGCGGCCCGGCAGATCGGCATCAACGAGATTCAAGCCGCGGCGCAGAGCTGGAACGTGAATTTGCCGACGGGCACCTTATACGGCCCACACCAGGCCTTCAATGTGCAGGCGGACGGGCAGCTTTCCAACGCCGCAGCTTACCGGCCGATGATCGTGGCTTACCGAAACGGGGCCCCGGTACGCCTGGAGCAGCTCGGCACTGTCATCGACAGCGTCGAGGACAACAAGACCGGCTCCTGGCTTTACGGGCGTGACGGAATGCAGCGGGCCATCGATCTGGCGATCATGCGGCAACCTGGCAGCAATACGATCGAGGTCACCGATGCGATCAAAAAGCTGATACCGGAGTTTCAAGCGGAGCTTCCGCCTTCGGTTCGCCTGATGATTCGCGGCGACCGCTCGAAGAACATTCGCGAAGCGTTCCACGACATCCAGTTCACAATGATGATCACGCTCGGCCTGGTGATCATGGTCATCTTTCTTTTCTTACGGAATACTTCGGCGACGCTGATTCCCAGCATGGCGCTTCCGTTCTCGATCGTGGGGACCTTCGCCGTGATGTATTTGCTGGATTACACTCTGGACAACCTCTCCATGATGGCGCTGATCCTCTGCGTGGGCTTCGTTGTGGATGACGCCATCGTCATGTTGGAGAACATCGTCCGGCACATGGAGCATGGGGAGGGCGCCCTCCAGGCGGCGTTCAACGGATCGAAAGAGATCGGCTTCACCATCGTCTCGATGACCGTTTCGCTGGCGGCGGTTTTCATCCCCGTGCTCTTCATGAGCGGGATTTTGGGCCGCCTGTTTCGCGAGTTCGCCGTAACGATCTGCGTTGCGATTCTAATCTCCGGCCTGGTCTCGATCAGCCTGACCCCTATGCTGTGCAGCCGGTTCCTGCGCCCGTTCAACCAGAGCCGGCAAAGCCGTTTCCACCGGACCATGGAAAGCCTGTTTGGATCCATGCTGCGGGCATATGACGGCAGCCTGCGATGGGTTTTGCGGCACCGCCCGGTGATGATCTCGGTATTTTTAATCGTTCTGGCGGCCACGGCCTATCTGTTTGTAAAGATCCCGAAAGGATTCATACCGGAGCAGGACAGCGACCAGATGAATGTGAACCTGGAAGCGGCGCAAGGGACGGCGTTCGAGCAGATGGTGAAATACCAGCACCAGATCGCGGCCATTCTTCGCGCAGACCCCAACATAGATATGCTCATGGGCAGCGCCGGCGGAGCCTTCAATACCGGGTCCAATTCGAGCCGCTTTTTCGTGCAGCTTAAGCCTCGCAAGGAGCGGAAGCTGAGCGTCATTGAAGTAATCGAGGAACTGCGGCCGAAGGTCTCCCGCTTTCCCGGAGTGCGCGTGTACATGACGGCGCCGCCTTCCATTCGTATCGGCGGGCGGATGTCCAGGAGCCAGTATCAGTTTACGGTGCAGGGACCGGATACGGCCGAGCTTTACCAACAGGCGGAGAGGCTGGAAGAAGAAATGGCCCGCCTGCCGGCGATTCTCGATGTAAACACGGATTTGCAGATCAAGAACCCTCGGGTCAACGTGGCAGTAGACCGAGACAAAGCGGCGGCCCTTGGGTTGAACGTGACGCAGATCGAAGCGGCGCTGTATAGCGCCTATGGACCCCGGTGGGCGTCCACGATTTATGCGCCAAACAGCCAGTATAAGGTCCTGTTGGAAATCCTGCCGAAATACCAGACGCAGCCGGATTTTCTATCTCTGCTCTACTTCAAAGCGCAGGACGGCCGTCTGGCGCCGCTGGGCTCGTTCGCCAAGCTCACAGCCGATGCGGGGCCGCTCAGTGTAAACCACTCCGGCCAACTGCCTTCCGTGACCATTTCTTTCAATCTGAAGCCCGGAGTGGCGCTGGGCGACGCCGTTTCACAGATTGAAGAGCTGGCGGAGCGCATCCTGCCGGACACGGTTACTACAAGCTTTCAGGGCGCAGCCAAAGTGTTTCAGGATTCCCTCAAGGACCTGGGCATGCTGCTGATGATCGCCGTAATGGTGGTCTATATCGTTCTGGGAGTGCTCTACGAGAGCTACGTGCATCCGATTACGATCCTTTCCGGATTGCCTTCGGCGGGGTTTGGCGCTTTGCTGACGCTCTTGCTCTTCAAGGTCGATCTCAATCTCTACGCCTTCGTGGGCCTGATCATGCTGATCGGGATCGTCAAGAAAAATGCGATCATGCAAATCGATTTCGCGCTGGAGGCGGAGAGAAAAGAAGGCAAAAGTCCCGGGGAAGCCATTTATGAAGGCTGCCTGATCCGCTTCCGGCCTATTATGATGACGACGATGGCGGCCCTGCTGGGGGCGCTGCCGATTTCACTGGGTTACGGCGCCGGAGGTGAAGCGCGGCGGCCGCTGGGCTTGACCGTAGTGGGCGGCTTGCTGTTTTCCCAACTGATTACGCTGTATTTGACGCCAGTGGTTTATACGTATATGGCATCGCTGGCAGAGCGGTGGAAGATGCGGAAGCTCGGGCAGGGCGTCCCGGTTCCCGCAGTGGAGCCGGCTGCCGGCACGGTAACAGCGTCGCTGCGCCCGGCCGCAGCCAAGGGCGATTGAGCAGGTTTCCATGACGAACATATCTTCACACTTTATAGAACGTCCGATCGCGACAAGCCTCCTCATGGCGGCTATCGCCCTATTCGGGCTTGTGGCTTATCGGTCGCTGCCAGTGAGCGACCTCCCCAACGTGGACTTTCCCACTCTGCTGGTCACCGCCAGCCTTCCCGGAGCCAGCCCGGAGACCATGGCGTCCGCTGTGGCCACGCCGCTCGAAAATCAGTTTTCGATGATTGCGGGCCTGAACGCGATGACTTCGGTCAACTCGCTCGGCTCGACGCAGATCACCCTTGAATTCGATCTGAGCCGGAGCTTGGACGGAGCGGCGGTTGACGCGCAGGCCGCTATCACGCAAGCCGCCCGGCTGCTGCCGCCCGGCATGCCGGCCCCGCCGACCTTCACCAAAGTGAATCCGGCGGATCAGCCCATTCTTTACATCGCCCTGACTTCAGGCGCTCTTCCCCTTTGGACGCTCGACGAATACGCGGAAACGCGCATCGCCCAGCGCATCTCGATGGTGAGCGGCGTGGCGCAGGTCCAGGTACTGGGAGCCCAAAAGTACGCGGTTCACGTGCAGATCGACCCGCACGCGCTCGCTGCCCGCCAGATCGGCATCAACGAGGTCGAGGCCGCCTTGAAGAACTGGAATGTGAATCTGCCCACGGGAGCCATTATCGGTCCGCAGCGGGCATTCACCCTTCAGGCCACGGGCCAGTTGACGAGCGCCGCGGCGTACCGGCCCCTGGTCGTGGCCTATCGCAAGGGTACGCCCGTGCGCCTGGAAGAACTAGGCCGCGTGATCGACAGCGTAGAGGACGATAAAAGCGCCTCGTGGTTTTCGACCCATGAAGGGACGCAGCGATCGATTGTTCTGGCCATCCAGCGCCAGCCCGGAACCAATACGATTTCGGTGACCGACGGCATCAAAGCGCTGCTCCCGATTTTTCAGTCGGAGCTGCCGCCGTCGGTGAAGATGAATATTTTGTATGACCGGTCCGACACGATCCGCGAATCGTACAAGGACGTGCAGTTCACCATGGCTCTGACGCTGGGGCTGGTTGTCATGGTGATTTTTCTGTTCTTGCGGAATATTTCGGCTACGGTGATTCCCAGTCTCGCGCTGCCTTTTTCCATCATCGGCACCTTCGCCGTGATGTATCTGCTGAATTACAGCCTCGATAACCTTTCCATGATGGCGCTGATTCTCTCCATCGGCTTCGTCGTGGATGACGCGATCGTGATGTTGGAAAACATCGTCCGCCACATGGAAATGGGCGAGGATCCCATGCTGGCGTCGGTGCGAGGGTCGCGGGAAATCGGATTCACGATCGTTTCCATGACTTTTTCGCTGGCAGCAGTGTTCATTCCCGTGCTGTTTTTGGGCGGCGTGCTGGGCCGGCTTTTCCGCGAATTCGCAGTCACCATCTGCGTGGCCATTCTGATTTCGGGTTTGGTTTCGGTGACTCTGACGCCCATGCTGTGCAGCCGCTTTCTGCGGCCGCCCCACGAGCAACAGCGGTCGTGGTTCTATCGGGTCACCGAGCGGTTCTTCGAGGGCATGCTTCGCGTTTACGACGTAACTTTGCAATCGGTGCTGCGCCACCGGCCTGCGACGCTCACTACGTTCGTAATCGTGCTTGTGGCCACGGGCTACATGTTTCTGAAAATACCGAAGGGCTTCATTCCTGACCAAGACACCGATCAGCTTGTCATCGTCACTGGCGCAGCGCAAGGGACTTCGTATTATCAGATGGTGGAGTACCAGAAAGCCATCGCCGAGGTGGTCCGCGAAGACCCGAATGTGGAGTCTCTGGTTTCGAGCGTAGGCGGCACCACGGCTTCGACGCTGGGCGGCCCGAATTTCGGCGAACTGGTGGTTCACTTGAAGCCACGCTCGCAGCGAAAGCTTCTGGTGAATGACGTGATCGAGGAGCTGCGGCCGAAGCTTTCGGCTTTCCCGGGCATGCAGGTCTTCTTGCAGAACCCGCCGACGGTGCAGCTCGGCGGACAAGTGACGCAGAGCCCCTATCAGTTGTCGCTGCATGCTCCGGACAAAGCAGAGCTGTATTCGGCAGCGGAAAAGCTGGAGCGCGAGATCGCTCAACTGCCGGAGCTCCAGGACGTCACCAGCAATCTGCAAATCCGGACGCCGCAGGTGAACGTCAGCATCGATCGCGACCGGGCGGCGGCCCTCCAGGTGAGCGCCGAGCAGATCGAGAACGCGCTCTATGACGCCTACGGCCCCCGGTGGGTGTCGACAATCTACGCCGCCATCAACGAGTACAAGGTCCTGCTCGAGCTTAAGCCGATATATCAGGCTGATCCTAACGCGCTCTCGCTGCTCTATTTCAAGTCGACCGGCGGGCAATTGATCCCGCTCGATACGGTAGCCCGGGTGAACCGGGAATCCGGGCCTCAGACGATCAACCATTTCGGCCAGCTCCCGGCGGTGACGATTTCATTCAATTTAAGGCCCGGCGTTTCGCTCGGGGATGCCGTCAGCCATATTCAGGAGCTTGCCGAGCACAGTTTGCCGGCCACGGTCAGCACGTCCTTTCAGGGAGCCGCAAAAGCCTTCCAAAGCTCTCTGACCAACCTTTGGGTGCTGCTGATTGTCGCTATTGCGGTGGTTTACATTGTGCTGGGCATTCTCTATGAAAGCTATGTCCACCCGCTCACGATCCTGTCGGGCTTGCCGTCCGCCGGTTTCGGCGCGCTGCTCACGCTGTTCCTGTTCCGCATGGATTTGAACATCTATGCCTTTGTGGGCCTGATTATGCTGATCGGTATTGTTGAGAAGAACGCGATCATGCAAATCGATTTTGCGTTGGAAGCTGAACGGAACGAAGGTCTGAAGCCGCTGGACGCGATCTACGAAGGCTGCCTGATTCGTTTCCGCCCGATTATGATGACAACGATGGCCGCGTTGCTGGGCACCGTGCCCATCGCGCTAGGATACGGCGCCGGCGGCGAAGCGCGCCAGCCGCTGGGCTTGGCCGTCGTCGGTGGCCTGCTGTTCTCGCAATTGGTGACTTTGTATCTCACTCCTGTCATCTACACGTACATGTCGAGCGCCGTTGAGCGCTACCGCGCCCGAAGGCAGCGGAAAATAGCACCCGCGGCGACGCCGACTCCGGCTTGAGGCAGGCCGCGGACGCAGGGGTGCAAAGCGGATCGTGGATGTCGGGTTCTGCGGTCCGCTCTGGCACAAATTTTCCTGGCCGGGGCGCCTCCCATCGGCTTTTCCGCGCACAATCTCTCCGCACCCAGATCGTGTACAACTTACCGTCAAATATTCCTGGTTAGTTTTTCCCTGCCGGCGGGACTTTTGAGGCTTTGGGGCCATTTTCCGCAGCAGAGGCTTCATTGAACCGGCATTCCGCCAGGCGGCCCAGTTTTCGATCAGTCCTGCTCTCAAATAGTTGAGCGCGCGCCCCCAGTCTTTCCGGCGAAATCCGCATGCGGGGCCGGCCTCAAAGAGCGAAACCGGTGATCGGTCTCACATCCTGGAGCCGGCGCAGGGCGGGATGGCACGGAGTGTGCATCGCAGCACGTTCGGGCGTCCGCGCCCGATTGGATGTGCGTTCCTACACAGCGCCAGGCTGGAGTGGAGGAACGATCCCGCAACCGGCGGAAGAGCATCCGCTTGCGGGAGAAACTCAGCCCGGCTGGAAGCGAGCGTGTGAGCCAATGTGCGGGATTGCGGGTGTTTTGAACTTCTACGAACGGGCGGATCCCGCATTGCTTCGGACCATGATAGGTCTCATCCGGCATCGGGGGCCGGACGCAACAGCCGTTTATTGCGAGTCCCATGCAGGCCTTGCTCACGCCAGATTAAGCATCATTGACATAGCCGGAGGACGCCAGCCCATGCAGACGGAGGATGGATCGCTCTCGATCACCTTCAACGGCGAGATTTTCAACTACCTGGAGCTGCGCGCGGAGCTGCTTGAACAAGGTCATCGCTTCCGTACACAATCCGATACTGAGGTCATACTACACCTTTACCGGCAATACGGCGAAGATTGCGTCTCCCGTATGAACGGCCAATGGGCGTTTGCAATCTGGGACGCCCGGAGACAGCGTCTCTTCCTCTCCCGCGACAGACTGGGCATCCGGCCTCTCTTTTATACGGTTACCGGCAGGGCGTTTGTTTTCGGATCTGAGATCAAGGCCGTTTTGGGCCATCCCGGCGTCAGCCGCGCGCTGGATTTGGACGCTCTCGACGACATTTTCACCTTCTGGTGCAGAGTCCCTCCCCGGACAATTTTTCAAAATGTCCAAGAACTGCCCCCAGGTCATTCAATGGCTGTGGACGGCCGTGACGTGAGGGTATGGCCGTATTGGCGGCTTGAGTTCAACTGCGCGCCGCACCCGGAGCGGGACAGCGCCGAGCGCTTGTTTGCGCTGCTTGTAGACGCCACCAGGATTCGCCTGCGATCGGACGTTCCGGTGGGCGCTTACCTCAGTGGCGGGCTTGATTCCACGATTACCACGGCGCTGATCCGGAAATTTTCCGACTCCCGGCTGAAAACATTTTCGGTGAGCTTCGATGATCCGGGCTTCGACGAAAGCGCGTATCAGCGGGAAGCCGTTCGCTTTCTCGAGACGGATCATGAGGAAGTCCGCTGCACGGGCCGGGAAATCGCCGCGGTGTTTCCCGAGGTGGTGTGGCATGTGGAACAGCCCGTTTTGCGGACGGCGCCCGCACCCATGTATTTGCTTTCCCGGCTGGCGGCGTCCAACGGCTATAAGGTGGTCTTGACCGGGGAAGGCTCCGACGAGATGCTGGGCGGGTACGATATTTTCAAAGAGGCAAAGATCCGCCGGTTTTGGGCCGCGCATCCGGATTCCCGAATCAGACCGCTCTTACTGCGGCGGCTCTATCCGTATCTGCCGGAACTGCAACGCCAATCGAACGCCTACCTGCGCGCCTTTTTCCGGATTCGCCCTGAAGAGTTGCAGAAGCCCTTCTTCTCGCACGCTCCGCGCTGGGAGCTGACGGCGGGATTGAAGTTGTTCTTTTCCGATCAAGTCAAATCCGGGCTGGCGACTCGGGATTGTTACGCAGCCTTGGAAGCTCTGCTTCCGCCCGCTTATTTCGAGTGGGATGGTTTCTCACAGTCGCAGTACCTCGAAGCGAGTTACTTACTTCCCGGCTATATTCTGTCTTCGCAGGGCGATCGCGTGGCTATGGCTCATGGTGTGGAGTGCCGCATGCCATTCCTCGACTACCGCGTGGTGGAGTTCGCCGCCGCCCTGCCGCCGCCGCTGAAGATGCGGGGCCTCAATGAAAAATATCTGTTGAAGGAGTGCGTCAACGGCTTAATACCGAAATCCATTAAGCAAAGGGCAAAACAGCCTTATCGAGCGCCCGAGGCAAGGAGTTTTTTTGAAGGAGCCCCCTACGATTATGTGGAAGAGCTTCTCTCCCCGGGCCGTCTCAAACAAGACGGCATCTTCAATCCCGCGCCTGTGCAAGGGCTCATCAACAGGTTTCGCTGGGGCGGCTCCGGGAGCATTCGGGATAACATGGCGCTCATCGGCATCCTCTCCACTCAGCTTGTGATTGATCAATTCATCAGGAGTTTCAGCAAAAGATCCGGCTATGGAAACACTTAATCAAACACTCAATCAGGAATTGCGCTCTTTGGTGGTGGAAAATCTTCTTTTCGGCCAAGACGACGGCAAATTTTCGGACGACGACTCTTTTTTGGAAAAAGGCATTATCGACTCCACGAGCGTTCTGGAACTGGTGAGTTTGTTGGAGCGGCAATATCAGATCAAAATTGAAGATGAAGATCTGGTGCCGGACAATCTGGATTCGATCAACAACCTCAGCAGATTCATTCAAACCAAGCTCCAACCGGCGGCGTAGGAGGGACAGCGTGCAGGTGGAAACCTTTCTCGAGCGCAGCGCCGAAAAATCGCCCGAAAAGACTGCCCTCGTGTGCGGGTCGCGCCGGCTCGCCTACATCGAGATCGAACGCCAGTCCAACCGGCTTGCGCATGCCCTGATTCGACAGGGTGTGCGCCGCGGCGATCGGGTCGCCGTTCAACTGGAAAACTCGCCGGAAGCGGTCGTGGCCCTTTTCGCGATTCTCAAGGCCGGGGCGATTTTCCTCGTCATTCATCCGAGCACAAAGGCTGAAAAGCTGGCCTATATTTTGAACGACTGCCGGGCTTGTGCGCTGATCACTGATTCCGCCCGGATCGCCGGGCTCGAGCAGCAGCTCTCTGGGCTTTCCCACCTTAAATCAATCGTGTTGGCGGACGCCGAATGGGACCGTATTGTCGGAGATTCGGTTTCGCCGGACACCCCTCCGGAGAAGCAATGCATCGACATCGACCTGGCTGCCCTTATTTACACGTCAGGGTCCACGGGAAGGCCGAAAGGCGTGATGCTCACCCACCTGAACATTGTTTCGGCGGCGACCTCCATCACGACCTATTTGGAGAACACTCCCGATGACGTGATTTTAAACGTTCTGCCCCTATCCTTCGACTATGGCTTGTATCAGGTTCTGATGGCTTTCCAGATCGGCGGCACGCTTGTATTGGAGCGCTCCTTCACATATCCGCGCGCTGTGTTGGAGACAATGATTCGAGAGAAGGTGACAGGGCTTCCTTTGGTGCCGACCATGGCCGCGATACTGCTGCAAATGGATCTGAGCACTTATCGTTTTCCGGCCTTGCGTTATATCACGAATACGGCGGCTGCGCTGCCGGTTCACCAGATCGCGCAGCTACGGAAGATTTTTCCGCACGTCAAGATTTACTCGATGTACGGGCTCACAGAGTGCAAACGGGTTTCGTATCTTCCGCCCGATCAGATCGACATTCGGCCTAAGTCGGTCGGAAAGGCCATACCGAATGAAGAAGTTTACATCGTAGACGAGCGGGGCCAGCGGGTCGGCCCGGGCACAGTTGGAGAACTGGTAATCCGGGGATCCAACGTAATGAAGGGCTATTGGGGCCTGCCCGAGGAAACCGAAAAGGTGCTGAAGCCGGGGCCAATGCCGGGAGAGCGAGTGCTCTACAGCGGAGATCTCTTTCAAATGGATGAAGAGGGCTATCTCTACTTTGTAGGGCGCAAGGATGACATCATCAAGACCAAAGGGGAGAAAGTGAGCCCGAGGGAGGTCGAAGAAGTTTTATATGGCCTGGAGGGTATTGCGGAGGCTGTGGTGATCGGTGTGCCCGATCCGGTGCTGGGCGAGGCTGTGAAGGCGGTGGTGACGTTGCGCGACGGATCTGCCATCAGCGAGCAGGAGATTCTGCGCCATTGCTCCCGGCATCTGGAAGACTTCATGATACCCAAGTTTGTGGAATTTCGGGCCGCGCTTCCCAAGAGCGCCAACGGCAAGATCAGCAGGCGTGAGTTGGCTTCCTCAGCCGGAGAACAACGATGAACATCTCTACGAGGTTTTCCGCCGAGCTTTTAAAGATGGATGCCGGCGGTGCCGCCCTGCGCCTGGAGAGCGCGATTCGCGAGATCGTGCGGCGCGATTTGAGACGCAAAGGCGCCGTCGTTGCGCTCTCCGGCGGGGTTGACAGCAGCGTCGTAGCCGCCCTTTGCGCGCGCGCACTGGGAAGGGACCGGGTGCTCGGTTTGTTTCTTCCCGAGGCGGATTCGTCCGCCGACAGCCTTCGCTTAGGCAAGCTTGTCGCCGATCAACTGGGAATTCGATCCGTCGTCGAGGACATTACCCCGATCCTCGCCGCCGCCGGCTGCTACCGGCGCCGCGACGAGGCCATTCGCAGTGTGGTTCCCGAGTATGGCGAGGGCTATAAGTGTAAACTCGTTCTGCCTGAATTGCTCGGCGGACCGCGCTACGCGGTGTACTCGATCGTCGTGGAATCGCCGTCGCACGTTCAAACCAAGGCAAGGCTCACGGCGGAGGCGTATTCACAGATCGTGGCCGCCACCAACTTCAAGCAGCGGACGCGCAAGATGATGGAATACTACTATGCGGACCTTCTGGGGTACGCCGTGGCAGGTACACCCAACCGGCTGGAATATGACCAGGGATTTTTCGTCAAAAACGGGGACGGCGCGGCCGATTTCAAGCCGATCGCTCATCTGTATAAGTCCGAGGTTTACCAGCTCGCCGAATATCTGGGCATACCGGAAGAAATCCGGCGGCGCAATCCAACCACGGATACCTATCCACTGCATCAGTCGCAGGAAGAATTTTACTTTTCCTTGCCTTATGACAAAATGGATCTCTGCCTCTACGGAAAAAACTGCGGCGCTCCGGTGGAGGAAGTGGCGGCGGAAGCAGGCCTCTCGCCGGCACAGGTACAGCGGGTCTACGAACTGATCGACTCGAAGAGGAATGCCACGCGCTATCTGCACCGGCAGCCCGTGCTGGTGGCGCCGGTCCCCGAAGTGTAGCGCATTGCCGTGGCGAGAGCCGCCTTACGTTCCCGGAAAATAGCGAGGCTGGGCCGAAAGCCCTTCTTATGCATTCTCCGCGCCCTTGTTGACCGGCTCTCGTTTCATTGTCTAAAAATCGGACGCCTGTACCTGCTGAAGCTCGATCATCCGCCCTATATTCCATCATCCATGTTGCGCGGCCCGGGAGAAATTCGGGCAGGGTCGCTGAATGACCTCAATCGCCTCGCAATGTGCGGAGAAAATAAATATCAGAAGTTCCTAGAGCGCTTTCAGGCTGGCGATCATTGTGTTGTTGCCCAACTTGGCGGTGGCATCATTGGATACGAGTGGTTCTCCATCAGGCCGCGCCACGTCGCCGAGCCGTTTAAGTACCGTATTACGGTCCCATGCGACTGTATCTATGCTTACGATGCGTTCATATTGCCCGAATACCGCGGGAGCGGCGTATGGCTTAGGTTTAAGAGCCATCTTGCCGCTCTGATGGAGGATCTCGGCCGACGTCGGGTGCTGACCTATGTGGAGCAGGGGAATGAGCTTTCGCTCGCGAGTCACTTCCGGCTGGGATTCAAGCCGGTGAAACTCGTTTTTGTGTCGAACATCTGGGCCTGATAATCCGGCCGCAAAGCTGTGAATTCAGGCGGCCGTGAAACTCCCCTCTGGGCGCGAGCAGAACCTTGTCTGGAATATTGCCCCGCGGCGAGCGCTCCCGGCTCTGGCCAGTTGAGCAGGTTGACCGGCATCCGCGCGTGGAGCGCCGTGGCAGCGGTTAGAGCGCGGAAGGCTCGATGGGGCCTTTGGACCGTCCCGGTATATCCCATTTTCGAAGTTTGTTCAGCAGGGCTTTATAGCAAATATTGAGCTCGCGGGCTGCCTGCTTTCTGTTCCAGTTCGTCTCATCGAGCGTGCGAAGGACCACCTCTTTTTCTGCTCTTTCTGCCGCCAGAGCGGATACACGCTTCAGGGAACGATTTTGCGGCGGCGAGCTGACATTAAACGGAGTGCCAGATTCCCGCAGTTCGGCCAGCGCAAAATCGAGGTCAGGCAGCACGAGGAAACGTTTAATCGTGTTTTCAAGCTGCCGCACATTGCCGGGCCAGGAATGCAGCAGAATGGCCTGGATCAGCTCGCGAGGCAACTGCCGAGGCGACCGCGGGTATTGAGGGCGGTATTTTTCCAAGAAGAAATGCGACAACGGCAGAATATCCTCGCGCCTCTCGCGAAGGGGAGGAATTTGCAGACGAATTACATTCAGACGGAAGTACAAATCCTCGCGGAACTCGCCCTTCGATACCGCCTCTTCGATGCGCTTGTTGGTCGAAGCGATAATGCGTGCTTGAGAAAGCGTGCTCCGTGTGCTTCCGAGGCGGCTGTATTCTCCGTCCTGAAGAACGTGCAGGAGTTTAGCCTGGAGCACGGGGCTCATTTCACCGATTTCGTCCAGAAAAAGCGTTCCCCGGCCAGCAAGTTCAAACTTCCCCGGCTTTTCCCGAAGAGCTCCTGTAAAGGCCCCGCGATCATACCCGAACAGCTCCGATTCCAGCAAGTCCGCCGGGAGCGCCGCACAATTGACCTTGACGAACGGCGCGGCGCTGCGGCTCGATCGGGCATGGATATAGCGGGCAAATACGTCTTTGCCCACCCCGGACTCTCCGAGCAAGAGAACAGGAACCTCTGCGTCCGCTACCTGCGCGGCGATTTGCTTGACACGGAGCACCTGGCGGTTGGCAGAAATGATGTCGGCCCCGCAGGCAGCGGCCGGCGCCGCCGTTTCTTCTGGGTCATCGGACTCTTCTAATGCGTTTTCGATCGCCTGATAGAGGTCCTGTTCTTCCACCGGCTTGACCAGATAATCCGATGCGCCAAGCTTCATCGCTCTCACTACGGTGTTGATTTGGCCGATCGCCGACAGAACAATCACGGGCGGCCGGCGGCTCAGGCGTTCGATTGCGGCCAGCACATCCAGACCGCTGACCGCCGGCATCATCAAATCCAGCAGGATCAAAGACGGGCGGGCGCCGGAGCCCAAATAGGGCACGACGCCTTCGCCCGAATCCAGGCAGTCTACGTCGTAGCGATCGGCCAAAAGATCGGAGAGATAGGCAAGGATGCTCTTGTCGTCATCTACTACGAGAACTCGGCGTCTGTTCATTGGGTACCATAGCCTCCACGCTGGTCAACTGGAGAAAGGGCAAACTTACAAGCGTCACGAAGCCTTTGCCGAACGCAGTTTTCTTCGTGATGTCTCGACTATGCATTGTTCGAATCGACTGCGGGATTCCCGCGCAGGGGCCACTGGGGCGAGCGCTTCCGGGTCGCAACTCAGGACTAGTTCCGTCTCCCGCGCCCCACACGTTTCTCGCGTTTCTATTGACGTGATCGGGAGAAGAACCTGGTTCAATCCGCATTGCCTCGCTGACTCCCTCAGGACTGGCAGTATTTGACGGGAGCCTGGGCGCTAAAAAGCGAAATCTTTCCCGCCCGCCAGCGGCTGGCTCGATGTTGATAACGGGCTTCTGAGTCCCTTGCGTGCGAAGTGAATCTCCCCACTCCTCCGGGAGCGCTTTCTTTGTGCGTAGAGGGTATGGATGCCACTTTGCAGGAGTTTCGATGACCAGCGGCACGACTCCCGATTCCTGGAGATACGCCGAAGGCGCGACCGGGCGCGGGAAGCGCGGGCGCCGCACACAGTTCCGTTGCCTATCCGCGGAGAAGTGGGTTTGCGCCACGCTTGAAGCTTCACCTTCTGTCCCTGCTAGCGCCATAGTGTCCTTCATAAGAAGATCTATCTGCGCCGCGATTCCACTCGAAAGTGGAATCAGCGTGCTACCGGATTGTCCGGCTCTGGCCACTCCGCTACGCAATGGCCTGACGCTTGGTTCGGCACTCCCAGCGCGCCTTAAAATTGAAACGGCAGCGCTGCTCGAAACAACTACCCTGGAAACAACACTACCGCAGTATAAAGAGTTCGGCCGCCAAAAAAGTAGAGGGCTAACATACGCTGCCGACATTCGCTCGTCGATTTTGCATTTTTGGGGTTACGCAACCGTAAACGTACATACGTCCGCGGCCCGCATCTGAATGCGCCGCACCGTTTGTTACCAAAGGAATTTCGTGCGGCTGGCAGGCTGGTCAAACCTGATTGAACGCTGTGGCGTGGCAATGCCGCCGCCTCGATATCAAAGAAATCGCACCTCAGGCGCTTGCCTGGCTTTGAAAAAAGATAGACGAACATATCTTCTTTTCAAAAAAAGTGATTGAGATTCTTCGCTGGAATTGCCAGAAACGCATCGAAACGAAAGATGCAAAATTGTACGACTATACAGCGCAGCCCTCCACTTGGCCGCCGTAGAGAACCGCGATGCCACAGTTGTCACCCGGCCTTCCACTTTGCCGGGAGCCACGAAAGCTGTCATCGCGCCTCTCCGGACTCTGTAACGATACGGAGAGCGCTTGATTTGCCTGGGCAACCCACGCGGTGAGGCCGACTGGCATTGGCGTTGCATTGGACTTGAACGTCAGGGAGCAGCGTGGACTCAGTTCCTGATAACTGAGATTGCGGTAGCTATGTTTCCAGGAAACTCCCAACGCCCTCTTACTCCACTGATGAATAGATGGCGGCCCGAACCTGAAACCCCAAGCGCCGGGCTACGCGATGATTCGGAGGCACTGGAGTGGTTTGCGCTGGCCGTCAGGCCACGCCATGAGAAAGCGGTATCGCGTCTGTTGCGGTACAAAGGCTACGAAACGTTTGTGCCGCTTTACCGGCGTCAACACCGGTATGGCAGGCGCCTCCGCCAGTTTGAGCTTGCATTGTTTTCCGGATATGTATTTTGCCGGTTCGACGCGCTGGTGCGGCTGCCTATTCTGATGACTCCGGGCGTCATCCGGCTGGTCGGTGCGGGGCGCGTGCCGACCCCAGTGGACGACAACGAGATAAAAGCGCTGCAATCGGCGGCGCGCGCCAGTTTTCCAATGCAGCCCCACGCCTTTCTAACTGCGGGCGAGCGCGTGCGGATCGCCAGCGGCCCGCTGGCCGGGGTGGAGGGCGTCGTGGTGGATTCTACGAGGCCCTTCCGGCTGCTTTTGTCCATTACTCTGCTGCAACGTTCGGTGCTGGTTGAGATCAACGAGGATCTGGTTTTACGGCAGCGGGAAATCTCGTGGAGTTAGTTTTATGCCGTCGAAGCTATTCCGGGACCTGTGGCCTCTGAAGGCTGAAGGCTCCATCGCATTGATGCTGGCTATGATGCTGCTGGCGGCGCCTTCCGGCCGGCCCCAACATCAGGCCGCCGCGGGCGGGCTGGCGAGTCCGATCGACCCCGGCAACGCAGAAGCTTATATGCTCGGGCCAGGCGACGAACTTAGCGTTTGGGCGCTCGGCTCGGAAGAAATTTCCGCCAAACCCATCCGCGTGGATTCCGAGGGGTATTTGGATGTACCGCTGATAGGCAGAATTCTGGCGCTTGGCCGGACACCCGAGCAGATTAAGGCGGAGATAATAAGCCGCCTGCGCGTATTTGTGAAGGAGCCCCAGGTCACGGTGTCGGTCACTGATTTTCACAGCCAGCCCGTGTCGGTGATTGGCGCGGTCAACAAGCCGGGGATTCAGCAGCTTCGCGGGCGGAAGACGCTCATCGAGGTCCTCTCCATGGCCGAGGGCGTCAGAAATGACGCGGGCAATACAGTGCGAATCACCCGGCGGTCAGACCGCGGGCAAATACCGCTCCGGACCGCGGTGCAAGATCCAACCAAGCGTTTCAGTATGGCCGAGGTAAGCCTGCGAGAGCTGATGGAAGGTTCCAATCCCAGCGCCAACATACTGATCGAACCGGACGATGTCATCTCGGTCTCCCAGGCGCAAACAGTGTATGTGATCGGCGACGTTCACAAATCGGGCGGCTTCGCCTTGAGCGAGCGCGAGCATATTTCCGTATTGCAGGCCCTTTCTCTGGCGGAGGGACTCGGACCGAACGCGGCCCCAGAGAAGGCCAAGATTCTTCGTACAAGCGCCTCCGACGAAAAGCGCGTGGAGATTGCTGTCAACATCAAGCAGATATTGGCCGGGAAATCCAGGGACATCATGATGGAGGCGGAGGACATCTTATTCGTTCCGAATAACGCGACCAGAAATGTGGCCCTCCGGGCGGCGGAAGCGGCGTTGAATGTAGGCACGGGCATTACGATCTGGCGCGTGGGTCTGCCCCGATAACGACTTCGAAAGCATATGCCACACCGTTGGGATCGATCCCTGGAGCCCCGCATCATGAATTCGTCTGCCGTGCATGACGACAGCATCGGCCTCTCGCGTCCCGAAGCGAGCGTATGGCCGCTCGGTGCGCCATCCACCGCGTCAAGTGACGCCGGGCTGGACACATTAATCACTTATTGGCGGCTGATCCGGCGAAAAGCGCCGTTCATCTTTTTATGCGCTTTAGCTGCCGTTTTGGGCGCCTGGGGGTACACGGCGGGGCAAACGCCCATGTATCAAGCGCAGACATCGCTGGAGTACCAGCCGCTGAACGAAGCAGTCACGCCCTTTCGGGAGCCGGCGGCTCCGGCGGCGCCGCCCGACGGCGCGGGCGACCTGGCCATGCAAACGGAAGTGGAAATTCTTCAAAATGAGTCCGTGCTGGGGCGGGTCGCAGACCGTCTGAATCTCTTAAATCGTCCCGAATTCACGGCACCCGGCTTGGTGGATCGCGTCCGGAATGCGGCGGGGCTGCCGGTGGCGCCAATTTCGCCTCGCGAGCGCGCGCTCAAGATGGTGCGGATGCGTGTGGGTGTTTGGAATCAGGCCCGGCTTATTCATATCACGTACGATTCTCCGGACGCGCGGTTTGCGGCGCAATTCGCTAACACATTGGCCGACGAGTTTATCCGTGAACATCAGCAGGCCCGCTCAGAAACAGCGCGCCGGGTCGGAGAATGGCTTTCCGGACAGGTTGCGGAAATACGCACAACTCTGGAAAGTCTCGAGCGGCAAACCCAGGATTATGCGCAGAACGCAGGGTTGCTTTTCACAGGAGAGCAGCAGCAGGACAACGTTGCAGAAGCCAGGCTGCGGTTACTCGGCAATGAACTGGCGGCGGCGCAGGCCGACCGAATCATGAAGCAGTCGCAGTATCAGGCCGCGGCGGACGTCCCGCCGGAATCCCTTCCTCAGGTGGTGGGCGACAATGCGCTGCGGGATTACGAGGTGAAGCTGACCGATCTGCGGCGGGAGCTTGAATCGCTCGAGTCTCTCTTGACCCCGTCGCACTACAAAGTACGCACCGTCCAAAACCAGATTGCCGTGCTGGAAGCGGCCCGCGACCGCGAACTGGCTGCCACCCGCAAACGAATCGAAAATGAATACCAGGCAGCCCTGAGGCGCGAGCAGTTGCTTTCCACGCGATACGCCGACCAGTCGAAGCTGGTTTCGAGTCTGGCGGCGAAATCGATCCATTACAACACCCTCAAGCGCGAAGTTGAGACGGCTCGGGCGCTGCATGCTTCCATGCTGCAAAAGGCCCAGGAACTCAGCCTGGGAGCCGCGGTTCCGGCAAGCAACATCCGAGTGCTCAATCGCGCCCTGCCGCCGGCGCGGCCCTACAAACCCAACTATCTGCTCAACCTTTCTGTGGCGCTCTTTGCCGGGCTGTTTTTCGGGGTCGGCGTCGTTCTACTGCGCGAGCACAGCGATGTAACGTTCAAATCGCCGGGACAAGCTTTATCCATCTTGCAGACGCCTGAACTAGCCGCGATTCCGAAGCCGCAGCGCGGCTGCCTCGCCGGTTTACGGGCTTGCTTGCCGGCCAACCCGCATAGGAACGGACAAAAAGTAGAGCTGGCTGCGCGGGATGGCGCATATCCGCTGCTTGTTGAATCGTTTCACGATGCGGCCGCCTCTTTGTGCATAAGGTACGAGGGCGCGGCGCACGTTATCACCCTGACCAGTCCCGGCCCGGGCGAAGGAAAAACAACGGTGGCCGCCAATCTGGCGATCGCGTTGGCCCAAACGAACCGCCGTGTGCTTTTAGTCGATGGGGACATTCGGCGTCCTCGCTTGCACAAAATTTTCAATTTGGCGGGCCGGCCGGGGCTGAGCGATCTGCTCTGCGACTCCAGCGTGCTCGATACCCGAGCTGTGCGATATGCGGAGATGGTTCGAGGGATTCCAAATCTTTATCTTCTGCCGAGCGGACCGCTCACCATCGCCCCGGAGACGAAAGAAGCCGCTGGCATCTCCGCTCTGCTGCATAGCGAGCGGCTTCCGGAACTGGTTGCTCAACTCCGGCAGGAGTTCGATATGGTGATCATAGACGCCCCGCCAGCCCTGCATGGTCCCGACGCCCGCCTGCTGAGCCGTGCGGCGGACGGGGTGATTTTGGTTCTCCGCGCAAAAAAGACCAGCCGGGAAGCGGCCGTCGCCACTCTCCAGCGGCTCTTGGCGGATAACCTTACTGTGCTCGGCACAATTCTGAACGGCTGGGATCCGAGAACCGATTCCTTTTATGGCTATGCAACCTACGCTACGCGAAAACTCTAGCCGGCCATGACGCCCGAAGTGCAATCGCCGCTGCTTCGGGGCGAGCCCCGATGGCATGTAGTCCCTTCCCCTGGCCCCGCAACGGGGCATGGAAGAGGATTGTTGCCCCTTTTTCTCGGAGCATATGTTTTTTTGCTTCCTGTGCAATTCGAATCCAACACCATGAATCTCGCTCCGTCGGATCTGTTTCTAGCCCTCTGTTTTGCGATCGAGCTGGGGAGGATCCGCATTGTCCGCGGGGCGTGGAGTGTTTTTCACGCGGCGCTGGTGATCATATTTTTCATATCCACTTTTGTCGCGCTGAATCAGCTTGCCAAGTTGACTTCTTACATCCTCATTAAGGACCTGGGCCTGCTCTCACTGATGGGCAGCTATCTATGCATTACGAGCAACTGCGGAAGTTGGTCCGCCATACGCTCGCTGCTTCGGATCTTCATAGTCGCGGCGGCCCTGCACGCGCTGCTGGGAGTCGTTGTGTACTTCTCGGGGGTATCCGTGCCCAGGATCAACTACGGCGCCGCTCGTGTTTCGGGCATGTTGATCGATCCAAACGCCTTTGGAGGCTTGCTTGTTGCAGCGCTGGTCCCCAATACCGTGACGCTGTTTTCGCCGCGCCCGTTGTTGGGCAGGACTCCCGCAGCCTTAGCCAGCGTGATGCTGGCCACGGCGCTCATGCTGACGTTTTCGCGTTCCGCTTGGATTGGCCTGGCCGCGGCGCTGCTGGTGATCGCAGCGTTCCGGCCTTCGCTGTTGCCCGCTTATGCTGCCATGGGGGCCGCAGCCGCATTTGCTGTGATGCTTTTGCTCGGCCAGTCGCGGGCCGTGTTTCTGGCGCGCCGTCCCAATACAGCACACCAGCGCCTCCAGCAGATTCAGGACGCTCTCCCCTTCTTTTCGCAAAGTCCTCTGTTCGGAATCGGGTTGGGCCAATTTGACCAGTTCACTAAGGGAGACCCGACTGTTCTACGAAGGCCGTACATCATTCATAACACCACGGCTTGGATGATGACCGAATTCGGACTCGCCGGGGCCGGCATATTTTTAGGACTAATGTTGTGGTTTTTCACTAGAGGAGCCGCCGCATACCGATCGATGGGCCCGGACGAGCGGCCGCTGATTGTGGGCTTGTTGGGAGCGCACGCCGGCATGCTCGGATTGTCAGCCGGAATCGAGGCGCTTTATCAAAGGCACTGGTGGCTGATCATGGCGATGATCGGCGCATCCAGCGCGATTGCGAAGAGGACAGCCGCACGTGCGGGGAGAGCATGGTAAAGCGCTTTCTCAGCGTTCGTGTTCCCTCCGGTTTGGCGCACAACGTAGCTGCGCTTTACGGGCTCTATTGCTCGGGTTATCTGCTCGCTCTCGTTACGGTTCCCTACCTGAGTCGAGTACTGGGGCCGTCGAGTTGGGGGGAAGTCGCCTTCGTTCAAGCCTTCGGCGGATATCTCCTGCTGATCGTGGAGTTTGGCTTTACGTTTTCGGCGACGCGCGAGGTGGCCCGCCACCAGGAAGCGAAGGACAAGCTCTCCGAGTTGGTGGCCGGAGTGATGGGGGCGAAGCTGCTGCTCGTCGCGTTATGCCTGGTCATGGCCCTTGGAGTCAGGCATTTCGTTTTGCCGCTGCGCCAGCATTCCGCCTTGTTCTGGGCCGGGCTGTTTTGGTCGCTGGTCCAGGGTCTCAACATGATGTGGTTTTACCAGGGCATCGAGCGCATGAAAGCGGCGGTGACCATCGATCTCCTGGCCAAGAGCTCGGCGGTCGCGGCGATTTTCTTTCTGGTACGAGCTCCGGCCGACGGCTGGAAGGTGCTTGGCATTCAAGGCGGAGCGTCGCTGCTTTCGCTGGCCGGGTCGCTTGGCCTTGTCTACCGCGATCTTCGTTTCCGGCTGCCGCGAATCAGCCTGCTGATGGGGGCATTGCGAGGCAGCATCACCACTTTCGTTCCGCGGAATGCCTCGATCATGTACACAGTGGGCAACGCATTTATCCTGGGTTTGTTCGCGCCTCCCCACGTGGTCGGCTACTACGCCGGCGCTGACAGAATCTGCCGGGCAATACTGGGGCTGCTGGGGCCGGTCAGCGACGCCGCCTACCCGCGCATCAGCAATCTGGCTAAGCGCTCTCGGCCGGAAACGCAAAGGTTCGCGCGGCTGGCCGCTCTCGTGCTGGTGTCGATCGGCCTGCTGATGGGTCTGTTCATGTTCGCCTTCGCGCCGCAGCTTGTGCGGATACTGCTCGGCAAGGGTTTTGAGCCGGCCACGGTCGTCCTGCGAGTTTTTGCCATTCTTCCTCCCATAGTTGCGCTTCGCAATGTTCTGGGAGTTCACTGGATGCTGCCTCTCGACCTGGACCGTCCCTTCAACTTGATAGTGTTGGGCGCCGGAGTTCTGAACATCGGCCTGGCAGTGCTGCTGGCCCCGCGGCACATGGATGTGGGCATGGCTTGGGCGGCCACGCTCTCCCAGTTGGCCGCCGCCGCGGCCACCTACGCAATCCTGCGTTGGATGCGCCTGGATCCGTTAAGCCGCAAGCCGGACAGAGCCGGCGGGGATCAGAAAAATGTAAGAGAGGCCGCCAGCTCTCAAGAACCCCAATTGGAGTATTTACTCGACCATGTTGTGGAATAGCCCCGCAGCCGGCGGCTGTTCGGGATCCGGAATATGAAAGTCCTTCACATTGTGGGCGAATCGAAGTTTGGCGGCGGTTCCATCATTATCCTCCAACTGGCCCGTCACGCAAAAAGCATGGGCTGGGATGTCGATGTCTTGACCACCGATGCCACGTTTCAGGCCGCGCTGCGCGAGGCGGGAATCGGGGTTGTGGCGCTCGATGTAATCTGGCGCAGCATCCGTCCTGTCCGCGACGTTGTGGGCTTGCTTCGCCTATATCGCTTTCTCAAAACGGCGCGCTACACCATTGTGCACACGCACACCTCCAAGGGCGGCTTTGTCGGACGACTGGCGGCGCGGCTCGCCGGAGTTCCTATCATCTTTCACACCGCCCACGGTTTCGCCTTTCACGAGCGCTCGTCGCGGCTCGTCATTGCAGCCTGTTCCGTTTTGGAGCGCGCGGCCTCCCGCTGGTGCCGACGGATCTTCACTGTCAGCGAGTTTCACCGCCGGTGGGGCCTGCGATTGCGCATTGCCGGCGGTCATCAGATCAGGGCTATACCTAATGGAATTCCCCAATCGAGAGTCGAAGCCGCTGCCGGCAGGGATGCGGTAAGAGCGAGCTTGGAGGCGGGAGCTAAGGAGGTAGTTGTACTTTCGACAGGGCGCCTGGCGCCGCTGAAAGGAATTGAGGATCTGCTGCGAGCCGCCTCGGTGTTAATCAGCCGCGGCCTGCCTCTGAGCGTGTGCCTGGCCGGCAGCGGCCCGATCCGGGAGGGTATCGCCGCGCTGGCAGTAGAACTGGGCATTGCGCCGCGAGTGCGGTTTCTCGGATTCCGGAACGATGTCGGAGATCTGCTGGCGGCGAGCGACCTGGTGGTCCTTCCGAGCGTGCGGGAAGGCCTTTCGATAGCACTATTGGAAGCCATGGCTGCCGGCAAACCGATCGTGGCTACGGCCATCTCCAGCAACTGTGAGGCGACCCGAAACGGCTCTGCGGCGCTGCTTGTACCGCCGGGCGACGACGGTGCGCTGGCAGAGGCCATGCAGAAGCTGATCGCTGACCCGAGCTTGGCCGAACGCTTGGGCCGCACCGCTCGCAGTGTCTATCTTGCGTCGTATACGGAGCAAACCATGCTCGAAAAATATGCAGACGAGTACTGCGCAGCCGTCAGAGAACTGGAAACGCGAACCAAAAACCCCGCGTTGCATAAAGCAAAGTTGTATCCGGCGGCGAAGCGCGTTTTGGATGTCGCGATTTCGGGCTTGCTGCTGCTGCTGCTGAGTCCCCTGATGTTCTTGATTGCGGCGGCGATCCGGCTGACGTCTCCGGGGCCAGCGCTCTTCCGGCAGCGCCGGTTGGGACGCTACGGCGTTCCCTTCACCATTTATAAATTTCGCACCATGCGCGCCGGGTGCGCCGATCTACGCAACGCGGACGGCTCCACTTTCAACGGCGACCGGGATCCGCGGCTGACCGCGGTGGGGCGATTTCTGCGCAAGGCAAGCCTGGATGAGTTGCCCCAGTTGATCAACGTGCTCGCGGGTGATCTGAGCCTGGTCGGTCCGAGGCCGGAACTCCCGGATCAGTTCAGCTTTTATACTCCCGCCGAGAAGCGGCGCCTGGACGTCAAGCCTGGCATTACGGGTCTCGCTCAGCTCAACGGCCGCAATTCCATCCCGTGGCAACAGCGCAAACAACTGGATGTGGAGTACGTCGAGAAGCGCTCGATGCTGCTCGACGTTAAGCTTCTGCTGAAGACGGCGCCGTACGTGGTCAGCCGGCGCGGCATCTACGTCTCGGCACAGCCCGAATCGCTTGCTGAAAATCAGCCGGTGCACTCCCATGAGTAACTCCCTCGCGGTTCTTCCGGAATCAGAGGTAGCGGTGCGCTTCATTGTGGAAAACCTGGCTCGCCGCCGTGTCTACCAAGATCTGGCACCAGCGGAAGCCTTTCAACGGCTCTCTCAAAAAAGGGTGGAGCGCTTACTGTCGAGCGAACAAGCTTCTCTGCTGTTGCAATGGAGCGGCCAGTCCCTATGCGGCGCGGCTTGCTGGAGCAAGCTGCTCTGGGACAGCGAGTTGTTCGGGTTCCCAAGCGCCCGTCTCGAGTTCCTAGTCGCGGAGGGCGATTACTGGGACAGCCGACACGTCAAGCGCCGCTTGATCGGCGATGTTTACAAACAGTGCCAGCGGGAGGGCGTGCGGCACTTAACGGCTCGCGTGGATACCGGAGACTTTTCGGCCATTCATGCCCTGGAGGCGTCGGGCTTCGAGTTGATCGACGGCATCCAGACGTTCGCGATTTCACTGGATGGACTGGATCTGGAAGCTCCGCCCGCCGCAACCCCCAGCGGCGTTTGCGTGCGTCTTTTCCGCGAATCCGATCTCGACCAGGTGCTGAAAATCGCCAGGACGGCCTATATTTATGACCGGTTCCATGCCGACTACGCTCTGAGCTCGGCCGCCGCCGATCACATTAACGAGGCCTGGCTGCGAAACTCGTGCCTGGGCAGCGCAGCCGATGCTGTAATCATTGCCTCCCAGGGCGAGAGCGTCCTGGGCTACGTCACCTGCAAGATCGACCAGGAAGCCGCTTCCACGATCGGCGTGTCGTTTGGGACGATCGTGATGGTAGCGACCGCGGAAAACGCGCGCGGCCAGGGAGTGGCAAGCCTGGCGACCCTGGGAGCGCTCCGATGGTTTCGCGAGAAAGGGGTTCGCATTGTCGAGGTCGGGACTCAATTGCGAAACCTGGCAGCCGGACGCTTGTATGAAAAGTGCGGCTTCCGCCTGTGCGGCGCCAGTCTTACTTTCCGAAAGCTCGTTTAGCCAGGCTCGCTTTTTTTCACAAACCGGTTAACCGGATCACGTTTTATGCGCAGCGCATTTCTGCCGTATTGCCAGCCTTTTATCGGGCCCGAGGAAATTCAGGAAGTTGTGGACAGCTTGCAGCGCGGCTGGGTCACCACCGGACCCAAGGTGAAGAAGTTTGAACAGGATTTCGCCCAATACGTCGGGGTAAAGCACGCCATCGCGCTCAGCTCCTGCACGGCTGCGCTGCACGTCGCGCTGGCCGCCTTTGGCATCGGCCCGGGCGATGAAGTCATCGTGCCTACACTCACGTTCTGCGCGACGGCGAACGTCGTCGCCCATCTCGGGGCGACGCCGGTTCTGGCGGACGTGGACGACAATTTTCACATAAGCCTGGACGCTATTCGCCGCAGCCTGAGCGGCCGCACCCGCGCCATCATACCTGTTCACTACGCCGGCCAGGCCTGCGATCTCGACGCTCTGCTCGATTTGGGAAAAAAACACGACGTTCTGATCCTGGAGGATGCCGCCCATGCGGTCGGGGCCGAGTACGGCGGGAAGAAGATAGGCGCCCACGGCCAGGCAGTCGCTTTCAGCTTTTATGCGACGAAAAACATGACCACCGGCGAAGGCGGCATGCTCACCACAAACGACGACTGGCTGGCTGGCAGAATCCGCCTGCTCTCCCTGCATGGAATGAGCCGCGATGCGTGGAAACGCTATACGCAGCCTGGGTCGTGGTATTACGAGGTTCACGAAGCGGGTTACAAGTACAACATGACCGATATCCAGGCCGCTTTGGGAATTCATCAGTTGCAACGGCTGGATGGTTTCATCGAGCGCCGCCGGGAGATTGCAGAAAGTTACGCGGCCGGCCTGGCCGACGTCCCGGGAATTCGCTTGCCCGCGGAAGCGCCCGGCCGAAGGCATACATATCATCTATATCCATTACGCGTGGATTCCATGGCTGGCGGCCGCGATTTGTTGATCGAAAAGCTCAGACAAGCGAACATCGGAACGAGCGTGCATTTCACCCCCCTGCACCGGCACCCCTACTACCGTAGAGCGCTGCACTGCTCGGAGGCGTCCTTTCCTATAGCCGAGAAAATCTACAATGAACTGCTTTCTCTTCCGCTCTATCCAAAAATGTCCGACAGCGATGTGGCGGACGTAATCGTAGCCGTCCGGAGAGCAATTTCGAATGGGCGCTCCCTCCGCGGCCTTCCGCCGCGCGGCGGGTATGCCGCTGCCTCCTGACAATCAGCCCGCAACGCTATACCCGGAGAACCGAGAATGTCGCTAGGGAAGATTAGCTTGGCCTGTCTGCTGGATTTTATCCTCGTTCACGTGTGCATGGCGATGGCTCTTGCGTTTGCCGTTACATTTCACGTGATTCTGGGCGACCAACAAACCGCGCACAACATCGCAACCGAATTTCCGCAATATTATTGGCATTGCTTCTGGCCGCTTTCCCTTATCTTTCCTGCGGTCTTTATGGCCAGCGGCTTTTATCAGAAGCCAGGATTCTATTTTATTCGGTATCGGCGGACAGCTATTGTCAAGGGCGCCGGCCTGGCTGTGTTGTTTTATCTTTTGGCGAATTACTTGGTCTTTCAGGAAGGTCTGGTTTCTGAGAGTCTGGCCGCCTGGTTTGCGGCTCTGGTCATTATTGCCGTGACTTTAGCTCGTGCGGCCCAAGACGCCTTCCGCCGGACGCGGCGTGCCGTGGAGAAAACTGCGCCGCGTCGGCTTGCCGATCCGGCCAGTGTTCTAATCGTCGGAGGAGCGGGATACATCGGATCAATACTCACCCGGCGGCTGCTCGATCGGGGCTACAACGTGCGGTTGCTGGATAGCCTCGTCTATGGGTATGCGTCGATCCGGGATATTTTGAACCATCCCAATCTCCAGCTGGTCGTTGGCGATTGCCGCAATATTCAAACAGTCGTCGGAGCTGTAAAGGGAGTTCATGCCATTGTTCACCTGGCGGCCATCGTCGGTGATCCCGCTTGCGAACAAGACCGCCAGACGGCTCTCGAGGTCAACTATGCCGCCACCAGGATGTTAATTGAGGTGGCCAAAGGCTATTGTATCGGGCGATTCATTTTCGCTTCCAGTTGCAGTGTGTATGGAATCAGTGAAGAGCTGGTGGATGAGCGGGCGACTGTGAATCCGGTGTCGCTGTATGCGCGGACGAAGGTCAATTCGGAAGAAGCGCTGTTGGAAGCGCACAGCGAGTCCTTTCATCCTGTAATTCTGCGCCTGTCGACCGTCTTCGGGCACTCCTATCGGCCCCGATTTGATCTGGTAGTAAATCTGCTGACAGCCAAGGCTTACCAGGAAAAAGTGATCACCATCTACAACGGCCAGCAGTGGCGGCCATTTCTTCATGTGCGGGACGTGGCGCCGGCTGTTGAACATGTAATGACCGCCCCGCTCGGAGTCGTCAGCGGTCAAATCTTTAACGTCGGCGATCCGCGTTTGAATTTTACGTTGTCGCAAGTCGCGGAAAAAATTCGTCATGAGTTTCCGGGCATTTGCGTAGAAAACATCGATAACGCGGATCATAGAAACTATCGCGTGTCGTTCACGAAGATACAAAACCAGCTTGGATTCCGGTCCCAGTGGTCGCTGGAAGACGGGATTCGCGAACTCAAGAGCGCGTTGGAAGCGGGTGAGGTGACAGACTATCGCGACTTCTATTACAGCAATCAGAAGTTTCTTGAGGTCGCTGGAGTATCAGCCCAGGCAGATGAAACCGACTCCCGGGTCATGGCGGCCTTCGCCGGCTCCAGGACGGAGGCAAAACGTCCTTTTCTCGATGTGGACGGCCGGTTTGGGCCGCGCGGGCCGGCCGTTTCTATTTCTCGGTAACAGAAATGGGGTGAAATCGTGCCAGCTCCCGATGAGAATTTTCACAGAAGCCTGAAACGCGCTGTCGCGATCATTTCGCTCGATGCAGAGCAGATATGGGGACATCTCGATCTTCTGAATGAGCAGCAGTTCTGCGAACGGTATCCGAGCGCTCTGGCCGCTTACGATCGCCTTTTGGGCGTCCTTTGCTCGGCTGGCGTGAGCGCGACGTGGCTGGTGGTGGGCGGTATGGCGCTTGCCGAAAGCGACGGCCCGCGAGATCCCAGGCTCTTAGGCCTGCCCGCCCGCTGGACTCGCTCCATTCCGCCGGGGGATGAAGGAATCGCCGCGCTCTGGTATCGGCGTTCCTTTGTCAAGCGTTTGGCAGAGGCTCGCCCCAAACAGGACGTCGGGTTGCACGGCGGCTTGACGCATTTGATTTGGACCGATTGGCGGTCGAAGCCGGAAGTAATCCGCCGGGAATTTTTCGGTGGCATCGAGGCTTTGGAGGCAGTCCGGGTGCGGCCCGTCTCGTTCTCT
>Ga0070741_10005311_pt1 | contig 28727 bp, 26 predicted proteins | sample Coa_R1_4_FD_66440 | JGI IMG/M metagenome (GOLD analysis project Ga0070741, IMG submission 66440) | Surface soil microbial communities from Centralia Pennsylvania, which are recovering from an underground coalmine fire - Coalmine... | ecosystem: Environmental > Terrestrial > Soil > Unclassified ... | reverse complement strand
ACCTGAGCCGTTCACCGTGTTCGGATCGCCGATGGCGAAGCTGCCCGTCCCATTCACAATCTGCCCGGTGCCGAAGGCGCCGCTGTTCGCCCCGGTCACGCTGTTGTTGAAGCCGACCGCGGCCGAGTTGCCGCTGTTGGCATTGACGCGTGACTGATTGCCGATGGCGATGCTGTTGGCCGAAGTCGAGCTGACGAACGCCGCGTTGCCTGCTCCCGTGGTGCTGTTGCCGCCAATGGCGATCGAGTTGGCGGCGAGCGCCTGCGCTTGCGAGCCGAAGGCGCTGCTGTAGCTGCCGGTCGCTACCGAACGCGCCCCCAGCGCGGTGTTGGCGACGCCCGCACCATTTGCATTTGACAAGAGGCCGATGGCGACATTGTTGCCGGAGTCGCCGCTGGCATTAGCTGCAGTGCCGGTCGCTATATTGTGGGCGGAGTCGCCGCTGGCGTCGGATTCTGATCCGGTGGCGATGTTGCCGCTGCTGTTGCCGCTCGCGTCAGCAAATTCGCCGGTTGCAATATTACCGCTGCTACTGCCGCTGGCGTTGGCCGACCATCCGACTGCGACCGAAACGCTGTTGCCCGAGGCATTGGCGGAGTTGCCGATTGCAACATTGAAGCTCATGCCGTTACCGGCGTTGCTGGCGTCGGCGTTGGCGCCGATGGCCGTATTGCTGCCGCCGACCGCACTACTCGCATTGGCGCCGCTGCCGAAGGCGCTGTTGGTGCTCGATCCGCTTGCGCCGGCGTTGCTGGCGTCGGCATTGGCGCCGATGGCCGTATTGCCGCCGCCGATCACACTACTCGCATTAGCGCCGCTGCCGAAGGCGCTGTTGGTGCTCGATGATCCGCTTGCGTTGGCGCCGCTGCCGAAGGCGCTGTTGGTGCTCGATGATCCGCTTGCGTTGGCGCCGCTGCCGACCGCGGTGGCATTATTGCCCGCGCTGCTGCCGCTGCCGATGGCGACGGCGTTGTCGCCTGTGACCGACACCGAGTTGCCGATGGCGAAGCTGCCCGCGCCGGTCACCGTGGCGCCGCTGCCGAAGGCGCCGCTGTTGGCGCCGGTCACGCTGTTGTTGAAGCCGACGGCGGTCGAGTTCCCGCTATTGGCATTGATGCGGCTGCGATCGCCGATGGCGACGCCGTTGGCCGAGGTGGCGTCGACGAAGGCGGCGTTGCCCGCCCCGCCCGCCGCGTTGCCGCCGATGGCGATCGAGTTGGCGGCGAGCGCCTCCGCTTCCGCGCCGATGGCGCTGCTGTAGCTGCCGGTCGCCACTGCGCTCGCGCCCACGGCCGTATTGGCGACGCCTGCGCCGCTGGCGTTGCTTAAGAAACCAATGGCAGTATTGAAGCTGGAATCACCGCTGGCGTTCGACCTCGTGCCGAACGCGCTGTTTTGGGCCCCTGTTCCGCTGGCGTTGCTCGACTCGCCTGTGGCAGTATTGTGGCTCCCTGCGCCGCTGGCGTTGGCGGCGTTTCCACAGGCGGTGTTGGCGGAACTGCCGCCGTCGGACCCCGCTGGATTCGAGCCGGCGCCTCCGTTGCTACACTCAACCGCGCGCGCCCCCGTGGGGAGAAGCAGGGCTGCCCCAAGCAGGGCCAGCACACCGGCAAGCCGGCCGAGCCGACGCGACGGTCGGCCACCGCATTCCGCCGTGTAAGCAACCATGCACACCTCCCGTCCCCGGTGGAGGCGGCAATACCCGCGGACGTCCGGCCCCCACGATTGTCGAGCCAAGGGGACGACCTTACCCAACATGCAAGTCATGGTAATTACTCAGGAATCCCAAAACTTGCGCGGGTGTCCCAAATTCGGGAAAATTCCCGCCTTGGCTCGAAATTTTGCGCGCCATGACGACATCGCAACCGATTCCGTTCGTCCGCCTGCGCACCGCCGACCTGCCGCCGGCCGAGCGCGCCGAGCTGTGGCGCCACACCATGGCGGTCACCCACGACGTGGCGCCGCTCGATAACGCCGATCCCGGCGCGTTCGCCGCCGACAGCAGCGCCTGGAATCTCGGCCCCATGCTGGTCATGCCGAGCGCCATCAGCGCGCAGCGCATCCTGCGCAGCGCGCGGCGGGCGCGCGCCGACCAGATCGATCACTACGCGGTCTATCTGATGCGCCGCGGCCGGCTGCGCGCCCATGCCGGCGACGCCACCATCCGCGCCGAGGCCGGCGAGCCCTATGTGCTCGACCTCGCGCGCCCGATCGACGCGCTGGTGAGCGACACCGACAGCGTCACCGTGATGCTGCCGCGCGACTTCCTCGACGAGGCGCTCGGCCCCGCCGACCTGCACGGCCGCGTGCTCGCGGGCGGCTTCGGCCGCCTGCTCGGCGACTATCTCTCCGCCCTGGCCGACCGCCTGCCCGAGCTGACGCAGGCGGAAGCGCCTTACGTCGCGCGCGGCACGCGCGACCTGATCGCCGCCTGCCTGGCGCCGAGCCGCGAGCGCGCCACACAAGCGCAGCCGCAGTTCGAGCTGACGCTGATGCTGCAGGCCAAGCGCCACATCGACCGGCATTTGCAGACGCGCGACCTGTCCGCCGACGAGCTCTGCACGGTGCTCGGCATTTCGCGCTCGAGCCTGTACCGGCTGTTCGCGCGCCACGGCGGCGTCGCCGCCTACATCCGGGGTCGCCGGCTCGACCGCATTCGCGCCCGGCTCGCCGACCCGACGGAGCGCCGCAAACTGTCGGACATCGCGCAGGCCTACGGCTTTTCCAGCGAGGCGCATTTCAGCGCCGCCTTCCGCCGCCGCTTCGGCATGAGCCCGCGCGAGGCGCGCGACGAAAGCGCGGGCCTCTGGAGCGGCGCGCCGCCCGACGGCGAAAGCGTGAGCGAGTATCACGACTGGATGCGCGCGCTCGCCGATTGACCGCCCGGACTTGTCCCGGCCAGCGGCCTCTAGCAAGATGACCGCAACACAGGTGCGCGCGAACGACGCGGGCACGGCGACAGTGTGGGGAGGCGCGTATGGCGGTGCTGCACGAGCGCACGGAAGTCCGCGACGGCATGCGGATCAATTGGAACGTGCCGATCACCATGGACGACGGCCTGGTGCTGCGCGCCGACGTCTTTCGCCCGGTGAAAGACGGCCGCTATCCCGTCATCCTCACCTACGGCCCCTACGCCAAGAACCTCGCCTTCCAGGACGGCTATCCGAGCGCCTGGCAGCGCATGGCCGACAAGCACCCGGACGTCACCGCCGGCTCGTCCAACAAATATCAGAACTGGGAAGTCGTCGACCCGGAGAAATGGGTGCCGCACGACTATGTCTGCGTCCGCGTCGACTCCCGCGGCGCCGGCTGTTCGCCCGGCTTCATCGATCACTTCTCGCCGCGCGAGACCAAGGATTTCTATAACTGCATCGAGTGGGCGGGCGTGCAGCCCTGGTCGAACGGCAAGGTCGGCCTCAACGGCATCTCCTATTACGGCATGAACCAGTGGCACGTCGCCTCGCTGCAACCGCCGCATCTGGCCGCCATGTGCGTGTGGGAGGGCTCGGCCGACTGGTACCGCGACATGACGCACCACGGCGGCATTCTCTCGACCTTCTGGGAGAACTGGTACGACATGCAGGTCAAGACCGTGCAATACGGCGTCGGCGAAAAGGGCGGGCGCAGCCGCATTCACGGCGAGCTGGTGTGCGGGCCGGAGACGCTCTCCGAGGAGCAGCTCGCCAAGAACCGCGCCGATTTCGGCGGGCAAATCCTCGCGCACCCGATGGACGACCAGTATCACCGCGACCGCTCGCCGGTGTGGGACAAGATCACGACGCCGCTGTTCTCCGCCGCCAACTGGGGCGGCCAGGGCCTGCATCCGCGCGGCAATTTCGAGGGCTTCGTGCGCGCCGCCTCCAAGCAGAAATGGCTCGAGGCCCACGGCATCGAGCACTGGACGCATTTCTATACCGATTACGGCCGCGAGCAGCAGCTCAAGTTCTTCGACTACTTCCTGCACGGCAAGGATAGCGGCTGGAGCAAGCAGCCGAAGGTCTATCTGCAAATTCGCCATCCGGGCGAGAAATTCGTCGGCCGCGCCGAGAACGAATGGCCGCTCAAGCGCACGCAATGGACCAAGTACTATCTCGACCCGTCGAGCATGGCGCTGGCGACCAAGAAGCCCTCCGGCAACGCCAAGCTCAGCTTCGCCGCCATGGGCGAAGGCCTGACCTTCCTGACGCCGCCGCTGGCGCAGGACACCGAGATCACCGGCCCGTCGGCGCTCAAGCTGTTCGCCTCGTCCTCGACCAGCGACGCCGATTTCTTCATCGTGCTGCGCGTCTTCACCGGCGACCTCAAGGAAATCGTGTTCCAGGGCGCCATCGACCCGCACACCCCGGTGGCGCAGGGCTGGCTGCGCGCCTCGCACCGCAAGCTCGACAAGACGCTGTCGCTGCCGTACCGGCCCTACCATAGCCACGACGAGAAACAGCCGCTGAAGAAAGGCCAGGTCGTGGAACTCGACATCGAGATCTGGCCGACCTGCGTCGTGGTGCCCGCGGGCTATCGCATCGGCGTGTCGGTGCGCGGCAAGGATTATGAATACGGCGGGGCCAGCGGCGGCAAGCTGTCGAACTTCAAGAACGAACTGACCGGCTGCGGTCCGTTCCTGCACAACCATCCGAAGGATCGCCCGCCCGCGATCTTCAACGGCACCACCACCCTGCATTTCAGCCGCGCCAAGATGCCGTTCGTCCTGCTGCCCATCATCCCGCCGAAAAAACAGGCACCGCGCCGCAAGTGAGGCGGCGGCCCGCCCACAACTGCAACGCGCGGCTGCCGTCATTTTGGGTGTTCTTTTGCCGCGGTCCTAAGGTAAGCTAACGGCAACCTTCCGCGACGACGCCAAGAAGACGACGCCAAGACGACGCCAAGAAGAAGGTCAGAGGGGGAATGAACACACAGTTCTGGGTGATCCAGGCCTTCAACGGCGTCTCGTATGGGGCGCTGCTGTTTCTCGTCGGCAGCGGGCTGTCGCTCATCTTCGGCGTCATGCGCATCGTCAACCTGTCGCACGGCGCCTATTTCCTGTGGGGCGGCTACATCGCATTGTCGGTGATCGCGCTGACCGGCTCGTGGGCCTTGTCGCTGCCGGCGGCAGCCCTTGCCGTCGCCGCGATCGGCATCGCCATGGAACGGCTGTTCCTGCGCTCCGAGGGCTTCGAATTCCTGCGCAATGCCGTCATCGCCGCCAGCATCGGCATCCTGGTCGCGCTCGCCGTGGCGGCGCACTGGGGCAGCTTTCTCGGCGTCGGCAGCGGCCTGCAAATGGCGCTGATCACCGCCGTCGCCGGCGTCGCCATCTATTTCCTGTTCAATCGCATCTCGGTGGTGCCGATCGAGAACGACGTGCTGCGGCAGGTGCTGCTCACCGTCGGCTTTGCCTTCCTGTTCCAGCAGGGCGCGCTCGACATCTGGGGCGGCAACAACATGGACATCACGCCGGCGGCCGAGCTCGGCACCAGCGTCGTGGTCGGCGGCGTTTACTTCCCGCTGTACCGCGTCTTCATGATCGGCATGGCGATCGCCATCGGCATCGCGCTGTGGCTGGCGATGGAAAAGACCCGCATGGGCGCGGCGGTGCGCGCCACCGTCGACGACGCGCAGATGGCGCGCGGCGTCGGCATCGACACCAACCGCATCTCGATGTTCATCTTCGCGCTCGGCGCCTTCCTCGCCGCGCTCGGCGGCGTCATCGGCGGCGCCTTTCTCGGCATCTATCCCGGTCTCGATTTCGAGATGCTGCCGCTGGCCTTCGCCGTCGTCATCATCGGCGGCATGGGCAGCCTCGGCGGCGCCGCCATCGGCGCGCTCGCCGTCGGCCTCGCCGACAATTTCGGCAAGGCGCTGTTTCCGGAAGTCTCGTATTTCACGCTTTACGCGCCGATGGTCTTGATCCTCGCGGTCAAGCCGACCGGTCTGTTCGGCCGGGAGTGAGGCGCGCACGATGCTCAAACAGCAAGTCAAGGTCATCGCCGTCGCCGCCGTACTGGCGGCGGTCCTCTACATCGTGCCGCACTCGGGATCCTTCGTGATCCTGCTCACCACCCGCGCCATGGTGTTCGCCATCCTGGCCATGAGCGTCGACCTGCTGCTCGGCTATACCGGGCTGTCGTCGATGGGCCAGGCCGCCTATTTCGGCGTCGGCGCCTACCTCACCGCGATCCTGGCCACCAAACTGCATTTCGGCCTCGGCATGGACTTCTGGCTGGTGGTCGTGCTGGGCATCCTGATCGGGGCGGCGCTGGCGGCGCTGTTCGGCCTGTTCGCCATTCGCGCCAGCGGCGTCTACTTCCTGATGATCACGCTGGCGCTCGGCCAGTGCGTGTGGGGCCTCGCCTACCGCTGGAATTCGCTGACCGGCGGCGACAACGGCATCAACATCAATGCGCGGCCGAATTTCGGCATCGACCTCGGCAACGAGACGACGTTCTTCTATCTCGTCTTCGCCTTCTTCATCGGCTCGATGGCGCTGATGTACCTGCTGGTGCGCTCGCCGTTCGGGTGCAGTCTCGCCGGCATCCGCGAGCGCGAATTGCGCATGCAGATCCTCGGCTACAATACCTGGCTGCACAAATACATCATCTTCATCATCGCCGGCGGCTTCGGCGGCCTGTCGGGCGTGCTGTGGGCGCACACCAACGGCCACGTCAGCCCGGAGACGCTCGTTCTCACCACCTCGGTGGACGCGCTGCTGATGGTGGTGCTGGGCGGCGCCGGCACGCTGATCGGCGCCTGCTTCGGCGCCGCGATCGTGTTCGGCCTGCGCGAGTTTCTCTCGACGCTGGTGCCGTGGTGGCAATATGTGCTGGGCGCGGTCTACGTGCTAACCATCCTCTACCTGCCGATGGGCTTGATGGGCATTCCCGAGCGCGTGCGGCAGAATTGGCAATCGCAACGAAAAAAAGAAGGTCCGACGAACCTCGCACCCAAAGAACTGGCATCCGAGCCGTCCTGAGTTCCAGGACGGCCGCATTCGAATAAGGGAGGACGACATGGTAAAGACGTTACGTCATCGGGTTACGCCGATGCTGCTCGGCGCGGGTCTGCTCGCGCTCGGCACGAGCTCCGCGCCCGCGGAAGAACTGCGCATCGGCTACATCGCGCCGGTCACCGGCATCTTCGCCCAGGTCGGCAAGGACATGGTCGACGGCTTCCAGCTCTATCTGGCCGAGCACAACAACAAGCTCGGCGGCATGGACGTGAAGTTCATCGTCGAGGACGACCAGGGCAAGCCGGACGCCGGCGTCACCAAGGCCCGCAAGCTGATCCTGCAGGACAAGGTGCACATGTTCATCGGCGGCCTGCTGGCCTCGACCGGCTACGCGCTGGCGCCGGTCAGCACCTCCGAAAAGACATTGTACATCTCGTCGGTGTCCTCGGCCGACGACCTGACGCAGCGCCAGCTCAGCAAGTATCCGTATTTCATGCGCACGAGCTGGACCTCGTCGCTGCCGCATCATCCGCTCGGCCAGTGGGCCTGCGACCAGGGCTACAAGAAGGTCATCACCATCGCCGCCGACTATGCCTTCGGTTACGAGACGGTCGGCGGCTTCCAGGCCGCCTTCGAGGCCTGCGGCGGCAAGGTGATCCAGAAGATCTGGCCGCCGCTCGGCACCAAGGACTTCGGGCCCTACATTCCGACCTTCAAGGCCGACGCCGACGCCATCTTCACGACCATGGTCGGCCCGATGGCCTTGCAGTTCCCCAAGCAGCTGCGCTCGGCCGGCGTCAAGAAGCCGATCCTCGGCAGCGGCGTGAGCTACGACGAGTTCGTGCTGCCGTTCATGGGCGACGAAGTCATCGGCGACGTTTCGGCGCTGCACTACAGCGCGGCCATCGACACGCCGGCCAACCAGACCTTCGTCAAGGCCTACCGCGCCAAGTTCGGCAAGGTCCCGGGCTATTACTCGGAGAACAACTACACCACCGCCATGTGGCTCGACCAAGCGATCGCCAAGGCCGGCGGCAAGTATCCGGGGCCCGAGGAGTTCATCAAGATCATGGCGAGCATCAAGCTCGATGCGCCGCGCGGTCCCGTCGAGCTCGACGACATGCGTAACCCGATCGAGAACGTCTACATCAAGAAGGTCGAGAAGAAGAAGATGTTCGGCTACGACAAGGACGAGCTCTGGAACACCGTGATCAAGACCTACCCGAAGGTGAGCCAGTTCTGGACCGAGGGTAAGGACAAGTTCCTCGCCCATCCGGTCTATGACCGCGACTATCCGCCCTGCAAATACTGCGAATAGGCACTCGGCGCCGGGGCCGGACACGGCCCCGGCGTTGCCTCCAAGGGACTCGACGTGAACGGCAACAGCAACGGCGGCATTCCGGCGCTCGAACTCCGGAACGTCTGCAAGAGCTTCGGCGGGTTGCAGGCGACCCGCGAGGTCACGTTCCGCATCATGCCCGGCGATCGCAAGGCGATCATCGGGCCGAACGGCGCCGGCAAGACCACGTTGTTCAACCTGATCACCGGCATCTATCCGGTGACGTCGGGCGAGGTGCTGCTGTTCGGACAGGACGTCACCAAATGGCCGAGCCACCGCCGCACCGCGCTCGGCATGGCGCGCACGTTTCAGGTGACCAGCCTGTTTCCGAAGCTGACCGTTCTCGACAACGTGCTGCTGGCGATCAAGGGCCTGCGGCCGTCGAAATTCGTGATGTGGCGCTTCCTGTCGTCCTACAAGGACGTCTACGACAAGGCCTACGGTCTGCTCGACAGCGTCGGCTTCCTCGATCGCAAGGACGTCGAGGTGCGCAACCTGTCGCACGGCGAACAGCGCCAGTTGGAGATCGTGCTCGGCCTCGCCAGCGACCCGAAAATCCTGCTGCTCGACGAGCCGGCCGCCGGCCTGTCATCGGGTGAATCCACCGAGATGGCCAAGTTCCTGATGAAGCTCGATCCCAATCTCGCGATCCTGCTGATCGAGCACGACATGGACGTCGTGTTCGACGTGGCTTCGCAGATTTCGGTGCTGCACTTCGGCGAAATCCTCGAAACCGGCACGCCCAAGCAGATCCACGACAGCAAGCGCGTGCAGGAAATCTACCTGGGCACGGGCTAGACCATGGCGGCGATTCTCGAAGTCCAGGACATCCACACCTATTACGGCGACGCCTACGTCTTGCAGGGCCTGTCGCTCGCGCTCGAGCAGGGCCAGATCCTCGGCCTCTTGGGCCGCAACGGCGTCGGCAAGACCACGCTGGTGAATTCGATCGTCGGCTTCAACCCGCCGCGCCGCGGCAAGATCATATTCAAAGGCGACGAGATCACGCACAAGGCGTCCTTCGAGACCGTGCGCGGCGGCATGGGCCTGGTGCCGCAGGGCCGCCGCGTGTTTCCCACCCTCGCGGTCGAAGAAAACCTGCTGGTCGCCGAGCGCAATCCGGACCGGCACAACTGGGGCCTCAGCCGCGTCTACGAGCTGTTCCCGCGCCTGCACGAGCGCCGCACCCAGCGCGCCAAGACGCTGTCCGGCGGCGAGCAGCAGATGCTGGCCATCGGCCGCGCGCTGATGACCAACCCGGACTGCCTGATCATGGACGAGCCCTCGGAGGGCCTGGCGCCGATCATCATCCAGGGCCTGTGGGAAGCGATCGGCAAGCTGAAAGAACAGGGCCTGTCGATCCTCTTGGTCGAGCAGAACGCCAACCTCGCGCTCAAGCTCGTCGATTACGTGCACGTGATGAGCAAGGGCCAGGTGGTCTATTCGGCCAAGCCCGAAGAGCTCCAGGCCAACGACGAGATCAAGTCGAACTATCTCGGCATCTAGCCGCGCGAAAGCCGCCTAGCGCGGCGTGTCGCCCGCGAGCGTCACGCGGTGCATCACGCGCCTGAAGCCGTGATAGTCGTTGACCGGATTGTGCAGCGTGCAGCGATTGTCCCAGAACGCCAGCGAGCCGACGCGCCAGCCGAAGCGGCAGGTGAACTCGGGCCTGGTCTGGTGCTCGAACAGGAAATTCAGCAGCGGCGCGCTCTCCTCGACCGTCATGTCCTTGAAGCGCACGGTGTGCCCGATATTGACGTAGAGCGCCTTGCGCCCGGTCTCCGGGTGCGTGCGCACCACCGGGTGCTCGCTGATGTATTCCTTCTTGGCTTCCGCCTTGCCGCCGTCGCGGATGCGGTCCTCGCGCGTGCGCGTGACGTCGGCCTTGGCCGAATGGTTGACGGCGATCAGGCCGTCGAGCATGCGCTTCATGCCGTCCGACAGCGTCTCGTAGGCGAGGTAGGTGTTGGCAAACAGCGTGTCGCCGCCGTAGGGCGGCACCTCGCGGGCGATCAGCATGGTGCCCATCGGCGGCTGGTCGAGATAGGCGGTGTCGGTGTGCCAGATGCCGCCGAAGTTCTTGGTCTCGTGCTCGAGCTTCACCACCGGGATGATCTCGGGGAAGCCCTCGATGCCCTTGATGAAAGGATATTCCACCACCTCGCCGAAACGCCTGGCGAAAGCCAGGAATTTGGCCGGCGGCAAATCCTGGTCGCGGAAGAAGACGACGTTGTGCTCGAGCCAGACCTGGCGGATTTCGCCGATGACGTTGTCGCCCGGGTCGGCGGCGAGGTCGATGCCGAGGATCTCGGCACCTAGCGCGCCTGAGAGGCGCCTCACTTCAAAGCCGTTGCGCGCCATGACTCTACCTGCGGCTGTCCGCGCTGTTGACAAGCTTAGCATAGGCCTTCTCGGTGCGACCACCGGGGACGAATGTGCCGCGCACAAACCGGGCTTTACATCATGGAATACATTGGCGGATGATGGGTTGATGCTTCCGCCGGGGTGGGCGCGGCGGATCGTTTTGTTTTCATGCCGATAAGGCCGCATCCGGCCGACGAAAATGGCCGGCAAGGCCATCAAAACAGCAAAGCCCGACCGGGCTGGATAGAGGGAGGACTTCGATGTCTCGCAAGCTGACCCGCCGTAGATTCATGGCCACGACCGCGGCCGGCGCCGCCGCGGTCACGTTCAAATTTCCCGCGCCCGCCATCGCGCAGGCGGCGCCCTTCAAGCTCGGCCTGCTCACCGTCAAGACCGGCCCGCTGGCGCAGGGCGGCATCCAGATGGAACAGGGCGTGCAGGCGTTCCTGAAGGAGAACAACAACACCCTCGGCGGCCGCAAGGTCGAATTCTTCTCCGCCGATACCGGCGGCAATCCGGCCGGCGCCAAGACCAAGGCGCAGGAACTGGTCGAGCGCGACAAGGTCGACGTCATCCTCGGCCCGCTCGCCGCCTTCGAGCTGCTGGCGATCACCGACTACATCGCCCAGGCCAAGACGCCGCTGATGAGCCTGGCGGCGGCCGAAGACGTCACCCAGCGCCGCCCCAATCCCTATTTCCTGCGCGCCTCCGCCTGCTCCTCGCAGGCGATGCATCCGATGGCCGACTACGCCGCCAAGGAAATGAAGCTGAAGCGCATGATCACCATCTCGGAGGAGTTCGCCTTCGGCTACGAGCAGATGGGCGGCTTCCAGCAGACCTTCGAGGAGAACGGCGGCAAGATCCTCAAGAAGCTGTGGCCGCCGATCGTCACCCCCGACTACACGCCCTATCTCGCGCAGATCTCCGACTGCGACGGCGTCTGCCAGGGCTTTGCCGGCTCCAACCCGCTGCGCTTCATGAAGCAATATGCCGCCGCGGGACTGAAGTTCCCGGTAGTGACCGGCGAAACCGGCGGCGACGACGCGCTGCTGCATTCGTTCGGCGACGAGGCGATCGGCCTCGTGAGCTGCTGCCCCTACACCGCCGACCTGCAGAATGAATCCAACAAGCGCTTCCTCGCCACCATGGAGAAGGAGTTCAAGGTATTGCCCGGCTTCTACGCCGCCGGTCTCTACGTGAACTGCCAGGTGGTGGACGCCGGATTGAAGAAGACCGGCGGCAAGTCCGACGACAAGGAAAAACTGATGGCCGCGCTCAAATCGGTGTCGCTCACCGAGACGCCGCGCGGAGCGATCAAGTTCGACCACCTCGGCAACGTGATCGGCGACTTCTATATCCGCCGCCTGGAAAAGGCCGGCGGCAAGCTGATCAACAAGACGGTCAAGACCTACCACAACGTCAGCCAGTTCTGGACCTACGACGAGAAGAAGTTCCTCCAGCAACCGGTCTACTCGCGCGACTTCCCGCCGCTCAAATCGTAACCCCATGCCGTCGGCGCGGGCGCCCTCGCGGCGCCCGCGTCTTGCGGGCAACACAAGCGCGGGAACTCTGCCGTCATGACTTTTTGGCTGGTGCTGACAGTCAACAGCATCACGTTCGGCGGGCTATTGTTCCTGCTGTCGGCCGGCTTTTCCCTGATCTTCGGGCTGATGCGCATCCCCAACCTGACGCACGGCTCGCTGTTCATGCTGGGCGCCTATGTCGGGGCGACGTTCGCCGGCGGGCTCATCGGCCTGCAGCTGAATTTCTGGCTGGCCGCGGTCGTGGCGACGCTGACGGTCGCGGCCTTCGGCGCGGCAACGGAGCGGCTGCTGCTGCGCCGCCTGCCCGGCAACCAGCTGGCGCAGGTGCTGGTGACGCTCGGCATCTCGTTCATGATCGCCGACTTCTGCCTGATGCTGTGGGGCGGCGATCCGGTCAACGTGCTCACGCCCGAGGGCTTCGCCGGCTTCGTGCGGGCGGGTCCGGCGGCGTTCCCGACCTACCGGCTGGCCATCATCGTCATCGCGGTGATCTTCGCCGCCGGGCTGTGGTTCCTGCTCGACCGCACCCGGCTCGGCGCCATGATCCGCGCCGGCGTCGACGACCCCGACATGGCGCGGGTGGTCGGCATCCGCGTCTCCAAGCTGTTCACGATCGTGTTCGCCCTGGGTGCCGGTCTGGCCGCTTTTGCCGGCATTGTCGGCGCCCCCATGCTGTCCGTTTATCCCGGCCTCGACCAGGACATGCTGCCGCTGGCGCTGGTGGTGGTCATCCTCGGCGGCACCGGCAGCCTGCTCGGCTCGTTCGTCGGCAGCATCCTGATCGGCTTTATCTACAATTTCGGCCAGGCGCTGCTGCCTGAGCTTGCTTATTTCGTGCTGTTCCTGCCGATGCTGCTGGTGCTGATCCTGCGGCCGCAGGGCCTGTTCGGCCGGATCATCGCATGAACGCGCGCTTCGCCGCACTGACCGTCGCGCTGGCCGCCCTGGCGACGCTGCCGTTCTGGATGATCGGCGTCTACTATCTCAACGTGTCGAGCCAGATCCTGTTCTACGCGATCTTCGCGCTCGGACTGAACGTGCTGGTCGGCTACGCCGGCCTGGTATCGCTCGGCCACGCCGGCTTGTTCGGCATCGTCGCCTATGCGCTCGGCTTTCTGCTGAGCGACGGCTGGGGGCATCCCGCGGCGATCGCCATGGCCATGGCGATCGGGCTTGCCGGCACGGCGGTCTTCGCCGCGCTGTCGCTGCGCGCGACCGGCATCGGCTTCATCATGATCACGCTGGCCATCGGCGAAATCCTCTGGGGCCTCGCCTATCGCTGGATCAGCTTCACCGGCGGCGACAACGGCATCAGCCTGCACTCGCGCCCGGCGCCGTTCGGCTATTCGATGGCCTCGCCCTACACGTTCTATTACACGACGCTCATCATGTTCCTGCTGACCGTGGTCGCGATGGCCATCTTCGTGCGCTCGCCGTTCGGCGCGGCGCTGCGCGGCACGCGCGACCAGCCGCGGCGCATGACCGCGCTCGGCTATCACGTCTGGGCGATCCGCTTCTGGGCCTGCATGTTCTCCGGTCTCTTGACCTGCGTCGCCGGCATTCTGTTCGTCTACTACACGCAGTTCATCAGCCCGCAGACGGTCGCGCTGACTTCGTCCGCCGAGGTGCTGCTGATGGTGATTTCGGGCGGGCCGGCGACGCTGCTCGGCCCGATCGTCGGCGCCGGGCTCGTCGTGCTGGTCAAGACCGTGGTCAGCGGCTTCATCGAGCGCTGGAACTTCCTGCTCGGCGCCATCTTCGTCGCCATCGTCATCCTGATGCCGGAGGGCCTGGTGCCCGGCACGCTGCGGCTGTGGCGCCTGTTCTGGCGCAAGCAGCGCGGCGCCAGGACGGAGGCGCAACCATGAGCGCGCTCACCGTCACCGCTTTGTCCAAGGCCTTCGGCGGGCTGCATGTGACGCGCGGCGTCCACCTCGACGTGCAGCCCGGCGAGCGGCGGCTGATCATCGGCCCGAACGGCGCCGGCAAGACCACCTTGTTCAATTTGATCACCGGCGAATTGACGCCGGACTCGGGCACCGTCGCGCTGTTCGGCCGGGACATCACCCGCATCCCCAGCCGCCGCCGTCCGCACCTCGGCATGGCGCGCACCTACCAGATCATCACGTTGTTCCCGCACGACACCATCATCCAGAACGTGTCGCTCGCTTTGCTCGGCCTGTCGCCGCTGCGCTGGAACCCGTTGATCGACATGACCCGCCAGGGCCATATCGTCGAGCGCGCCGGCGAGGCCCTGGCGCGGGTCGGCCTCGGCCACATCGCCGACCGGCCGCTGGCGCAGACTTCCTACGGCGAGCGCCGGCGCGTCGAGATCGCCATGGCGCTGGCGCAAAGCCCGAAAGTGCTGCTGCTCGACGAGCCCTTCGCCGGCCTGTCGATCGACGAACGGCGCGACGTCCACCAACTGCTGATGAGCATTCCGCGCGACGTCACCATGGTGATGATCGAGCACAACATGGACGTGGCGCTGGAATTTGCCGAACGCATCACGCTCCTGCATTTCGGCGAGGTGATCGTCGAGGGCACGCGCGCCGAGGTGGTGGCCGATCCGCGCACCCGGGAGGTCTATCTTGGCCACTAGCGCGCTCAGCCTGTCGCACATCGACGCCTATTACGGCGACAGCCACGTGCTGGCCGACGTCTCGTTCGAGCTCAGCGAGGCCTGCATGCTCGGCCTGCTCGGCCGTAACGGCGCCGGCAAGTCGACCTGCATGAACGTCACCATGGGCCTCTTGCCGCCGCGCCGCGGCAAGGTCACCGTGTTCGGCACCGACGTCACCGGCCTGTCGCCCGAGATGATCGCGGAGCGCGGCGTGGCGCTGGTGCCGCAGGGCCGCCGCATCTTCAAGAGCCTGACGGTGCGCGAAAACCTGATGGTGGCGGCGCGCAAGCCCGACGCCGGCAGCAAGCACGCGCCGTGGACCGACGACACGGTGTTCGCGATGTTTCCGCGCCTCAACGAGCGGCGCAATCAGATCGCCGCGCATCTGTCCGGCGGCGAGCAGCAGATGCTGGCGATCGGCCGCGCGCTGATGGGCAACCCGCGCGTGCTGCTGATGGACGAGCCGTCCGAAGGCCTGGCGCCGCAGATCGTGGCCGAGGTGATGGCCACCATCCGCAAGCTCAAGCAAAGCGGGTTGTCGATCGTGCTGGTGGAGCAGAACCCCAAGCTGGTGTTCGACGTCGCCGACGACATCGTCATCCTCAACACCGGCCGCGTCGCCGTGGTGTCGACGCCGGCGGAGTTGAGCAAGGAAGGCGTCGACCTGCACCAGCATCTCGGCGTCTTCTGATTACCCTCACCTGAAAGGCAAGCGACATGGCGAATGTCTGGAACAAGTATGCGAACACGGCCGCGCGCAAGCACGGCAAACCGGGGCGCGAGGTCAGGCCGAAGAGCCTGACCCTCGATATGCACGCCCATGTCGCGGTGCCGCGCGTCGCCGAGATCGTGACCCCGCACCTCAAGCAGGCGACCGACCCGCTGGTCGCCGCCTCGACGCCGGACACGCAGGCGCTGATGGCCAAGCAGGCGGCCGACATCAAGACGCGCATCGCCACCACCGACGAACGCTTCGCCGTCATGGACGAGATGGGCGTCGACATGCAGCTCATCTGCCCGGCGCCGCCGCAAATCTATTACTACCTGCCGCTCGAGGTCGGCGTCGCCGCCGCCCGCGCGCTCAACGATGGCATCGCCGACTATGTCGGCAAGCACAAGGATCGGCTGGTGCCGCTCGGCGGCGTGCCGATGCAGGACGGCAACGAGGCGGCCAAGGAACTCGAACGCTGTATGAAGACGCTCAAGTTCAAGGGCGTCGAGATTCTCACCAACGTCAACGGCAAGGAGCTGTCCGATCCCGCCTTTGCGCCGTTCTGGAAGAAGGCCGAGGAGCTCGACGCGCTGGTCTTGATCCACCCGACCGGCTTCACCCAGCCGCAGCGCTTCGCGCGGTTCTACTTCAACAACGTCATCGGCAATCCGCTCGACACCACGATGGCGCTGCACTACCTGATCTTCGACGGCGTGTTCGAACGTCATCCCCGGCTGCGCGTGCTGTCCGTGCATGGCGGCGGCTTCCTCGGCGCCTATTCGGGCCGCATCGACCATGCCTGGGGCGCGCGCTCGGATGCGCACGGCGACCTGCCGCAGCCGCCGACCACCTATCTGCGGCGCAACGTCTATTTCGACACCGTGGTGTTTACGCCGCACCAGCTCGAGGCGCTGGTGAAGACCTACGGCGCCGACCGCATCGTGCTCGGCACCGACTATCCCTTCGACATGCTGGAGTACGACCCGATCGGTCATGTCGCGTCGGTCGACAGTTTCGACGATGCCACCCGCGCGGCGCTGTGCGGCGGCAACGCCAAGCGGTTGTTGGGGCTTTAGCAGGCGTCATTCCGCGGCGCCGCGCAGCGGCGAACCCGTGACGGGTCAGGCGTACAAAAAATCCAGCACCGCGGTTTCGACGATCACCGCCTCGTCGGTCGAGTGCCGGCCGGCGCGGGCCTGCTCTTCCTGGGTGCGCGTCGCCTGCAGGAAGGCGCCAAGATGGCGCGCCCGCTCGATGATGCGGAAATTCTCGGATAGCCGCGCCGCCTCGAAGCGCTTGAGCGCCTGCGCCACATCGCCCTCGGCGGCGAGCGCCTCGGCGAGCGCGGCCGCGTCGTCCGCCGCCTTGGACACGCCCGCCGCCACATGCGGCCGGGCGACGAACGCGGCGTCGCCGACAATGGCGACGCGGCCGAACGCCATCTGCGGCGATTCCAAATCGTAGATCGGCTGCAGGATAGGCTCCTCCATCAGGCGCGCCACCTGACGGAGCTGCGGTCCCAGCAAGCGTTCGGCGTCGGCGCGCATTTCGGCGATCACCTCACGGCGGATCAGCGGCGGCGGGATCGAGATGGCGTGGGTCACGCCGCGGTCGTCGGTGAGCAGCCATTTCAATTTGGTGTTTTCGTCGGCCGGCCGGTACCAGACGACGTTGTAGCGGCGGTGGCCCGGGCGCAGATCGTTGTCGGGCCCGGCCACCGGATAGCCGAGGAATTGCTCGCCCGGCGGCAGCGCGAAGGTCATGAATGCGAACAGGTCGCGGTGCACGTCAGGCGGGAACGCGCTCTCGGCGATCAGCGCGCGCCAGGCGCTGTAGCCCGCGTATAGCGGCAACACAGCGGGCGCGGCCTGCTGTCGCACCGTGGAGCGCAGCCCATCGGCGCCCACCAGCAGATCGGCGTCGACAGTTTCGCCATCGGAAAAATGCGCGGTGACCTTGTCCGCGTCCTGCGTGAACCGCGCCAGGCCGCGGCCGCGATGATAGTGCTGCGGGGGAAAGGCGTCGCGCAGCAGCCGGTAGACGCGTTCCCAGGCCGTCAGCACCTGCGGGCATTCGTATTCCTGGGTGAAGCGGCCCTGGGCGTCGAGAATTTTGCGCGTCGTGATCTGAACGCCGAGATCCTCTGTCGGCAGCCCGAGCCCGCGCAGCCGTTCGATCAATTCGGCCTGCGCCACAATTCCCGCGCCGCGGCCGGACAATTTGCTGTCGACCCGCTCGTAGATATCCACGCTCCAGCCGGCGCGGCGCAGCAAGAGCCCGCTCAACAGGCCGCTCATCGAGCCGCCGATGACGACAGCGCGGCGTTTTTCCGGTCCGGCCAAGCGACGATCCTCAATCTTTGAGTTCGGCGGAATATGCTATATATGGCGCCAAATAGCACTGGAGGATTTCTGCCATGGCTCTGACCATGCTCGATAAGGCCGCGGACAAAAAAGAGAAGGCGCCGTGGCCGGCCGACATCGCCGCCGAGTTCGAGCGCGAGGCCAAGAACCCCAACCCGTGCGTCGGCTCCACGCTGTTGTCGGAGAACGAGCGCACGCGCGTCTGGATCATCCGGCTCGGACCCAACGAGCGCATCGGCTTCCACCGCCACGTGCTCGATTATTTCTGGACCTGCATCAGCGGCGGCCGCGCCCGCCAGCACGTGCACGACGGCTCGACCATCGAAATGACCTACCAGCCCGGCGAGACCCGCCACGAGAGCTACGCCAAGGGCGAGTACAAGGTGCACGACCTGCACAACCTCGAAGACAAGGAAATGATTTTCATGACGGTCGAGTTCAAGGACAGCGCCAACAAGCCCATGCCGCTGCCCGCCGGGGTTCGCCGGCAAGCCGCCGCCTGAAACGGCCCACCGATATGGCGCGCCCGCGCATCGATGCCGCGGGCGCTGTTGTTTTCCGCAGGGCTCGCCCACGCCCGGACTAGCCAAGCCAGCGTCCTTCCTGCAAACTGCGGACAAGAACAAAAATCAGCGAACGAGAGGGGAGAAACGCCGGTCGGTTCATCGCCTTATCGCGCTTGGCCGTGCGGGCATGCCGGCGGCCAAAGGCGATCCGGCGGGGTGGCAGTTGCATGGATTTTCAGTTCGATCTCTTCATCAATGCGGTGATTGCCGGGCTTCTGCTCGGCGGCTTCTATGCCGCGGTGACCGTCGGCGTGTCGATCTCGTTCGGCATGCTCGACATCGTCAACATCGCGCATCCCGCATTCATCATCTTGGGCTCCTACATCGCCTATTTCTTCAGCGCCAATTTCGGCGTCGATCCGATCATCGTCAGCATCATCGCGCTGCCGGTGTTCTACGCGCTCGGTTACGCCATCTATGAGCTTTACTATCAGTCGTTCGAGCGGCGCGGCCAGGAATCGCTGCGCGGCCTGGCGTTCTTTTTCGGACTGCTGTTCGTCATCGAGGTCTCGCTCATCCTCGTCTTCGGGGTCGATTATCGCTACGTCGACGCGATCTATATCGGTCCGACCCTGCACCTCGGCAATTTCGACTTTCCGCTGCGCATGCTGGTGCCCTGCGTCACTTCGCTCATCGTGTTCGGCGGATTGCAGCTGTTCGTCACCCGCACCTTTACCGGCCGCGCCATCATGGCGGTGTCGCAGGACCAATTGGCGCTGCAGCTGATGGCGGCCAATCCGATCCGCATCAAGCGCATCGCCTTCGGCATCTCGATCGCCACCGCGGCGCTCGCCGGGGCTCTGCTGGTGATCATCCAGCCGGTCGAGCCGTCGGTCGGCCGGGAATATATCGGCCGCGTTTTCGCGATCTGCGTCCTCGGCGGGCTCGGCAGCATGCCGGGCAGCCTGGTGGCGGCGATGCTGCTCGGCGTCATGGAAAGCATCACCTCGACGTTCTACGGGCCTTCCTGGGCGCCGGCGGTCTCCTTCGGGTTTCTGCTGCTGACGCTCGCCTTCCGGCCGGCCGGCTTGTTCGGACGCTAGGCCATGAGCACGCTCAAATTCACCCTCATCTGCGCTTTCGTCGGCGCCGGCGTCTGGTTCGGCGGCCACCTGTTCGGCATCGGCTACCTGTTCTTCGCCGGCTATACCATCCTGCAATTCATCGTGCTGTCGTCGGCCTGGAACATTCTCGGCGGCTATTGCGGCTATGTGAATTTCGGCTCGGCGGCCTTCTTCGCGCTCGGCGCCTATACGACGGTGTTCTTCTACAAATTCTATCCGCTGCCGATCCCGGTGCTGATCGTCCTCGGCGCGGTGGTGTCGGGCATTGTCGGCCTCGGCATGGGCTATTTGACGCTGCGGCTGCGCGGCGCATTTTTCGCCATCGCCACGCTGGCAATGGCGGTGGTGCTGCAGACCCTGGTGGTCAACTGGGATTATGTCGGCGGCTCGCGCGGCGCCTACATCGTGCGCACCGAAAGCGTGCCGGTTTTCGGCTTCGCCCTCGAGTACATCGAATATCTGTTTCTGCTGATGATGGTGCTGGCCATCGTCTCGCTCGTGGCGTCGCGCTCGATCGCGCGCAGCCAGCTCGGCTTCGGCTTTGCCACCATTCGCGACGACGAGCTGGCGGCGGAGGCCTCCGGCGTGCCGACGCTGCGGCTCAAACTGATCGCGACCACCATTTCCGGCGCGCTGATGGGCATGGCCGGCGCGCCGTTCCCCTACTACATCGGCTACCTGCAGCCGGCCTCCGCTTTCGGCCTCGAATACGGCGTCAACTCCATCGCCATGCCGATCATCGGCGGCACGACGAGCTGGGTAGGGCCGCTGATCGGGGCGATTCTGCTCGGCTCGCTGCAGCAGCTGGCGACGGTGACGATCCCGTCCGCGGTCAACCTGCTCATCGTCGGCCTGCTGCTGGTGACCTTCGTCGTGATCGCGCCCAACGGCATCGTCGGCCTGGTGCAGGAGCGCCTGCGCGCCTGGAGGGCCAAATGAGCGCCCTCCTGCACGTCAACAATATCAGCAAGCGGTTCGGCGGCTTTGTCGCCCTCGACCAGATCGAGCTCGAGGTGCACGAAGGCGAGCGGCTCGGCCTGATCGGTCCGAACGGATCGGGCAAGAGCACACTGGTCAACTGCATCTGCGGCACCTTGCAGAACGAGGAGGGCCAGGTCTATTTCGACGGCGCGCCGATGAACGGGCTCGCGGCGCACCAGCGCACCCATCGCGGCGTGGCGCGCAGCTTCCAGCTGCCGCGGCCCTTCCACAGCCTCAATCTTGTCGACAATATCCGCGTGCCGATGCTGTACACGGTGCACAAGCGCACCGGCCCGCTGCACGCCGACACCGTCGACGCGCGTTGCATCGAGCTGTTGCGGCTGGTCGGGCTCGACCACAAGGCGCGGCAAATGCCGCGCGACCTGACCCAGGTCGAGATGCGCAAGCTCGAGCTTGCGCGCGCGGTCGCCGCCGAGCCGAAGCTGCTCATCGCCGACGAGTCGATGGCCGGCCTGTCGCACTCGGAAATCGACGACATCCTCTCCTTGCTGATGCGGCTCAACGAGCGCGGCATCACCATCATCCTGATCGAGCACATCATGAGCGCGGTGATGAAATTCTCCCAGCGGCTCGCCGTGCTGGTTTCCGGCAAGAAGGTTGCCGACGGCAAGCCGGATGACGTCGTGCGCAACCCCGAAGTCGTGAGGGCTTACCTTGGCCAGTAGCCTGACCATCGAGCGGGTGCATGCCGCCTACGGCGCGGTGCGCGTGATCGAGGACGTGTCGATCACCGTCAACGCCGGCGAGACCGTCGCCCTGCTCGGCACCAACGGCAACGGCAAGAGCACCTTGATGAAGTGCGTGATGGGCATCGTGCGGCCGCGGGAGGGCCGCATCATCGCCGACATCGACGGGCAGAAGCACGATCTGTCGCGCCTGAACACCGAACACATCGTCGACCTCGGCATCGCGCTGGTGCCCGAGGGGCGCCGCCTGTTCCCCAAGCTGACGGTCGAGGAAAACCTTCTGCTCGGCGCCTTCCGGCCGAAGGCACGCGCCCAGATCAAGACCAACATGGCGTTCTGCTTCGAGGCCTTTCCGCGCCTCGCCGAACGCAAGAACCAGCTTGCCGGCTCGATGAGCGGCGGCGAGCAGCAGATGCTGGCGCTGGCGCGCGCCCTGATGCTCGCCCCGCGCATCCTGCTGGTCGACGAGCCGTCGGTCGGCCTGGCGCCGCTTCTGGTTGCGCGCACCATCGACGCCATCAAGCAGCTCAAGGACCACTACAATCTGACCGTGTTGATGGCCGAGCAGAATTTCACCCAGGCCATCCGCATCGCCGACCGCGGCTACGTCATCGTCCACGGCAAGATCGAATTCGAAGGCCGCTCGGCCGACGAGCTCAACAACAACGACCTGGTACGCAAGCTCTACATGGGCATGTGACGGCCGCCGCAAACAAAACGGCGCGGGCGTTGCCGCCCGCGCCGAATGTTGCGATCGCTCTGCCGTTACTTGAGCGCTTTTTCGTACGGGTAGATCACCTTGCCGGTGGCGAGATTGGCGGGCGTGAGCACGGTCTGGTAGCTCATGCCCTTCCAGGTCTCGAGACCGGCGCCGTCCTTGATGTCGTGATACTGGACCTGCATCATGCTCGACTTGGTCCATTCGCCGGTCGGCCCGTAAGACCAATCGCCCATGATGGTCTTGTGCGGGTTCTTGCGCAGCCAGTCGGCGATCTTGTTGTCGTCGACGCTCTTGGTGGCGGCGATCGCCTCGCCCAGCATGTTGATGTAGGCGTAGCCCCAGCCGCCGAGATAGTAGCCGAGCGGATCGACGCCCGCCGCGCCGGCCTTGGCCTGGTACTTTTTGAAGAAGTCGGCGGCCGGCGCCATCATCTTGTCCGACGGCACCCAGGTCTCGTAGTTGATGATGCCGTTGAGCTTCGCTCCGAGCTTGTTCTTGAACACGGTGGCCTGCAGGCCGACCATGGCGCCGCCGATCATCTTCGGCCGGTAGTTGAGCTCGCGGACCGCCTGCACGATGCCGACCGAGCCGAGCGGATAGGAGCAGACGATGACCATGTCGGGGTTGGCCGCCTGCACGCCGCGGATGACCGAGGTGTAGTCCGTGGTGCTCGGCGGATATTTGCGGTCGTAGACGATCTTGACGTTGAACTTCTTGGCGTTCTCGCGGGCGCCCTCGCAGGCGTTGTTGGAGAACTCGGCATCCTCGACCACCAGGCCGAGCGTCGTCGGCTTCGGGTTCTGCTGCTGCGCGACCTGGAAGAAGCCCTCGGTGAAGGACGGCTTCGTCTGCGGGCCGGTCGGCAGCACCGAGAAGTACTTCGGATATTTGAACTCCTGGTTTGCGTCGAGCGCGAACAGGCCGATCAGCGTCTTGCCTTTCGGCATGACCACGGGAATCGTCGGCGCGACCATGTTGGTCGCATAGCCGCCGACCACGAGATCGACTTTGTCGACGTCGAGCAGCTTGGTGTAGATGCCGGGAATTTCCGACGGGCTGCTCTTGTCGTCGTAATAGACGAGCTTGACCGGGCGTCCGAGCAGGCCGCCTTTGGCGTTCGTCTCTTCCTCCCAAATCTGCATGCCGAGCAGGGCCTGCTTGCCGTTGGGGGCGAGCGGGCCGGTCAGCGCCATGCCGAAGCCGATCTTGATCGGTTCCTTGGTCTGCGCTTGCGCCCCGGTCATGACGAACACGGCGCCGGCAGCGATGGTGAGGCTCACCCCCGCCAGCCACGCAAACGTCCGCGATTTAAGGCTGCGAAACATCATTTGTCCTCCCAGTTGGTTTGTTTTGCCGCCATCTTATGCGGTTTCTGCCTGCCGACGCTAGAGGGTGGCGCGCAGGCAAAGTGGGCTAAATCCCCTCCACCATGATGGTTTCGACCTCGCCCGCCCCGCTGCGCCGGAACGCTGCGGCGCGGTCGTATTCCGGCGATGTGAAACAGGCGACGCCCTGCTCGAAGGTCGGGAATTCGATGACGATGAAGCGGTGGAATTTGTCGGGGCCTTCCATGATCTGAAACCGGCCCCCGCGCGCCAGCACCTTGCCGCCGAACTTGGCGATGATGCCGGGCACCAGGTCGGTGTACTTCTTGTATTCGACCGGATCGTTGATTTTCGAACGCGCAACCCAATAGGCGGGCATGCTTTTCTCCTGAGCTTGCGGCCGATGCCGCTTGATTGCCCACCGCAGCGGGCGATAGCATCGTGCCCACAATAATAAGCGCCGGCCCGCGGCTGGCAAAACCTGCGCATTTGGGAGGATCACGTGGATAGACGCCGCTTTGTCGCCGGCAGCAGCGCTGCCGCCGCCGCCTTCGCTGCCACCCATGCCATCCGGCCGGCCTTTGCCGCCGACGCCTATCCGACCCATGCCATCACCTTCATCAATCCGTTCCCGCCCGGCGGGGCCGCCGACGTCGTCGGCCGGCCGCTCACCGCCATGCTCGAGCCGGTCATCAAGCAGCCCTGCGTGATCGAAACCAAGGCCGGCGCCGCCGGCCAGGTCGGCGCGCAATTTGCGGCATCGGCAAAGCCCGACGGCTACACGCTTTTAATCCACATCGTCTCGATCTCGGGCTTTGCCGAGGTCGACAAGCTGTTCGACCGCAAGCCGAAGTTCACGCGCGCCGATTTCATGCCGATCGCGCGGCTGACCGCCGGCCCGATGGTGCTCGTCGTCAACGACCAGGTGCCGTACAAGACGGTGAAGGACCTCGTCGCCGACGCCAAGGCCAATCCCGACAAGCTGATCTTCTCGTCGTCGGGACTGTACGGCGCGCTGCATCTGCCGACCGCGCTGTTCATGCAGGCGACCGGCATCACGATGAAGCATCTGCCGACCAATGGCGGCGGCCCGGCGCTCACCGCGGTGCTCGGCAATAACGCGCAGGTGCTGGTATCCTCGATCGCGGCGGCCAGCGGCCAGATGAAAGCCGGCAAGCTGCGCGCCCTGGCGCAATTCGGCGACAAGCGCGCCGCCTCGGCGCCGGACGTGCCGACGCTGAAGGAGCTCGGCTACGACGTCGAGTTCTCGCTGTGGGTCGGCGTCTTCGCGCCCAAGGGCACGCCGGCCGAGGCGGTCAACGTGCTGCGCGAGACCATCAGGAAGGTCGCAACCGGCGATCAATTCAAGACCGCGATCACCAATATCGGCGATGAGGTCGCCTATCTCGACGCGCCCGACTTCGCCAAATTCTGGGACGCGGACGCCAAGCGGGTCGAGGCCGCGGTGCATGCCATCGGCCGCGTGCAGGGTTAGGCTCGGTTCGTCACGTCAACGGAGGAATGCCATGGATCGCCGCAGCTTCCTCGCCGGCACGGCCGCGCTCGCCGCCGCCGGCCCCGCCCTTGCCGAGGACGCGTTTCCCTCGCACGCCATCACCATCGTCAACGCCTTCCCGCCCGGCGGCGCCAACGACGTGGTGACGCGGCCGCTGGCCGCGATCATGGAGCCGCTGCTCAAGCAGCCCGTGGTGATCGAAACCAAGGCCGGCGCCGCCGGCCAGGTCGGGGCGCAATATGTCGCCAGCGCCAAGCCCGACGGCTACACGCTGCTGTCGCACAATACCGGCCTGTCCGGCTATGCCGAGGTCGACAAGTTGTTCGGCCGGCCGGCCAAGACGACGCGCGCCGATTTCATTCCGCTGGCGCGGCTGATCGCCGACCCTTGCGCGCTCCTGGTCAACGACCAGCAGCCCTACAAGACGTTCAAGGACTTCATCGACGCCGCCAAGGCCAAGCCGGACACCATCATCTTCAGCTCCGGCGGCCTGTACGGCGCCACGCACCTGCCGGTGGCCATGCTGGAAAACGCCGTCGGCGGCCTGAAGCTGCGACACCTTCCGACCAATGGCGGCGGTCCGGCCATCACCGCCATCCTCGGCAATAACGCGCAGTGCACCGTGCAGTCGGTGTCGGCGACCCTGCCCCACATCAAGTCCGGCAAGCTGCGGGCGCTGGCGCTGTTCGGCGCCGCGCGCTCGAAGGCGCTGCCCGACGTGCCGACGCTGAAAGAACTCGGCTACGACGTCGAATATTACCTTTGGGTCGGTGTTTTTGCGCCGAAGGGCACGCCGGCTCCGGTCACCGCAAAACTGCGCGCCGTCATCAAGGAGGCCGCCCATAGTCCGACTTTCGTCGGCGCGCTCAACAATCTCGGCCAGGATCTCGCCTATCTCGACGGCCCCGATTTCCAGAAATTCTGGGACGTCGACGGCAGGCGGGTCGACGAGGCGGTCAAAGCCATCGGCCGGGTACAAGGATAGCAGAGGGGACAAAACATGGATCGCCGCAGCTTCGTCATTGGTACCGCCGCTTCAGCCGCCACGCTTGCGGCAGGCCGGGCCGAGGACGCCTATCCGTCGCACGCTATCACCGTGATCAGCCCGTTCCCGCCCGGCGGCGTCAGCGATACCATCACGCGCCCGCTCGATGCCGCGCTGGAGAAGGTGCTCAAGCAGCCGGTGGTGCTGGAAAACAAGGCCGGCGCGGCCGGCGCCGTGGGCGCGCAATACGTCGCCGCCGCCAAGCCCGACGGCTACACCCTGCTCACCCATATCGTCTCCATCTCGGGCTTCGAGGCGGTCGACAAGCTGTTCGGCCGCACGCCGAAGTTCACCAATGCGAGCTTCATCCCGATCGCGCGCATCGTCGCCGATCCGATCGTCATGATCGTCAACAACGACCTGCCCTATAAGACGCTGAAGGACCTGGTGGCCGACGCCAAGGCCAATCCGGACAAGCTGATCTTCTCGTCGTCGGGGCTTTACGGCGCCTCGCACATCCCGACGGCGCTGTTCGCAAAGGCGGCGGGCGATCTGAAAATGCGTCACTTGCCGACCAATGGCGGCGGTCCGGCGGTCACCGCGGTGCTCGGCGGCAACGTCAATTTCTTCATGTCGCCGACCTCGATCGCACTGTCGCACATCAAGGCGGGCAAGGTGCGCCCGCTCGCGGTGTCAAGCGCCGCGCGCGTCAAGGCGCTGCCGGACGTGCCGACCTTCAAGGAGCAGGGCATCGACCTCGAATATTATTTCTGGGTCGGCATCTTCGCGCCCAAGGGCACGCCCGACTCCGCCATCAAGGTCTTGCGCGACGGCCTCGACAAGGCGGCGCACAGCAAGGAGTTCCTCGACACCCTCAACAATCTGGGGCAGGAACTCGCCTACATGGACCAGCCCGAGTTCGCCAAGTTCTGGGCCGCCGACGCCAAGCGGCAGGAGGATGCCATCAACTCGATCGGCCGCGTGCAGGGATGATCCTCCGCGCCGACCACATTGCCGGCGTTTTCTTCATCGCCGCGGGAGTGCTGGTGATCGCGCTCTCCGGCGATCTGCCGTTCGGCACGCTGGCCTTTCCGGGCGCCGGCTTCATGCCGAAGATTCTCGCGGTGCTGGCGATCCTGTTCGGACTGATCTTGTTCGCGCGCGCCGGCGAGAGCAAACCCTTCGTCACCCTGCCCTGGTCGGACGCCAAGCACGCCGGCCTCGTCGTGGCTCTGACCGCGGCCGGCATCGCCGCCTTCCAGTGGCTCGGCTTTGTGACGACGAACGCCCTCTTGATCTTCGCGCTGCTCGTCATCATCGAACGGCGCCGGCTGCTGCCGGCCGCCGCCTACGGCATCGGCGTCGTCATGTTCACCTACGTGCTGTTCGTCTATGTTCTCAAGACGCCGCTCGAGACGGGCCCGTTCGGATTCTAGGATCGCGTTTTGGAAACCACCCTGCACAGTCTCTACCTCGGCTTCTCCGTCGCGCTGGAGTGGCACAATGCGTGGTACGCCTTCCTCGGCTGCCTGGTCGGCACGCTGGTCGGCGTGCTGCCCGGCATCGGCCCGCTCGCCGGCATTTCGATCCTGCTGCCGGTGACCTTCGGGCTCAACGCCACGCAGGCCATCATCATGCTGGCCGGCATCTATTACGGCTCGCAGTACGGCGGCTCGACGACGTCGATCCTGATGCGCATCCCGGGCGAGGCCTCCTCGGTGATGACCTGCATCGACGGCTACGCCATGGCCAAGAAAGGCCGCGCCGGCGCCGCGCTCTGCATCGCCGCGGTCGGCTCGTGGATCGGCGGCACGTTCGGCGTGTTGGTGCTGACGGTGGTGGCGCCGCCGCTCGCCACCATCGCCATCAAGTTCGGCCCGCCCGAATACACCGCGCTGATCGTGCTCGGCCTGATCTTCCTCGCCTATATGTCGTCGACCTCGCTGATCCGCACGCTGCTGATGGCGACGATGGGGCTGCTGCTCGGCATGATCGGCATCGACAACATGACCGGCCATTTCCGTTACAGCTTCGACATCGCCGAACTCGGCGACGGCATCGGCATCGTCCCGGTCGCGGTCGGCCTGTTCGGCCTCGGCGAAATCCTGTCGACGCCGAGCGCCGACGCGGTCAAGGACATCATTTCGCCGCGGCTGCGCGACCTGTTGCCGACGCGCCAGGAATGGCGCGAATCCGTGGGCCCGATCGGGCGCGGCACGGTGCTCGGCTTCTTCATCGGCATCATCCCGGGCTCCGCCCACATTATCTCGAGCTTCCTGTCCTATGCGCTGGAAAAGCGCATCTCCAGGCATCCCGAGCAGTTCGGCAAGGGCGCGGTGGCCGGCGTCGCCGGTCCGGAAACCGCCAATAATGCCGCCTCGACCGGCGCTTTCGTGCCGCTGCTGGCGCTCGGCATCCCGACCAGCCCGGTCACCGCCGTGCTGATCGGCGCGCTGATGCTGCACGGCATCTCGGTCGGCCCGACGCTGGTCAACGAGCATCCGGACGTGTTCTGGGGCTTCGTCGCCTCGATGTATGTCGGCAACATCATGCTCTTGGCGCTCAACCTGCCGCTGGTCAGCCTGTTCGTCACGGTGCTGCGCATCCCCTACGCCTATCTCTACCCGCTGATCATCATGTTCTGCATCATCGGCGTCTACGAGACCAACAATTCGATCGTCGACGTCTGGATCATGCTGGTGATGGGCGTGCTCGGCTATGCCTTGCGCAAATTCGACTTCGACCCGGCGCCCTTGGTGCTCGGCCTCGTCATCTCGCCGATCCTGGAGCAGAGCCTGCGCCAGTCGCTGATCATGTCGAACGGCAATTACCTGATCTTCTTCGGCCGGCCGATCTCGGCGGCGCTGCTCATCGTCAGCCTCGGCCTCTTGGCGCTGGCCGCGGCCTCGTTCCTGCTCAAGCGCAAGGACTGGCGCGACCAGCTCGCCCAGGTGGAGGCCGGCGAAGCCGACGCCTA
>Ga0070741_10005310_pt1 | contig 28729 bp, 21 predicted proteins | sample Coa_R1_4_FD_66440 | JGI IMG/M metagenome (GOLD analysis project Ga0070741, IMG submission 66440) | Surface soil microbial communities from Centralia Pennsylvania, which are recovering from an underground coalmine fire - Coalmine... | ecosystem: Environmental > Terrestrial > Soil > Unclassified ... | reverse complement strand
AATCCTGTCCATCCTGTCTAAATAATCTGGGCTTTTCTCTTTGTTTTTCTCCGTGACTCCTCCGTGTCTCCGTGCCTCTAGCGCAGCGGGTGGTTTCATCGGTTTTGGGAGTGAGGGCAAGGATGCGGTGGGCGCAGATGAGCGTGGAGTGCGCGCCGGAGGCGGTCGAGGCGGTGAGCTATGCGTTTCTGGAGGCGGGTTGCGGAGGCGTGATGCTGACGGGCCAGAATCCGGTGACCGTGCAGGGCAGCCTGCCGGTGACGGATGAGTTAATGGCGCGGATTAGCCCCCTGCGCGATCATCTAGAGCGACTGCCGGAGTTCGGGTTGCCGCCGTTAGTGAATGGACTGACCCTGCGCTACGCCGAGGACGAGGACTGGGCCAACGCCTGGAAGCAGTATTACAAGCCGATGAAGTTAGGACGGCGGTTGGTGATCAAGCCGAGCTGGGAGCAGTACACGCCCGGCGCGGAGGAGTTAGTGCTGGAATTGGACCCGGGGATGGCTTTCGGCACGGGCGGGCACCCGACGACGCGGCTCTGTCTGCTGGCGCTGGAGGAGTACGTTACGCCCGGCATGACGGTGGCCGACATCGGCACGGGCAGCGGCATCCTCGCACTGGCCGCCGCCAGGCTGGGGGCCAGCCGCGTCTATGCGACCGACATTGACGCGCTGCCGCGCAAGATCGCCCGTGAGAACGTGGAGCGCAACGGCCTCCAGTCGGTTGTTCAGATATTGGAGATGGATGCGTTCGACGCGCAGGCGAGAGACTGCGATCTGATCGTCGCTAATATCGTCGCCAACACGATTGTCGAGCTGGCTCCCGGAGTGGCGCCGCGCCTGAAGCAGGGCGGCTTTTTTATTGCGAGCGGCATTGTGGAGGAGCATCACGACCTGGTGCGCGCGGCGCTTGCCGCCGTCGGCCTAGCTCCTGTCGAAACCAAGCGCGAGGATATCTGGGTGTGCCTGGTATCTCGCCGTACCGATAGCGTGCCCTCCGATATCGAGGCGCTAGCGCGCGCCGCGCAGGAGCTTCCGCCTCTTACCCGCGCCGATCACGATTGGGCTGCTTGATGTCCTTATAACGACGGCAGGCCCAAGCGCCCGGCCCTAAAGGACCGGGCTGTGGACGGCAAGCCCCATTTATGGGGCTCCGGGAGGGTGGATGAGTTCCTACCAGAGGCAAACAGGAGCTCACCCACCTCTTTTAGCCCGCTTATGAACCTTGACAATTAAATCCGGTAATCGCCGGGCGGCTAGGTCCTTAGGTGTATGGCCCTACGCACCAGGGATTACCCGATGAAAAGGTCAAGGTTCATCAGGGGGCTGCCAGAGGTTGGTTAGCCCCCGAATGTTTGATAACTACGGCAGGCTGAAACCTGCTGCTGACCTGGTTCTTTTGACTCCTGTGGTCTCTTGCCGCCATGAAGTACCGCCTGTTTCTTCCCCCTGAGCAGATCTCCGACGATATCGCTCATATTCTGGATGCAGACCATCAGCATTTAGCGCGCGTGCTGCGTGCCCGTGCGGGCGAGCCGCTGATGCTGCTGGATAACGCGGGAAACGCTTTTCGCGCCGTTCTCGTAAGTATCGGCAAGACGGAGACGATTGCGCGCATCGAGTCCCGACTGGAACTGCCGGAGGAGCCGCCCGTGTCGGTTACGGTGGCGCAGGCGCTAGGGAAGGGCGATAAGTTCGAGCAGGTTCTCCAGCACGGCACGGAGGCGGGGGCGAGCGTGTTCGTTCCGGTGCGCGCCGAGCGCTGCGTGGTCGAGATTCCCGCCGCGAAAGTGGCGGATCGGGTCGCGCGCTGGCGCCAGATCGCCAAAGGGGCCGCCGAGCAATCGGGGCGGGGGCGCATTCCCGAAGTGTGGGGGCCGCTGGATTTTGTGGAACTATGCAAGCGAGCGCAGGAGGAGGCAGTTCCCGGCGCGCTGCTGCATCCCTCGGAGGAGGCGATACCTCTGCGCACGTTCCTGCAGGGGCTGGAGGCGATGCCGTCGCGGCTGCTGCTGGCTATCGGGCCGGAGGGCGGCTGGAGTCCGGCGGAGGTATCGGCGGGGCGGGCGGCGAATCTAACGCCGGTGACGCTCGGCCCGCGTATTCTGCGCACGGAAACCGCCGCGCTGGTGGCGATCAGCCAGATTTTGTATCACTTTGAGGGCGAAGGCTGTGCTTGAAAGGGGCGCCGCCTGCGCCAATCACTGAGGGAGAGATTACCATGCGTATACTTGGGCCGGACGGGAAGCCCATTGAGACCGGGCCGGCGGTTTCCGAGGAAGTCCAAAAGATCGTCGAAAACGCCAGGGCCATCGCTCAGCAGGGCGACCCGGCGACCGCGCTCCAGCAGATGGTCTTTGCCTTCCAGCAGGATGTCACCTCGAACCTGGTGCTGGACACGACCTGCGATCTGCTCCAGCAGATGGCGCAGCGGGCGGGGGCGACCTCCAGCGAGGAGTATCAGCTTTTCGACCATCTACGGCAGAATCGCGAAGACCCGGTGGGCTACTATCAGATCGGCAACCGCTTCTTCCAGCTTCAGCAGCCGGTGATCGCGCTGCCCTTTCTGCGGCGGGCCAAGCAGCTGCTGAATGGGACCAAAAACGAGCTCAGCCAGGCCGCCGATGTGGATTACGCGCAGTGCCTGATGGACCTGGGCGCCTATCAGGAGGCGATCAACGCCTTCCACGAGCTAAACGATAAGTATGGCGGGCTTCCGATCTGGCTGATCCTGGAGATGGCGGAGTGCTATGCGCTGCTGCGCCAGATAGACGAGGCGGAGGCCGTCTATCAGATCGCGTCGCCGGAAGCCGCCGCGCAGTTTCCGGGCATGGAGGAGGCGCACGAGGAGATCGGGGACCTGATAGCTCGGGTGCACGATTTCGACGGCGTGGAAGAGATGGATCTGCGTGCCTGGCACTATGTTCAGACGCGCGGCATGCTGATTGATACCAACTCGGATGAGGACGCTCCCGGCGGGCGGTACGTCCTGGTGCAGTTGGGCGAGGAGGATGTCGCCGATATCGTCGGGACGACGGCGGCGCTGCTGGACACGAAGGGCTATGCGCCCAATCGCCTGCTGTGGCTGGGCGAGAACTCGGAGCCGCTGGCCCGCCTGTTTGCGCAGTGGTGGGAGATTGACGAGGAGAATATCCGTCCCTACCAACCTGGCGACAACAGCGACGATGAGGACGAGCTGGGGCTACTGGTGATGGCGCACTCCTATGACGTGATGAGCCTGCCCAACGAGGAGGCGCTTATCGATCTATTGCAGGCGCGGGCGGGGCTGATCACGTTCGCGCTGGATGTGCGCTGGACGGAGCGCCAGCCGATGACCCCGGATATCGCCGGCCTGTTGTCGCAGGTATGCACGCTGCCGTGGGAGCCGCGCCTGGAGGTGAGCGCTGACCAGCAGTCGGTGACGCGCATTGAGGAGACGCGCAGCCCGCAGGCCGTCGCCGAAGACCTGGCCAAGCATTTCCCGCCGGAGGAGGAGTGCGATAAATACGCGCAGGAGCTTCTGGATTACTACAGCATCTGCACCGATCTGCTTCTGGATCACCGGGACGGCACGCTGCACCGGAAGACGCTGGTGACGCATTCGCCGATAAAAAGCCCGCGCATCGGGTTTTAACCTCATCCCTCTCCCGGCAGGCTAAACCCTGCCGCTGTGGGGCGCAAAGCGCCCGTCGCCCACCTACGTGGGCGAGACTCTCTGTCTGCGTAGGCATCGCAAGGCGGAGGGGCGAGCCATTGTAGCCCCGCCCCTTGCAGTCAGCGGGCCGCAGGCTCCCTAGCGGCAGGGTTTAGCCTGCCGAGCCAGAGGTGACGTCAGGAGGCATGACAGCGATGAGAGCGCTTGTCTATAGCGATATCAAGCGCGTAACGATGGAGACGCGCCCCGAGCCGACGCCTGGGCCGGACGATGTGCTCCTGAAGGTGCGCGCGACGGGAATCTGCGGCTCGGATATGGCAGGCTTCCTGGGGCACAGCCCGCGCCGCAAGCCGCCGCTGGTGCTGGGGCATGAGGCGGTCGGAACGGTGGCGCGGATGCCGCAAAGCCCGCCTCCTGATGGCGGCGAATGGCCGTTTCAGGAGGGACAGCGGGTGGTGGTGAACCCGCTGATGCCCTGCGGGAAGTGCGCGGCCTGCCGGAGCGGGCACACCAATATCTGCGCGGACTGGCGGCTGCTCGGCATGGATAAGGTGCCGGGAGCGTTCGCGGAGTACGTGATCCTCCCGGCCAAAAACGTCTTTCCGATTCCTGATGATCTGCCGGATTACCGCGCCGTGATGATCGAGCCGCTTGCCAACGGCGTGCATCTGTTTAACTTGATCACGCGGCACAGCTTCGGCACGCTGGCGATATTTGGGGCCGGAACGCAGGGCTGCCTGATGCTCTCGCTGGCGCGGCTGCTGGGGTATCGGGAGATCGCCATCGTGGATGTCAACCCGCAGCGTCTGGAAGTCGCGAAGGGGCTGGGGGCGAAGCACGCCATCAACGCGCAGGAGACGGAGCCTGTCGCCGCCCTCCGGGAGCGCCTGGGCGGGACGGGGGCAGACATTGTGATAGACGCGCACGGCAGCCAGGTGGTGCGCGCGGCCTGCGTCAACGCGGTGAGAAAAGGCGGGGAGATCCTGCTGCTGGGCCTGCATGAGGTGAACAGCAGTATTGATTTTGCCGCCGTCGTGCGCAACGAGCTGCGTCTGCAAGGCTCCTTTGCCTACACTGCCGCCGATTTTGCGCTTTCCAAGCGGCTGATCGAAAGCGGCGACGTGGATCTTTCGGCGTGGACGGAAGCGCTGCCTCTGGAGGCGGGACAGGCCGCCTTCGACAAGCTGACGACCGACCCCGGCCCGACGATGAAGATCCTGCTGACGACTTGAGAGAGGAACCAGTCGCACCTGCCTTTGCCGGGCATTGAAAATACCCGGCTAGAGGGCGGCTGCGCCGCCAACCGTCCTTCGGACGGAAACTCCTGCGGGACAGGCGCGTCCGCCAGTCGCAAGGCAAAGGCGCGAGCAAGCGTAGCGCCGTCCCTTGCAGTCGCTTGGCCGTAGGCCCTGGAGCCGGGTAGTTTCCGTGCCCGGCACGAGAGGGCTGGAGAAGTTTGGGACAGGGAGGGAGAACGACGCGACGGATGAAGCGTATGCGGAAACTGGGTGATGTTGTGCTGGGCGGGTTGTTACTGGCGTGCGGCGGTGCGGCCATCGCCGGTCCGCCGGTGCCCTATGCGACGGTGTTTGCGCCGGGGACGCCGGCGGAGTCGGCCTATCTGGGGAAAAATGCCGGCGCGACGGTGGAGGGCGAGGAGCGGCGCGCGGAGGTCGGGAAGTTTTGGGTCTATGGGTTTCCGGTGGCGCCGGGCGCGCGGTGCCGTCTGGCGCTGGCGCTGGGGGGCGAGGCCGGGAGTGCCCCGCCCAACGTGATCGCCGTGGGGCCGGATAATAAGCCGCTGCCGGTGCAAGTACAGAACGAGGACCCGAACACGCTGGGGGTGCAGTGGACGGTGCCGACGAAGTGGCGGACGGGCGCGCGAATGCAGGTGCTACTGAGCGCCAAAACCGCGCCTATCTCGGTACGCCTGGTGCGCTTCCTGCAGATGGAGCCGGACAGTAGCGGCGCGGGCGTGCCCGACAGCGTGATCGATCTGATGCGGGAGGGAATGCCGGGCGCGGCGCGTCCGGTGGTGATGCGGCCTCCCGACCAGCCGTATACGACCACGCAGACCCCGCAGCCGCCCAATCCCAACTTAGACCTTCAGACCGACTCCCTCTTTGTCTACAGCACGGATGCCACCGCCATCGGCGGGTGGAAGACGCGCGGCTACACGGTCTGGACGATGGGCGGGGCGCGCGATGGGAAAGCCTACGCCGACCGGCATCGGGACGAGGTGCAGACGACCGCCGACGGCACGCCGCTCTCTATCGGGGAGAGCTACTACCTTTCGCCTACCGAGAACCGCATTGCCGTCGAGCGCGCCTACTACGAGGCGGCGCTTGCCAACGGCAGCGAGGGGATCTGTCCGGAGGAGCCGGAGTACTGGGCGCGCGCAGGCTACGAGGCGGCTTTCAAGCGGGCGTGGCAGCGGCAGTACGGCATTCCCTGGCAGGACCCGGCCAGCAGCGTGGATGCGCGCTGGAAAGCGGGACAGTTGATGGCGGCGCTGGAGACAAATCACATCGCCACGCTGCTCCAGGGGGCCGGGCAGGCCAGGCCGGGCGCACGGCGCATGGTCGCCCTGCACAGCCCCGTCTCCTACGCGCAGTGGGGCATCGTCTCCCCGCACTATCGGATCACGAGCCTGCCGGGCTTACAGGATGTGATCGGGCAGGTCTGGTCGGAGACGGCGCGCACTCCGGCCCGCTACGCCGGCTTGCGGCAGGATCACACGTTCTCGCTGGCTTACCTGGAATACTCCTCGCTCTATCATCTGCTGCGGGGTACCGATAAGCGGCTCTGGTTCCTGATGGACCCGTTGGGCGATACGCCCAACCTGCCTCTGGAGGACTACAAGAGCCATTACGAGCAGACGCTGATCGCCGCGCTGTTCTTCCCCGACGTCAACGCCTACGAGGTCATGCCCTGGCCGGAGCGCGTCTATGGTCACATCCCCGAAAGCTACGCCATCGAGATCAACAGCGTGATCGCGGCCCTGGAGGAGATGCATCGGCAGCCCAATAACGGCGGGAACGCCTCCTCCGGCGCTGATATCGGCGTCTTTGTCTCCGACTCGATGCAGTGGCAGCGTGAGCCGCCCAATCCCAGCGACTTCGACGGTTTCTTCGGGCTGACTCTGCCGCTCCTGCTGCGGGGCGTGCCCGTGCAGGTAGTCTCCCTCGACCGCGCTGCCGATCCGGGATACCTCAACCGCTTCAAGACGCTGCTGCTCTCCTACGATTTCCAGAAGCCGCCGGACGCGCGGACGCAGGCGGCGCTGGCGGATTGGGTCAAGCGCGGCGGCAGCCTGCTCTTTTTCGGCGGCTCGGACGCCTACAACGCCGTCGCCGACTCCTGGTGGCGGAAGGCTGGTCTGTCCGCGCCGCAGGCCGACCTCTGGACGCAGACGGGCATTCCGGTGGAGGGGGCGGGCCACGCCGTCACCGCGGCGCAGGAGGATTTGCGCGGCTATCAGGTGCTGCTGAAGGGCGATGGCGCAGAACATAACCTGCGCAACCGCCGCCGCTACGTGCTGGACCTGACGCCGTTTGTGAAGGAGACGGGCAGCGTGGCCGTCCGCTTCGCCGACGTGACCGTGCAGGACGGCTGGGGCGCGTTTGTGGCTTCGGCGGAGCTGCGTATCGGCGATCAGCTTGCCGCCGCCTTCCAGGCCGGGTCAGAGGTGGAGAATCGGTTCCTGGTCTACGACCACGGCAGCCAATTTAACGGCGAGGCGCGCTTTGCGGATGGAAGGGCCTCCTGGACGTACCAGTTCGATAACCTGCCGCGCGACCGCACGGTGACGCTGACGGTGGACATGGGCAACGGCTTCCTGGTTTCGGCGGCCTCCGCCCAGCCCCAGATCGGCCACACGCTGCTCGGCACGCCGGAGGGCGGCGCGCTGACCAGGGCGTTTCCGCGCCTGCGTATCGGCGCTGCCTACGCCGCTACCGTCTATCCGCAGATGGCGGGCGCATCCCCAGCGGAGAACGGCGCGCGCAGCGACAAGCGAGACGCGCCGCAAGCCCAGCCGATTGCGAATGGAGGGACGGGCAACGGGCAGGCGGAAGGCAACAGCGGGCGTCCTGCCGTGCTCTACACGCTGCGGTCGGGCGGGGCGGCGGTCTGGACACAGGCGGTGGGGCAGGGATTGATCATGAACGTCGGCGTCGCGCCGGGCTTTTTCTCGGCCAGCGAGCGCAGCGCCGGCCTATTGCGTGCCCTGACGCAGTACGCCTGCCAGCGGGTTGGGGCGACCTATCGCGAGGCGGGTGCGCTGCGGCTACAGCGAGGCCGATACACGATTCTCCGCACGTTTGGCGAGCCGGAGACGGTGGAAGGCCGCACGGTGGATGTCCTCTCGCCCACGCTGGCCGTCGCCGCCGACCGGATCATTCCGCCGCACTCGATGGCCCTGCTCTATGACCTGGGGCCGGGAGACGTGCCGCCGCATATTGGCTTTGTCTCCGGGCGCGTGCAGGCCCGCCTGGAGACGCCGACGCGTACGGTCTTCTTTGCGCGCGGGCCGGCGGGCACGATGGGAGTAGCCCGGCTGCACGCGGGGCGCAAGAGGCTGACCGGCGCTCGCGCCACCGACCGGCTGGGCCAATCGGTTCCCCTAGAGGCCCGGCAGGAGGGGGGGACGGCGCTGTTGCGCTACCCCAACAACCCGGATGGCGTCATTGTCTACGCAAGCTGGCAGTAGCCGAACCGCACTCAATACCCCCTGGGTCCTTCCGTTGCCGGTAGCGGGCGAATGCATTCGCGGCAACCAAGGCACGAAGTCGGCCTACGGCGACTACAGACCTCACCCCCGGCCCCTCTCCTTGATAAGAAGAGGGGAGAAACGAACCCGCGCAGGGGGGCTAGTGCCCTGGTTGCTACTGCCAGGGTCGGCAGGGTTACGGCCCCTGCCTCCACCTGGCGAGGCTTTCGCCGCCCGTAAAGAAAACGGAAGGACCTTATCAATACCCCTAGACAGGCAGGATAAGTCAAGTGGTCGGTCGAAGAGGAACAACAATATCGGTTTTCCTCAACAATTGTGGACTGAGGTGACCTTCCATGAGACCTGTTCCTGAAAAACGCAACGATGACCCTTCCTCTGAAATGAGCGCGAATCCGGGCTATGCTCTGGGGCAACTCGCTCGCGCATTTGCCACCAGCCAGAAGCATCCAGACCCGGCGACCCGGGCACGGGCTGTCAAAAAGATCGACAACTGGGTCAAGGTGTTCGAGGGGATGCTGTCCGGCACGCTCCATGTCGGCTCGCGTACTCCTGTCGCGGATACACCCGCCTGGGCTACGCTCCAAGTCGTTCAAGGTGGGTTCGTGACAGGCGACCTCTTTGCTGGGGGCGCATTGCAACCCCACGAGGAGGAGCTTCTAAAACGGCTTGCCATTGAACCCTCTGCTATGCCCAGGGCCATACTCAATAGCTACTACCTGAGTGACCCTGGCATCGCCGAACTGCAGCAGATGGTGAGAACAGGGCGCTACCGCATAAACGTCCCGGAAGAGGGTGCGCTGCTCGTCGTCGCCTGGCTGCTTGCACACAATCAGGGCGAAGCGGCTGACCGGGCGAGACGTAGGCAGGATTCGCGCGGTGTTCGCGCATATCGTGATGCGACGCGGCATTCCCAGTTCGGAACGCTGCCGAGGTCTGCGGCAATTCCAGGCTGCCTTAGCCGAGCGACCGACCCATGCCGAACTCGCCCAAGTCGTCATCGCTCGTCTGTCAAAGCTGCCGCCGGATGAAGGTCTGGACACACTCGACGCGGCGCTTGCGCCGATTACGGAAGAAGCCGGGAAGCACCACCTGAAAATAGGCCAGCCCCTGGCCGAACCGCTGGAACGAAAAGTCCAACGTTGCCTGACGGCTCCCGTGGAGGTCCTTGCCGCGCGAGACATCATTCCCTCCGGTGAGGTCCTAGCCAGGGTAATTCCGCAGATTACGGCTCAAGTTTCTGCTGCCAGCTTCGCCGATCCTGACCTGCAACAGTTGTAAGGAGCTATCTACCAGGCATTTCGCCGCAGGCGCTCCCTATTGCTGCTCAACCTGCAACATCAGGTCAAGCTCGTCGAGTTGCCGTGGATTAAAGCCATCGAAGCACTGCGGCACAACAGCTTGGGAACGCAGGAGATGGCCCGGCAGACACTGGATCAGGTTGCCACATTGGCCGTTACGGCCTTCCCGCACCAGATCTTGCCCAATAAGCTGCTCCAGGAACTCCGAACGTTGAGCCAAAACGCAGGGCTTGACCTCCCGCTTGTCGATGAGGTAGCTGCCGATATTTTCATGGGCGCTTTTTCTGAGAAGTTCCTGCGCGCGGCGCAGATGGCCGGTACGCTTCTGGAAGGCTCTCTCTATGAGCGCTACTATGGAATTTCCTATAGGCGCGTGCTACAAATCAACGACGTTCAGCCTTCCCGTTACGGAGGAACCCCCACACCTTGCCCGCGTTCTTCCAACTTTGCAGCGAACTGGCGGGGCCGGCCAGGGGAGGCTCGTGGGTCGCGCACAACGGTAAGATCATCGAGCAGGAGCAGATACTGACCCCCCACAATCTAGCTGCGTTGTTTATAGCCCTCGGGCTGGTGAGTACATTGCAGCCTTGCTTCACAGAGTTGGCCCAACGCTGCTTCTCGTGGATTTGTCGGCGTCTTCAGCAGCCTGCCCCGCATAGAAAGGCGCGGTTACAAACGATCAAGAACGCAGCGTATGCCTGGCGGCAAATGGTTTTCTTTCTGGCACTGGAATCGGAGGATTCAGCGCGAACCTTTCTTGCCTGGGCATCCGAGTACCTGAAAAAGCAGCGTCCTGAGTTTCAGGCACGTTTCCAACCTGCGATAGAGGGACTTAATCGAGCCGTGCGGGGGCTGCGGTTGGAAGCCTCTGACTCATCTCTGTATTCCGGCCAGGCACGGCGTTTTCTGGGCTGGACGGCAGAGACACACTGGCTGGACGGGTAAATCTCCTCTGAGAGGAATTACAGAGGAAAAATGCAGCCAGCCCCACCTTCTGAGATTGAGACAGTATGCGGACGCCATTGCCTGTGCGACCGCAAGGAAAGCATTTACAACGATTGCTAAACTTGTTAAAAGTAAAGGCGCCTTGCGGAGGGATAGGCATATTCCATGCAGAACCGATCAAAATGAGGAAGGAGAGTAAATGCGGGCGGTAGTGCAGCGGGTGCTGCGGGCGGCGGTCAGCCTGGTGGAGGCGGGGGAGACGCGCGAGATCGGCGCCATCGGGCCGGGGTTTCTGGTGCTGGTGGGCGTTCACAGTGACGATACGGAGGCGGAGGCGCGCGCCCTGGCCGACAAAATTGCTAACCTGCGCGTCTTTGAGGATGAGGCGGGCAAGCTCAACCGCTCCCTATTGGAAACGGGCGGCAGCGCGCTGGTCGTCTCCAATTTTACCCTCTATGGCGACTGCCGCAAGGGACGCCGCCCCAGCTTCACGGAGGCCGCCTCCGGCCCGCTGGCAGAAGCGCTCTATCAGGCGTTCGGCGCGGCGCTGGCCGAACAGGGCGTGCCGGTGCAGTACGGGGCGTTCGGCGCGGAGATGCAGGTCTCCCTGGTCAACGACGGCCCGGTGACTCTGCTCTTAGACAGCCGCCGCGTGTTTTAAAGGAGGGCGATCCCATCGAAAGCGTACGCTCCATCCCCATAACGGCGCGGGCGTGCTCGCTGCGGGAGATACTACAGAGCATCGAGCGCGCTTTGCAGACGCGGCGCGGGCTCTGGATCGCGGCGCTGCTGGCGCTGATCCTGCTCGAAGGGATGGCCTTCCGGGCAGCGGTCGGCGGGGACTGGTACGCCGGCGGCAACGACATGGGCTACATCCTGACAGAGTGCCGCAAGGCGACCGGCAAGGACGTCGCCGGTTGGCTCACCGGCTCCTGGATCGGGCATGAGATCTTTACCTACTATCGCCCCGTCACCAGCCTGGCGATGTATGGGGAGTACCGGCTGTTTGGCGAGCGGAGCGCGCCCTGGCAGGCCCTCTCGCTGTGTCTGCACATGGGCTCAACCCTGATGCTGGCGCTGCTCTGCCGCCGCCTCTTTCGATCCGCCACGGCAGGATGGGTGGGCGCGGCCGTGTGGGGGTTTCGTGACCGGATGCTGGGGGCCATCCAGTGGACGCCCGCGCAGACCGATATGCTGGCCGGTTTCTTCGCCCTGCTGGCCCTTCTGACGCTCAAGCTCTATCTTGACGGGCGGAAATGGTTCTGGCTGCCGATTTCCAGCGCGGCGGCGCTGCTGGCGATGGCCTCGAAGGAGGTTGCCCTCATCCTGCCCGCGCTGGCGACTCTGCTTGTGCTGCATGCCCCCGGTATACCGCGCCGGTCAAAGGCGGCGCTGATCGGCGGGGCCTGGCTGATCGCGGCGGCGTTTGTGGCCTGGCGTCTTCATGCGCTGGGCGGGCTTGGCTTCCTGCCGGGGCAGCCCGTGCCGCGTACCGCCGCCAGGGTGCGAAACACGATGGCGCCTATCGAGGTGGGCGGGCTGGCCCATCGCCTGCTGGCTTTTCTATTGCCGACGCCGGTGGGGCCTTCCACATCCATCAACATGCTGGCCGTGTGGGCAGCCGCAGCGACGGCGGCAGGGGTTCTGCTTGCCAGCCGCAGGGGTCGGGAGCGGCTCGCGTGGGCCGTGCTTGCCGGCGGCTTTCTGCTGGTCACCTTCCTACTGGATGGGCTGGATGGCTGGGCGTGGTGGCTGCTGCCCAATACCTACTGGCAGCTCTTTATCGGCGTCCTGGCGCTCTGGCTGATGGTGCTGGCCGTTGGGCGGCGTCCCAAAGACTGCCTGTTGCTGCTCGGGTGGGGGATCGCGGTCTGGCTGCCGCTCTACCATGTGGTCTACAATGTAGCGGGCAATGTGACCTACCTGCCGGAGACGTATTGGGGGCTGGCCTGGGCCTGCCTGACGGCTGCCGTAACGCTGCCCCTCCCTGCGAAGGCCGAGGCCGAGGCGCCGCCCGCCTTGACAGTCGGCGAAATATCTGGTTAAATAGTCACGTTGCCGGATAAGTGGTCTGGAAGCCGCGATCCGCTGCCCCGGCAAAATAGGCACGACGAGGGAAGCTAGTGAACTCTCAGGATCCATTCGATACTCCCGAGCCGGAACCACCGGCGTCCGAAGACACGAGCGCGATCCCGGGCCGTCGGCTCACCCCATTGGAAGAGACGATAGCCGCCGAACTGGAAACGCGGCCCGAACCGCCGCCCCTGACCGCCGCCGAGAGCCGCGAGCTGGGCGATCAGCAGATCGCCGAGGGCAAAGTGGAGGAGGCCATCCAGCAGTACCGACGCGCCCTGCAAATGGAGTCGGGCGAGGCGTCCCACCATACGCGCCTGGGCGACGCCTACCTCTTCGCCGAGCAGTCCCTCAAAGCCGTCTCTCACTATCGCCGCGCCATCAAAGTCAGCCCGCGCCGCGCCGGGCCGCATTTCAGTCTAGGGGAAGTCTACAAACGCTACGGCAAGCTGCACGCCGCGCTGATCGAGTACCGCAAGGCCGTGGATTTCGACCCAAACAACGCCTTCTATCGCTACAAACTGGGCGATTGCTATGCCGCCATCGGCCTGATGAGCCACGCGATCAACGAATTGGAGACCGCACGGGAACTCAAGCCGCAGGAGGGCTTCTACCATTTCTGGCTGGGCGACCTGTATGCCCGCGTTGGCCGCTTCTCGGATGCCATCGCCGAAATGCAGCAGGCGACCCTCTTCTCGCCCCACGACGCCTACTACAACGTGCGCCTGGGAATGCTCTACCTGCAAACCAGCTATACCCAGGAGGCGGTGGAGGCGTTCCGACAGGCCGTGCGCCTGGACCCGGAGAACGCTTCTTACCACTGTCTGCTCGGCGACGCCTATGTCCGCCTGGGCTATGAGCGGCAGGCGCTCCTGCATTACCGCAGCGCTGGAAGGCTGGATCCCTACGATGCTGCCTACGTCGAGCGAGTCCGCCGCCTGACCGCCAGCAAACCCTTTTGAGGACGGTCGGCAGTTGTCGAGCAAGGCCGACCTGTCCCGACTGTGCTTGCTTCCCCCGAAGGAGTGGCTATGTACGAGGCTGCCCTGACCGAGGCCGCGCGCCTGGACGCCACCGAGCGCGAACTGCTGGAGATTACCTGGCGGCTGCTCCACGCCATTCATACCGGAGACGCCGAAACCTATGCCGCCTATTCTGCCGCCGACCTCTCCTGCTATGAAGATGTCTGCCCCTACCGCGTGGATGGCCTGGAATTCCACCTGACGATGATCCAACAGATGGCGAAGAATCCTGCGCTCAAGCCAATTCGCTTCGATATGCTGACGCCGCGCATTCAGGTTTATGGCAATGATACGGGCATCGTCACCTATACGCGCCTGATGACCTACGACGAAGGCGGCAAGCCGCGCTGGTCAACCTTCAACGAAACGCGGGTTTTCGTTCGGCAGGAGGGAAAGTGGAAAATGGTCCACTTCCACCGCTCGCCGACCTGACCGGACGCGCAAGCGGCTATGGCTGCGAACGCTTCGCTCTCTTTTCCGTTTTTTGGCGACAAGCGAGAGTAGGAGTGTAAGAACGAACGGGATACCGGAGGAGATACATGCTCGCTTATGCCAAAGAGCCTTACATCACGCCGGAGGAGTATCTGGAGCGGGAGCGCCTTGCCGAAACCAAGAGCGAGTATTACAACGGCGTCATTGTCGCGATGGCCGGGGCCAGCCCGGAGCACGTCCGCATCACCGGCAATGTCTATGCCGGCTTCCACGTGCAACTGGCCGGGACGTCCTGCGAGCCTTTCATGAGTGATATGCGCGTGCGGGTGCCCGCCTGCAACCGCTACTTTTATCCGGACGTGTCGGTGGCCTGTGGCGGTTCGGAGTTTGAAGTCCGGTCAGGGGTGCGCTCCCTCCTCAACCCCCGGCTGGTTGTCGAGGTGCTTTCGGAGTCCACGGAGAAGACGGACCGAGGCGATAAGTTCGTCTGTTATCAGACACTCGACTCGCTGCAAACCTATATTCTGATAGCCCAGGATAAGCCGCAAGTGGAGGTCTTTACCCGTCAGCCTGACGACACCTGGGTCTACCGTCTAATCACGGGCCAGGAGGCCACGCTCACCCTTCCCTCCATCGGCTGTGAGCTCCCCTTGGCCGACATCTACGCTCGCGTCGAGTTTCCGCCTGCACCCACCGAGGAAGTCGCAGAGTGAGCGTGCCTGGCAGCCACCCCTTTAGGGCCGGGCGGAGCCTCTAGAGCGCAAGTCATAAACCGGCGAATCCCGGCCTCGTCACCTAATACACGCCTCATTACCCTGCCTTGTTCCTTCCCTGGATTCCTGTGGCATCCCTCCTCTCACCGCCAATATCCCTGCTATCTACCCCTAAATTGCGCCTGCCTCTGATCCTTACCCCTTCTACGATGGAAGATTAGAGAAGGGAGAAGCGGGCGTTATGGCGAATAGAGAGAGCGACGGATTCCCGGTTGATGGTGGAAGTTCTCGTTCGCCGAGCAAGGGGCGGGAGTCCGGCACGGTTAAAGGAGCGCGTTGAACTTATCGAGGCGGATAGCGTAGAGTTGAAGGGGAGCGAACGTTAGAATGTCGTTGATGTTGGAAGAGATCTATGAGCAGCCGCAGGCCATCGCCCGCACGGTGGAGCAGGAGTATCTGAACGTCGCCGCGCTGGTCCGAGACCTGCGGGAGCGCGAGGTGCGCTATGTGGTGATCGCGGCGCGGGGCACCTCGGATAACGCGGGCACGTATGCCAAGTATCTGTTGCAGATCGTTGTTGGCGCTCCGGTCGCCCTGGCAGCCCCCTCCGTCTATACGCTCTATGACGCTCAAATAAACCTGGCCGGATGCCTGGTGCTTGGCATTTCGCAGTCCGGGCAGGCGACAGACGTGGTGCAGACCCTCTCGGCGGCGCGGGCGGCGGGCGCTTTGACGGCCTGCATCACCAACGTGGACGGCTCACCCATTACCGGCGTCAGCGACCATGTGCTGCTCTGCCATGCCGGGGAGGAGAAGGCCGTCGCCGCCACCAAGACCTACACGACGGCGCTGACGCTGGTGGCGCTGCTGGCGGGCCTGTGGGCCAACCGCCCGGCCCTGCTGGATGGCCTGCGCGCCATCCCCGATCAGATGCGCGCCGCCCTGAACCTGGACGCGACCATCGCCCAGACCGTCGAGCGCTACCGCTATATCCAGGAGTGCGCCGTTCTGGCACGCGGCATCAACCAGTGCACGGCCCTGGAAGCGGCCCTGAAGATGACGGAGACGAGCTACATCGTCGCCAAGCCCTACTCCGGCGCGGATTTCCTGCACGGTCCAATCGCCATGGTTTCGGAGGGCTTCCCCTGCCTGCTCTATGCGCCGGATGGGCGCGCCTATCCCTCGATGGTCGAACTGGCCCTGAAGCTGCGCGAGCGCGCCGCCGAGATGGTGATCATTGCCCATTCCTCGGAGATCCTGGAACTGGCGACCCGGCCCCTGAAGGTTCCGACCTCCGTGGATGAGCTGCTTAGCCCGCTCACCTACATCGTTGCGGGCCAGCTCTGGGCCTGCCATCTGGCGCAGGCGCGCGGACAGAACCCGGACAAGCCGCGCGGCCTCAGCAAAGTGACCCTGACCCGCTAGGCAAGGAGACTCCACGTATGCCCGATGATTTCCTCCAGACGTGGAACGCTCCGGCGCGCGCCGACCGCGAGGCCGCGCCATGAGGCAGCGCGTCTCCGGCGTCGTCGAAGCCATTGTAACCGAGCGGCCGGGCGCGCAGGAGGTCGTCGTGCGCGTCGGCGACGGGGCGCCGCCCGATCTGCCGGTGCGGGCGTCCGGCGAGGAAGCGCCGCAAGATTGTCCCTTGCGCCCTGCGCTCAACCTCATGGCGCTGACCGGGCGGGTGGATGTCGGCGATCAGGTGCTGCTGAACACGGTGGCCGTGGAGATGGGGCTGGGCACCGGTGGGCTTGATTTTGTGGTTGCCGTCGTGGGCCGGGAGCACTCCCTCGCGCCGCCCCCCGGCCATATTCTCAAAATGCGCTATACGCCCCTGCAAATGCCGGTTCTAACGGTAGAAGCGCCCGAAAGCCCGCACCACAACGCCATTCGCCAGTTCACCTCTCTGGAAGATATGCCGGTCGTCTGCGCGGAACTGCACAGCCAGTTGCCCGCCATCTGTGCCGCCGCGCAGTGGGCGCTGCACGAATGCGGCTGGGCTAGCCCGCCGCGCATCGCCTATATCATGACGGATGGGGCCGCGCTGCCCCTCGCGCTCAGCCGCCTGGTGCCCCAGATGAAGGACAAAGGGCTCTTAGACGCCACCATTACGGCGGGGCAGGCGTTTGGCGGGGACTACGAGGCGGTCAATCTCTATTCGGCTCTGGTGGCGGCCAAGGAGGTCGCCAGGGCAGATATGGTAGTGGTGGCGCAGGGGCCGGGCAACGTGGGAACAGAGACGGCGCTGGGGTTTTCAGGCATTGACCAGGGGCTTGCGATTAATGCGGTGGACTCGCTGGGCGGCGTGCCTATCGCCGTCGCGCGCATCAGCTTCGCCGACCCGCGCGAGCGGCACATCGGGCTGAGCCATCACACGGCAACCGTCCTGCGGCGCATTGCCCGCGTGCCCGCCCTCGTTCCCATTCCGCGCCTGCCGGAAAAACAGCGCCGGGACCTGATGACCGCCCTGGAAGAGCTGGGCATTTCGGAAAAACATCAACCCATCACCATAGACGCCTACCGGGGGCTGGACGCCCTGGAAACCTACGGCCTGGAAGTGACCACTATGGGCCGCAGCGTCGCCGAGGAGCGCCCGTTCTTCCTGGCGGCGGCGGCGGCGGGCCTGCTCGCCGCCCAACTGGCCGAAGCCCGCGCCCCCCAACCCTAGCAGCCAGCGAAGAGGGAACAAGCAGAAGCTGATTTTGACTGTATCCATTGTTTCGCTGGTGCTCTAACGGTGCGATACAAAGTGGCCGGGGCGTTAAGGCCGTTAGCATGCCATGCGAGGAGATAGCCTGCAAGGGATGAGGTAAAGGTACAAAATCTCTGGCGGCTTCGATATTGAACAGTTCGGGGAACCTTCGGAGTATGCTCAGAAGCAGTATGTGGGCGCTCCGCTCTCGGAAGAGCAGGTTGCCGACGTGGAGCGCGCACTCGGCTACAAACTCCCCCAAGCCTACGTCGAGTTGACGAAATATCAGAATGGGGGCATCCCCAGGAGAACACGCCACCGAACCCAAGAGCCCACCTCGTGGTCGGAGGACCACATTGCCATCACGGGAATATTCTCAATAGGCCGGGAGAAACCGTGCTCTCTGTGCGGTGAGTTCGGCAGTCAGTTCTGGATCGATATAGGGGAATACCCGGCGATCGGTGTGTATTTCGCCGACTGTCCGTCCGCCGGACATGATATGGTCTGCCTGGATTACCGGGAATGTTGGGCCGCACGGAGAACCGCAGGTTGTCCATGTGGACCAGGAGTGGGACTACAAGATCACCTTTGTTGCGGAGAGTTTCGAGGCGTTCGTACGCGGCTTGGAAGGTGAGGAGGCATTTGAGGAAGGGCACTGACCTGCCACTTACCAGAGTATGGGACAGCATTGTCCTTGAGAGCGAGGCTGTACCGACTGTCCAGCAGGCCAGGTAGTCAGAACCGGATCGCCGGGAATGATAAGCAGGAGGTCGTTGCGGTCTTTGAACTCCTCGGCCCGCGCAGATTTCCTCCCACGAGCCTTGTATCCACTGCGGCTATGCCATACGTTTTACCTTCAGTGCTCTATTACGGGGTCTCGCTTCCTATCCCCTTAGCTAGCGGCCTCATGAAATAGGAAGCGAGTTTGTAATGGGGAAGGCTAGCTTTTGAAGGTGACCACGGTTGCGCCCTCGCCGCCCTCCTCCCTCTCGCCGAGCCGGAACGACTCGACGGCGGGATGGCCGCGCAGGAACTCGTGCACCACGCGGCGCAGCGTGCCCGTGCCGACTCCGTGAATGATGCGCGCCTGGTGGATGCCGGCGGCATAGGCGTCGTCCACGTACTTATCCAGGATCGGCTGGGCCTCCTCCACGCGCATGGCGCGCAGCATCAACTCGGGCGAGATATGCATGGATTTGCGCATAGCGATCTCGCCAGCGCCGGAGCTGACCGCGCTCTTGCGCTTCTCGGGGACGGCAGCCTCCGACCTCTTCAGCGGGCGCAATTGATCGAGGGGCAGCGTAGCGCGCATCGGCCCGATCTGGACCGCCACCACTCCATCGTGCGGATCCTCCAGAAGCTGGCCGTCCATATTGAGCGAGAGCACGCGCACGGGGTCGCCCGCCCGGAACACGTGCCCCGGCTCGATAGGAGCCAGATCCTCCTGGGGCAGTTGCTCGCCGGCGTGCAGCGCCTCGTAGGTCTCGGTCCGCAGGGTGTTCAGCCGCTGCCGCACGGACGGGCCTTTGCGCGCGCCCTTGTGCATTTTCTGCAGGTCTTTGAGGATGTTCTCCGCCTTATCGGTGGCGCGGCGCAGCACCTCGCGCGCCTCCTCCTGCGCTTGCTGGCGCACCGTCCGCTGCACCTCCGCGATCTGCTTCACCCGGGTCTGATACTCCTCGCGAGCGGCGTAGGCTTCCTCGCGGGCGCGCAGGGCCTCGCGCTCGGCATCGGCGGTGACGCGGCGGCTCTGCTCGATCTGCTGAAGCAGCTCGCCCGTCTCCAGCTCGCGCCGCGACAGGAACGCGCGGGCGTCCTCGACGATATGGGCCGGCAGCCCCAGGCGCGTGGCGATATAGAACGCATTGGACGAGCCGGGAATGCCCAGCAGAATGCGATAGGTCGGCGATAGCGTCTCCTTGTCGAACTCCACGGAGGCGTTCTCAACGCCCGGACGTGCGTAGGCGTACTCTTTCAGTTCTCCGTAGTGCGTGGTCGCCACGACGCGGGCGTTTTGGGCCATCAGGTAATCGAGCAGGGCTTTGGCCAGCGCGGCGCCCTCCGCCGGGTCGGTGCCCGCGCCTACCTCATCCAGCAGCACCAGGGCGTTATCGCCTAGCGTCTCCACGATGCGAATGATGTTCTTCATGTGCGCGCTGAACGTGGAGAGGCTCTGCTGGATGTCCTGCTCGTCGCCGATATCGGCGTAGACCTGATCGAATAGGGCGACCTCGCTGTTGGGGCTGGCGGGTATCTGCATCCCGGCCAGCGTCATCAGCGTCAGCAGGCCGACGGTCTTGAGCGTGACCGTCTTGCCGCCTGTGTTCGGGCCGGTGATGAGCAGCGTCGTAAACCGCTCGCCTAACTCAATATCAATCGGCACGACCTTGCCCGGCAGCAGTGGGTGGCGCGCATCGTAGAGCTTGACGATGCCCTTGCGGTTCAGGATAGGCTCGGAGGCGCCCATCGCTTCGGCCAGGATCGCCTTGGCGTGAATCACGTCCAGGTGGCCCAGGATGGAGATGAGGCGCTGAAGTTGCTCGTAGTGGGCGCCGACCTTGTCCGAGAGCTCGTAGAGAATGCGGTCTACCTCCTGCTCCTCCCGAATTGCCAGCTGTTTAAGCTCATTGCCAAGCTCCACGGTCTGGGCCGGCTCGATGAAGACCGTCGCCCCCGACTGGCTGGAATCGTGGACAAAGCCGCCGAAGGCCCGCGCGTACTCGGCCTTGACGGGGATGCAGTACCGTCCCTCCCGCACCGTAACCACAAACTCCTGAATGTAGGGCCGGTACTTGTCGCTGGAGAGAAGGCTTTGCAGGCGGTCGTTCAGCCGACTGTGAACCACCTTAAGCTGGCTGCGCACGCGGGCCAATTCCGGCGAGGCGGTATCGCGCACCTCGGCGTTCTCGTTGATGCACTCCTCGATGCGCTGTTCCAGGTGGCTCAGGATGGGCAGGTTGCTTGCCATCTCGGCCAGCAGCGGGCACTTGTCCTGGCGGCTGAGCAGGTACGTGCGCAGCCGACGCGCGGCGCCGACCGTGTGCATCACATCCAGCAGCTCGTGGGGCGTCAGGCGCGTGCCGATGCGTCCGCGCTCCACGGTCTCGCGGATGTCGTGAATGCCGCCGAGGGGCATGCCGCTGTCGGAGTCGCGCAGCAGGCGAGCCTCGCGCGTCTCCTGGAGGCGGCGCACCACGGTCTCCGGGTAGGGCAGCGGCTCCAACTGCGCGGCGAACTCGCGCCCGATGCCGTTGGAGGTATGCGCGACCAGGCGATCTAAAACTTTGCGGTATTCGAGTACGTGTAAGGAATGGGCATCCATAGCAATCTCATTATATCAGAGTTTGAGCGAACGTGCAGGCCAATCCCATCAAAGAGGGCGCATGGCTGGAACGTGATATTGCGCGAACGCGCAGGCCAATAATCTATAACGTTGCTCGCACGCCTTTTGCTAAACGGCCTTGCCCTCTATCTTCCGGCCTGCCGCCGCAGGGCCTCGATTTCGGCGCGCAGCCGCTCGTTCTCAGCTTCGGCGGCAGCCCGTGCCTGTGCCTCTGCCTCTGCCCGCTGCGCTAGTTCCAACGGAGTTAGAAGCGACTCATTGCGTTGTGGGTCATACAGGCGCAGGTTCTCGCCCTCCTCCACCAGATCCAGCCCTAACTGCTCGCTGTGCAGTCTGCCCTCCGCCGGAAGCAGCGGTTGATACCTACCCTCCACCAACCGATATCCCTGAAGGCGCGGCTTGAGGTAGTCGCCGGTTGGGTCGAACAAGAAGTATTCCGGCACGCGCAGCACGCTCTCATAGAGAGGACGTTTGACGCTTACATCCTCTTTCCTGGTCTTGCGAGAAGTAAGCTCAAAGACGACCGCGGGCAGCTTCCCGCCTTCCTTCCAGACCATGTAGGAGTTGCGCTGCCGCTTAGGCACCCCGAAGACAACATAGCAATCAGGGGAAACGCGCGCCTTGGGGTTGCCTTCCTCAAAGTAGATGAAGTTGTTGCCGGAGACATAGACATCGGGCCGGTCGGCAAAATAGATGGTTAGGGCATCAATGCAATACATCATCAATTGGCGGTGCGTATCGGTTTCGGCCATCGGTTTTCCGTCGGAAGAGGGATAGAAATCCTCCTCATCCCTGAAGCGCTTCATGCCGGTGGGTTTTGCGACTGCCATGGTCTTACCTCCCTGCCGTAGCCTGCATACAGGCGGACATACATAGGGGAATGGGCTTCCCCATGCCTCTATTATAACCGAAGATACTCCGGCCTGAAGCGCCGGGGCGGAATCGGGGTAACATAATCGTATGCGGGACTACGAAGGAGCGGCAGGCAGGAACTCCAGAAGAGAAGCGCCTCCGCATACCGACGGGAGGCCCCGCGACAACGACAAGAGAGGTGTGTGAATGGCTGTTTTGACCAGGGAGCAAGAGCGGCTTTATGCGGAGCAGGGCTACCTGCTTGTGTCCGGGCTGATTCCTGTGGAGATCGCGGCGGAGGCAGAGGCGGCGATGTGGCGGGCGATAGGGGCCGATCCCGCCGATCCGGCAACGTGGGCCAATATAGCGCCTGGGCACAACGTCTATACCGACCCGGTGCTGCTGGCTTGCTACACGCCGGAGTTCTGCGCGGCGGCGGCGCAGCTTGCCGGCGACGACCCATCCACCATGCGCCCGCCCACACGCGCCTATGCGATCAACGTCTTTCCGCAGGAGGGCGAGTGGCAATGGCCGCGCCCGCACATTGACCACGCGATCAAGGAAGCCGGCCACAAGACGTTCCCGCGCGCTTTCCGCATCGCCGCTATGACCTATCTGAGCGACGTGCCCTCGCATGGGGCCGGCACCATCGTCTGGCCGGGTTCGCATCTGAAGCTGGAGGCCCTGGCGAAAAGCGATCCGGAGCGCTACGAGCTGATGTGGGCGCTCAACCAGGACATTCCGAGGGCGGGGATTGGAGAGCCGGTCGAGCTTACTCCCCGGCGCGGCGATGTGTTGTTCTACCACTATCTCTGCGCCCATGCGGGCAGCAAAAACACGAGCGACCGCCCGCGTCTGGCACTGAACATGAAGTGGTGAAACTCGTCTGGATATACTGCGGGGAAAGAAATCTCCCGCGCTCCAATGCGGTGACGCCGGAGGGCGCTAGCGAATCCCGCCGCCCTCCAGATCGCCGCCCAATCCGCCGCCTTTGCCGCCATTCTGGAGCGTATTGCGCGTAATGCCCAAAGCCATCTGGAGATAGGGCACCATTTGCGCTGCTAAAGCGTACATCAGAAAAAGGTGGAAAATTAGCGCTATGGTGCTCCACAGGACGCAGATCCGTCCGACGGCCTGCTTACGGCTATCCTCGATCATCATAAAGATCCAGCCGACAGGCAGGCCGATCCAGGGGATGAGCAGCGCCAGCGCAATGGCGGCGCGGCGGGCGACACCCGGATCGCCATCGGCGGTGGCAGGCGCATAGGTAACGGGAGCCATCGCGGCGCGCTCGACGGAGGGCGTCGGTGGATAGGCCGGGGCCGCTGCGGACGCGGACGGATTGCCTGCTGCGTTGAGTGGCGCGCTGCACTTCCAGCAGGCGGTCACGGTACTAAAGTTATTGGCCCCACAGCGGGGGCAAGTCAAGCGTCCGGCGTGCTGGGTCATAGCGAATTTTCTCCCTTCTTGCTGCCTGGCCTCCTGCGCCGGCCTGCCGGGGCGTGGCCGGCAACTCCTGGGTTCGGAAGCCAGAACGATAAGCTATTTTCCATAGGATGGGCGCAAACTCCTGCCTTCTGGGCGGCGCGCGCACTCCGGGCTCCAATCCCAGCAACAAGCGTAATAAAATTGTGAAAAAACGCGCGAATTGCTTGACATCAAGGCCATATATCTTCTATCATAGTAATAGTATTACAAAGCCTACTAATACTGCAGCCCTCCTGCGGACCTGATTTTGCCCTGGCGTGCAGTGCGCCAGGAGGATGCAGAGGCCACCAGAGCCGGCAGTGCTTTTGACAAGCTCTCCGGCCTAACCGAGCAAGCCGCGCCGCACTGGAGACCAGGTCACGCCGCTCTGCGGTTCCCTACCAGGTTATCGCAGCAGGATGCAGACAGGGATCCCAGGTACGGCCAAATAGATAAGGGAAGGAACGATACCTCAAGTGCGAAAGTGGAGTAAAGAATCTATTGGACAGGAGATCCTCCGTCTCTATCAATCGGGCGAGGATTTGAACTACGCCCATATCGCTCAGGAACAGGTCGCCTTGCTGCGGGCTGCCACCCGGTATTTCGGGTCCTGGCGGGCCGCCATTGAGTATGCCGGCCTCAACTACGAAGAGATCCGCCGCTACAAGACCTGGAGTCGCCAGCGCATTCTGGATCGCATTCGCGAGCTGCATGACAAGGGCGAAGACCTGAGCTGGCGGCACGTCAGCACGAAGCTGGACCCGCAGCTGGCCGCCGCTGCCACCAAGCGCAAGCACTTCGGCTCCTGGCGCAACGCCGTGGCTGCCGCCGGTCTGGATTACAGCCAGATCCGCCGCTATCGTGAGTGGGATGAAGAGACCATCAAGCGCAGCTTGCAGGAACTCCATGCCCAGGGCGTGGACCTCAACGCCAAGAACATGGAGGAGTACGACATCACGCTCATCACGGCGGCACGCCGCCGCTTCGAGAGTTGGGACCGCGCGCTGACTGCGGCTGGCCTGGACTACAAAAAGATCGTGCTGCGCACGCCGTTCAAGCGCCGTCATCGGGCCAACGGGGCCGCGCATCCGGCCAAGCGCCCGCGCCATGCTACAGTTACCGGCGGCGCGCCCGCGCGCCTTCCGGAGGTTGCCGTCGCCGGCTAACCCCGGGCACTAGTTAGACTCCATCCATAACTTCGGCCCGCCGCCTGCTTGGGAGAGGAACTTTCCCCTCCGAAACAGGTGGCGGGCCGTTGCTTTTTGCGAGAGACCTCACCTCCAGGTAATCCCTCCCAACCGTGTTGACGCTTCTCATGGAGCGCACGCTTTTGAGATGTATCCACACGATTGGGGGTGTCTACCCACCTCCAGCCCGGCAGGCTAAACCCTGCCGCTGTGGGGCTCTGCTAGGGTCGGTTCCTCAACGGTTGGGAACCTCCGCCTAGCCAGGCCCGCGGCCTGCCTACGCAGGCAGAAGAAAATCCCGGCTTCTCTTCTCCCTTCTCCCTGCTAGGGAGAAGGGCCGGAGATGAGGGGAGACCCAGGCTTCGCCTCTCCCCTCTCCTTTCAGCGTTTTTCGAGGACGGCGGCGCCTCCTTCGGGGAAGCGGACCTCAAAGGAATGCGTGCCGTCCGAATTCGTAATCGTGGTGAGCTGGGCAGGGCATTCCTTGCCGTCGCTATCATAGCCGTAGGCGACGGCCTGGCTCTGGTCGTGCCAGGAGTAGCGGCCCGGTAGGAGCGTGAGTATGCGCTCCTTGCCCTGAATCCATCCGGCGTGGAGCTCCTGGATGGTGATAGGAAACATGTGGGAGAGGAGGGTCGGGTGCGTGAGCGTGCTCAGGCCGTACTTTCCGGGCGGAGCGATATAGGTATAGTAGAGGCAGCCGCTGCGCAGCTTGTCTTTGATGTCCTCAAAATAGTCCTTGTCGGTCTTCCACTCGCGCCACCAGTCGCCCTCCTTACCGATAGATTTGGCGTCGGCAAAGAAGTCGGGCGTCCATCCCAGAATGATGGGCGTGGAGAAGTGAGTCGTCACGTAGCCGTAGTCTTCCATCGTTTCCCGGAAGTGGTAGATGGGCAGGGCGCGTATCTTGGAGGCGACGCCCATGTCGTTGGCGACGACGACGTTGCCGGGCTTGGCGTCCAGGATGGTCTGTACCAGGGCGGCGCGGGCGTCCTCGGTCAGCTTGCAGAGGTCGGCCTTCTTGCGCCGGAGGGTGTAGGTTTTGGGGTCGAGGTCAACCGTGCGGTTGTCCCAACGGTCGTAAGTCCAGCGGAAGCCGTGGTCGCCGTAGGCATAAGAGAAGAGGTCGAAATAGATGCCGTCCATTTCGGCGTCGTGGAGGGCGCGCTGGATGCGGTCGCGGACGAAGGCGTAGTAGCTATTGGTGAGGGTCGGATAGTAGATATACTGATGCCCCTGGTTTTGCAGGAACTTCTGACGCGCCTCCGGCTCCTGGGGCCATCGGTATCCGGCGGGCGTGCCGTCGGGCAGGATGGAGACGCTATCGGGGAAGCGCACCTTCGTGTCCCCTGGAGCCAGGTCGGGGCTGAGGGCGGTCTCAAAGGGGGCCAGGCACTTGATCTGGGGGTCAATGGCCTTGAGCGCCTGGCGGGCCTTCTTGAGCGTCTGGAGGTAGGCGTCCAGGTTGAAGTTTGGGACTTTGTAGATGTAGTTAGAGTCCTCGCCGAGCCAGGGGCCGCCGCTATAGGGGCCGATGAGAATGACCATCTTGGCGGCGCGCTGCTTGAGCCAGTCGGCCATCTTCTCTTTAGGCCAGAGGGTGGGCAGCTCGTATTCGAGGAAGGCACAGGAGCCTTCGAGGGGATAGTTGGGGACGGCATCGCGGCGGACGGCGTTGATGAAGTCGTAGTAGTCGGCGGAGGCGGTGGGATAGACGGCCCAGACGAAGGTATAGGTGTCGTGGGGGGGCAGGCCAAAGCTGCGGTTTTCGAGCCAGGCGGCGTCGCCGTCGCGCTTGAGGGCGAGCTGGAGGCGGTAGAAGTCGTCAAGGGCGACGATGCCCAGCCCGGCCCGGTCGCCGGCAAAATAGAGAGTGGGGTTCCAGGCGGGGTCAGAGGGGACATAGGGATAGTGGGTCTGCTTGTAGGGGCCGGAGACGTGGAGTTGGGCGGGGGGGCGCGTGGGGCGGACTCGGTTATCGAAGGCGATGCCGAGGGCGTCGTCGGTAAGATTGGTAAAGGCGTCCTCGATGCGCAGATGGTCTTGCTCGATGGTGACGGTACGCCGCAGGCGATAGTAGCGCCCTGTGCCCAGAATCTGAAAGCCGTTATCCCGCTGGGTGAGCGTCATGTTCCACTCGCCCCTGCCCCCGCCGGAGACGCCCAGCGTGTTCCAGCGCTCCGGGGGCATGTTGGGGTAGGAGAAATTCGACTCAATGGCATAGGTCTCTCTGCCCGCCGTGACCAGCAAACCGCCGCTCTGTGTCACCTGCACCGAGAAGTTTTGCCCGAAAGAGATCGGGGCAATCCGCGCCCCCTTACAGTCTCCTCCCTGCTGCGCCAGCAGGGCGAAGACGACCAGCAAGCCGAGCCTCAGCCGCCGTATTTTCGTTAGCAACGTCCACTACTCCTTAATTAGAATCGGTGCTTGTTTGTCGTCCCGTCACGCGGGACGCAGCCGCTCATCATCCTTCTACCGCGTCGAACATGCTCTGCGCCTTTTTCTCGTAGGCGCGTATGGTGGCGATGTTCTTTCGCTCCGTCGCGCTCAGCATCGAATCCCGGAAGTCAGGATTCGGCGTGTACCAGGGCAGGCTGGAGAAGTAGTCTTGCAGCCATTTGGTTTTAAAGATTTTCCCGTGCCGCGCATAGATTTCCAGGCGCAGGTTGCGCGCGTCTTCGAGGAACAGGCCGTTGAGAACCGAGGGCGAAATCGGCTCGGCGCTCAACTGCGCGTGCAGCTCCTGCTCGCGCCGCAGAATGGTGGCGACGTTGCGTATCTCGATGGGCGTCAACTGCGGCTTTTGGGGCGGCGGCAGCGGCTTATACCAGGGCTGCATCTCAAAGTAGTCGCGCATCCACTGTTTGGGAAAGCGCTGTCCGTGCAGCGCATAGATCTCGTTGCGCAGCAGGCGCAGTTCGTGCAGGCTGAGGCCATTAAGCATATCCTGACTGATACGCTGGTTCTGGAACGCCTGCATGTCGCCGGGCGCCAGCTTCAGGTTGCGCTTGCGCTTCTCCGCTGCCGCCAGCACCGCCAGATTGTGCTGTTCGGTTTCCGAGAGGTCGGCAGGGTTATAGTGTGGGTCGGGCTTATACCAGTAGCGCTCTTCAAAGTAGGTCTGTAGCAGCGGCTCGGAATCAAAGCGCTTGCCGTGAATGGCCTCGATCTCGGCGCGCATGATATGCAGTTCGGCCAGCGTGTGCTTGCCAAGCTGCTCCGGCGTGAAGGGACGGTTCTGGTAGAACCGCAGGTCGCCGGGCTCGACATAGCGATGCTTTCTGGCCTCGGCCTCGCGGATGATGTCTAGATCCTTGCGTTCCGTGTCGTTAAGCCGGGCGTTGTTGAAATGTGTATCGGGCTTGTACCACGGGCGCTCCTCCAGATACTCCTGGATGTCTGGCTCCTTGAAGATGCGGCCATGCCGCCCGAAGAGGATTCCGCGCACGCGCTTCAGATCGGCAAGCGATAGCTTCCCGGCCTGTGACGGCGCGATGACTCGTTGAGAGAAGTCGAACTTTTCCCAGGATTTGAGCGCAGACGTCTCCTGCGCAGAGGAACCGCAGGGCAGCGCTGCAAGTCCTATTTGCAGGGCCATGAGAGCGATAAAGGACCACAATTTGCGCCACATCTCCCTTGTCTCCTTCGCAGAGGGCCACGCCTCTCTCCTCCGCTTCTTCGCTATACCCTCCTATTCGCTAGAGTTTTATCCATTCCTGCCTGCAATGGCCCCGGCTTCTAGAAGGCAAAAAGCAGAGAGTTTCACGGCGGCTTGTCCCATGATCTATCCGCCCGTTTTGCAAAGAGATACGGCCAGGCGCGAAGCGGCACACCGTGTGGTTTTTGTCTTTACCTGGCAGGACAGGCACTCTAGATCGCCGAATATGAGTCGTGCATTCGATCTTCGCGAGGTATGTCATGCCCCGACCCACTGGAACCGTCACGTTCCTGTTCACCGACATCGAAGGCTCTACGCGCCTCTGGGAGCAGCACCCGGAGGCCATGCGCTCTGCTCTCGCTCGCCATGACGCCCTCCTGCGCCAGGCCATAGAGGGCAACAACGGCCTGGTATTCAAGACCATGGGGGATGCGTTTTGTGCCGCCTTCCATAGCGCAACTGAGGGCCTGGCCGCCGCTCTGTCTGCCCAGCGCGCTCTGGTCGCCGAGCCCTGGCAAGAGGGGCTATCGCTGCGGGTGCGTATGGCCCTGCACACCGGCAACGCCGAGGAACGCGACGGTGACTACTTCGGACAGCCCCTCAACCGCGTGGCCCGTCTCCTTGCCATTGGGCATGGGGGGCAGGTTCTACTCTCGGC
>Ga0070741_10005309_pt1 | contig 28734 bp, 28 predicted proteins | sample Coa_R1_4_FD_66440 | JGI IMG/M metagenome (GOLD analysis project Ga0070741, IMG submission 66440) | Surface soil microbial communities from Centralia Pennsylvania, which are recovering from an underground coalmine fire - Coalmine... | ecosystem: Environmental > Terrestrial > Soil > Unclassified ... | reverse complement strand
GCCGGAGCGTCGGGCCCTCCGCGACGAGGCGGTCGCGGATCCCCGGCCACTGCGCGTCGAGCTCATCGAAGGCGCCGAGCACCGTCGCCGCCTCGATCTCGAGGCGGCGCGGCAAGCCGGGGAAGAGCGGCGTCAGCGTCCCGGGCAGGCGGACGTCTGCCATCTCCGTGCTCCTAGTCGACGATCGCGACGTCGACGGAGGAGATCGACGGCAGGTAGCTCGCGATCTCCGTCCACGTCTCGCCCTCGTCGGCGCTCGCGAAGACCTGGCCGGTGCTCGTGCCGAAGTAGATGCCGGGGACGTCGTGCGTGTCCATCGTCATCCCTTGCCGGAGAACGCCGAGGTGCGCGTCCACCTGCGGCAGCCCGTTCCGCAGCGGCTCCCAGCTCGAGCCGGCGTCGCGCGTGCGCCAGACGGTCGCCTTGCCGTCGTGCATCGTCCGGCCGTGGCCGCCGTCGACCGGGATGACGTAGAACGTCTCGGTGTCGTGCGGATGGACGGCGGCGGCGAAGCCGAAGTCGCCCGGCAGTCCCTCCGTGATCTCCGTCCACGACTGTCCCGCGTCGTCGGAGCGGTGCACGCCGACATGGTTCTGCTGGTACATCCGCTCCGGGTTCGAGGAGCGGACGAGCTTGTGGACGCAGAAGCCGACGTCTTCGTAGTCGCCCGGCCAGTCGCGCCGCAGCCCCTGGTTGCGCGGCGTCCACGAGGAGCCGCCGTCGTCCGTCTCGAACGCGCCGACACCCTGGACGATCGCGAAGAAGTTGTCCGAGTCGTCCGGGTCGGTGACGAAGCCGGAGATGCCGAGGTGGCCGGGCGCCTGGTTCGCGGGATCGTCCCAGTACTCGCTGCCGTGCTGGCCGGAGAGCGTCGAGAGAAGCGACCACGTCGCGCCGTCGTCCTTGCTCTCGAAGATGCCGGGCGCCTCGACGCCGACGAGGAGACGGTCGCCGGCGCGCGCGAGCGTCGCGACCTTGTTGACCTTCCGGCCGTCGTCGTCGGGATAGCTCAGTCCCTCGCTCGACATCTCCCACGTCGAGCCGCGGTCGCGGCTGCGCCAGATGCACGAGCCGTGCCACTCGCTCGCCGCAGCGGCGTAGATCGAGTCGGACGTCGCGTCGTAGATCGCGTGGTAGATGGGCCAGCCCTCGCAGAGCGGCTCGCTCAGCGTCCAGTTCTTCCGGTCGTCGCTCTCGAGCAGGAAGGTGCCCTTGCGGGTGGCGACGGTCAGCAACGTCTTCGACATCGATCTCTCCTCAAATTCGCGGGACTGTCCAACCTTAGACCGCCGCGCTCCGCAGAACTCATCGGTGCTACGAGAACGGCTTCATCAGCATGTCGGCGACGACGAGCAGGAGCACGGCGACGTCGACGCGCGCGATGAGCAGGATCTCCCTGATCGCCGTCTGCGTCTCCGGCGCCGCGGCTCCGACCGTGTCGAAGAGCTCGACGAGCCGGCGTGAGCGTGGCGCGAGGACGGCGACGCCGGTGACGAAGGAGAGCGCCCAGCCCGCCAGCCCGATGTCGACCCACGTCGTGCCGAAGCCGATGTGCCGGTTGATCACCATCACGATCCCCATCGCGAGGACGACGCCGCCGGCGGGCGCGAACAGCTTCTCGCCGACGAACGTCGCCTGGCGGGCGATGGTCGCGAGCTCCTCCGGCTCGTCGGAGCGCTCGGCGCGGACGGCGAGCGCGGTGAGGAGAAGGCCGCCGCCGACCCAGAAGACGGCGACGCCGACATGGACGAGCTTGAAGACGCCGAACCAGGTCGCGCCGGCGTCCGTCGCCTTGAAGGCGAAGAGAAGGCCGATCGCGACGACGGCGAGACCGATCGCGGGAGTCGTCCAGCTCCGCCCGCGCTCGGGAGCTTGAGCAGCAGAAGTGGTTTCCATGGAGCGCGAGTAAACGCGATTCGCAGGACGGCTACAAGGCCCGCGCGGCGGCGATCAGCACGTCGAGATCGGGCAGCTCGTCGTTCGCGTACGCCCACGCGCCGCGGACGACGCCGTCGGCGTCGAGGAGGAACGCGCTGCGCCGCGAGACGTCCTTCATCCCGTTGTGCTCGATCGAGACCCCGAAGCCGAGCGTCGCGTCGGCGTTCCAGTCGGAGAGGAGCGGGAAGTCGAGGTCGAGCGCCTGCATCCACGCGACGTGCGTGTACGGCGAGTCGCGCGAGATCGCGTACGGCTGGACGCCGGCCGCCTGGAGCTCCTCTCTCCTGTCACGCAGGAGCTCGAGCTCACTCGTTCAGGTCGACGACCAGTCGTAGAGATAGAAGAGGAGCAGGAGCGGCGTGTCGTGCAGCAGGTCGCCGATCGTCGCCCGCTCGCGCGGCGTCGTCCACACGCCGGCCTCGAGCGGCGCCCTCTCCCCGACCTCGAGCATGGCGCCGAGTCTACGCGGCCGCCGGCTCGGGCTCCGGCTCCGGGGCCACCTCCGTGGCCTCCGCGATCTCGCGCGCGACCTCGACGATGTCGCGGTTCGCGTTGAAAACGTGGAGCTGGCGGTCGGCGCCGTTGCCGCGGCTGAGGATCCCGTCGATCAGGCCGATCTCCTCCTCCGCGCCGAGATCTCGGACGTGGGGCGCGATCGTCTTCAGCGTCCGTCGCACGAGCGCCGCGACGGGCAGTCGGTTCCGGCGACCCGTATGGAGGTCCATGACCGGCGCCGAGAGCCCGTAGCGCGCGGCGAGCCACTTGTTCTCGGTCGTGAGGATCCGGTGGAAGGACGGGATCTCCTCGCCGCGGTCGACGAGCTCGGCGTAGTGCTTGACGAGCGCCTGGCAGTACGCGGTGATCGCGATCACGTCGTCGAGCTGCGTCACCGCGTCGCAGATCCGGATCTCGATCGTGCCGAGGCGCGGATGGAGGCGGATGTCCCACCAGATGTGCGTGTAGTCCTGGATGCAGCCGGTCTTCTCCAGCTGGTTGACGACCTGCGCGTAGTCGGCGTAGTCGCGGAAGCGCGGCGGCGGGCCCGAGCGGGGGAAGGCGGCGAAGACCATGTGGCGCGAGGAGCGCAGTCCGGTCGGCTCGCCGCGCCAGAACGGCGAGCTCGCCGAGAGCGCCACGAGCTCCGGCAGGTGCGCGATCAGCCCGTTCACGACCTGGATCGCCTTCTCCGCCTCGTCGACCGCGACGTGGACGTGCATCCCGAAGATCAGCTCCCGCCGCGCGATGTACTGCATCTGGTCGACGAGCGCGCGGTAGCGGTCCTTCGCCGTGATCCGCTGCCGCTCGAAGAGGGAGAACGGATGCGTCCCCGCGGAGCCGACGCGCAGGCCCTTCTCCCGCGCGACGTCGCAGACGTAGCTGCGGATGCGGAGCAGCTGGGCGCGCACCTCGGCGGGCGTGTGGCAGACCGGCGTCGCGACCTCGAGGACGGACTGCATGAGCTCGGAGTTGATGCGCGGCTCGAGCTCGTGTCCGGCGACCGCGGCGAGGACGGTGTCGATGTGCTGGACGAGGTCGAACGTCTCGCCGTCGAGCAGCATGTACTCCTCCTCGACGCCGAGCGTGTACGGGTCGCTCTGCCCGAACGCGTGGTCGAGGACGCTGCCGCCCGGCGGGAAGCTCGAGCCCTTGCCCGTGATCGAGGGCGGGATCAGCGAGTCCGTCATGCGGGGACCATATCCCCACGATTTGCAGGAAGAAAGCGCGTGGCTATTCGGGCAGGACGGCGTCGGCCTCGATCTCGACCTTCCAGGCCGGATCGAGCATCCCCGCGATCACGAGCATCGCCGAGGCCGGCCGCAGCTCGCCGAAGACCTCGCCGTGCGCGCGTCCGATCGCCTCCCAGTCCGCCGGGTCCGTGATGAAGACGCGGGTGCGGACGACGTGCTCCGGTCCGGCGTCGAGCTCGCGGAGAGCGGCGACGATGATCTCGAGGCAGCGCTTCGCCTGCTCGTACGGGTCGGCGGAGTCGCAGCCGACCGGCGCCGTCCCCGAGACGTAGACGTGCCGTCCGTCGCGCACGGCGCGCGAGTAGCCGACGGTGTCGGCGAACGGGGAGACCGCCGGGACGGAACGCCGCTCCACGCGCCTAGTATCCCGCGCTCGTGGACGCGCTGCGACTCATCGACGGCTGGGACGCCGGCTCCGCGGCGGCGGGCGTCGTCCGCGCCGGCGGGATCGTCGAGACGCACGGCAAGGTCGATCTCGAGACGCCGTGGGCGTCGGTGACGAAGCTCCTGACCGGCCTGACGCTCCTCGTCGCGCTCGAGGAGGGGACGGTCGACCTCGACGAGCCCGCCGGCCCGCCCGGCTCGACGCTCCGACACCTGCTCGCGCACGCCTCCGGCCTGCCGCTCGACGGCTCCGAGCCGATCGCCGAGCCCGGCCGCCGCCGCATCTACTCGAACACCGGCATCGAGCTCGCCGCGGCGCTGCTCGAGGAACGGGCCGAGATGCCGTTCGCCGACTACTTCGCGCAGGCGGTCGCCGAGCCGCTCGGCCTCCGGGGAGCGCTCGGCGGCTCGCCGGCTTCCGGCTACCGCGGCCCGCTCGCCGACCTGCTCGCGCTCGGCCGTGAGCTGCTCGAGCCGGCGCTCGTCGCGGCCGAGACGCTCGCCGAGGCGGTGTCCGTCCAGTTCGCCGGTCTCGACGGCGTCCTGCCCGGCCTCGGGCGGATGGAGCCGAACGACTGGGGACTGACGTTCGAGCTGCGCGACGGCAAGTCGCCGCATTGGACGGGCTCGCGGAACTCGCCGCGCACGTTCGGCCACTTCGGGCGCAGCGGGACGTTCCTCTGGGTCGACTCCGACGCCGGCCTGGCCTGCGGTGTCCTGACCGGCCGCGACTTCGGCGACTGGGCGAAGGAGGCGTGGCCGGCGCTCAGCGACGCCGTGCTCGAGGACTATTCCTCGTCCGGCTCCGAGTCCGCCTCCTCGGCCGGCGCGTAACCGCTGCGCTGCTCCTCCTCTTCGTCCATGCGCTCGGTCTGGGTGAGCTCCTGCTCCTTCTCGGTCGGGCGGGGGTTGTCGTGCATTGCTCCTCCTTTAGGTCCAGCGGGCCACGAAGTTGAGCCGAACGGCCCATAGTCACTCCGCGAAACGGCGTTGATGATGCGCGCACATTGAGCGAGCGCGGACTCCACCGGATCGAGGACGACATCGCCGAGACGTGGCTCGAGGACTGGGCCGGCGCCGGGGTGAGCGAGCTCGAGGAGTACCTCGCGAAGCACGCCGATTTCCTGCGGTTCCTCGCGACGCGCGAAGCCGCTCAGCCGGCTGAGTAGCTCGCAGCGTTATTGAGGGCAAGGCGGAGCGCGACGAGGGGTCGCGTGCTCCGCCGTTGAGTCCTCTACGAGAGCCCGAGCTGGCTCTCGAGCATGCCCTTCGGCATCGCGCCCACGGCCGCAGCCTTCGGCGCGCCGGCCTCGAAGAGCATCATGTTCGGGATCGACTGGATCCCGTACTTCATCGCGAGATCCTGGTTCTCGTCGATGTTCACCTTGACGAGCTTGAGGTTCTTCTCCTCGGCGATCCGCTCGAGGACGGGCGCCACTGCGTGGCACGGCCCGCACCACTCGGCCCAGAAGTCGACGAGCACGGGCTGGTCGGCCTGGAGTACCTCGCTCTCGAAGGTGGCGTCGGTGACGTCGGTTGCCATCGTTTCCTTTCTGCTTTCGACTGCGGTGGAGAGCTCTTCTCCACCGCTCCAACTATAAGAACGCCTCGGCCTAGACTTGCCTTCCCATGGGGGAGCCAATCTTCCAGCCTCTGCCGGACAAACCCGACCATCCTCGCCTCGAGGAGGAGATGCTCGCGCGCTGGGAGGCGGAGGGAACCTTCGCGAAGCTGCGCGAGCAGAACAGCGGCGGGCCGCGTTTCTCGTTCATCGACGGGCCCGTCACCGCCAACCGGTTCTCGCTCGGCGTCCACACGGCGTGGGGGCGGACGCTGAAGGATCTCTTCCAGCGCTACAAGGCGCTCCGCGGCCACGAGCTGCGCTACCAGAACGGCTGGGACTGCCAGGGCCTCTGGATCGAGGTCGGCGTCGAGCGCGAGCTCGGCCTCAACTCGAAGCGCGAGATCGAGGAGTTCGGCCTCGAAGAGTTCGCGCGCCGCTGCCGCGACGTCGTCGTCCGCTCCTCCGAGGCGCTGACGCGCGGCTCGATCCGCCTCGGCCAGTGGATGGACTGGGGGCGGGACTACCTCACGTTCAGCGACACGAACATCGAGTACGTGTGGCGGATGCTGAAGTCCGTCCACGAGCGGGACTGGCTCTACCTCGGCCACCGCTCGACGGAGTGGTGCCCGCGCTGCGGCACGTCGATCTCCCAGCACGAGCTGATCGGCTCCTACGTCGACCGGGCCGACCCGTCTCTCTTCGTCCGCTTCCCGCTGCTCGACCGTCCGGGCGAGCACCTCGTCGTCTGGACTACGACACCGTGGACGCTGCCGGCGAACGTCGCCGCCGCCGTCAATCCCGAGGCGAAGTACGGCCGGCGCAAGAACGGCGAATGGGTGGCGGCGGCGCGCTATCCGGACGAGGAGCTCGAGGACGAGCGCTCCGGCTCGGAGCTCGTCGGCTGGACGTACCGCGGCCCGTTCGACGACCTCACAAGCGTCGAGCACCGCGTCATCCCGTGGGACGACGTCTCGCTGGACGAAGGCACCGGCATCGTCCACATCGCGCCGGGCTGCGGAACCGAGGACTTCGAGCTCTCCCAAGCGCACGGACTCGAGGTGATCCAGCCGGTCGACGAGTCGGGCCGCTTCTACGACAACTTCGGTTGGCTGCACGGCCTCTCGACGACCGAGGCCGCCGAGCAGATCATCGGCAACCTCGAGGAGAAGGGCGTCCTCGTCGAGGCCGGGCTGCACGAGCACCGCTATCCCGAGTGCTGGCGCTGCCACACGCCGCTCATCTTCCGGATCGCCGACGACTGGTTCATCTCCGTCCGCGACCTGCGGCAGCCGATGCTCGACGCGAACGGGACGGTCGAGTGGACGCCGGAGTACATGGGGAAGCGAATGGACGACTGGCTCCGCAACATGGGCGACTGGAACATCTCGCGGCGCCGCTACTACGGGCTGCCGCTGCCGTTCTATCCCTGCGCGTGCGGGCACCTCAATGTGATCGGCTCCCGCGCGGAGCTCGAGGAGCGCGCGGTCTCGGGACTCGGGCAGCTCGAGGAGCTCCGCCGCCCGTGGATCGACCGCGTGCCCGTTCGCTGCGAGGCCTGCGGCGAGCCGGTCGAACGAATCGCGGAGGTCGGCGACGTCTGGCTCGACGCCGGGATCGTCCCGTTCTCGACGCTCGGCTGGCGGAACGACGAGCGGGTTCCCGGCGGCTACGGGGCCGGCGCCGCGAAGGGGCTGACGACCGCCGACCTGCCCGACCACGCGTACTGGGAGACGTGGTTCCCGGCCGACTGGGTGAGCGAGATGCGCGAGCAGATCCGGCTCTGGTTCTACTCGCAGCTCTTCATGTCGGTCGTCCTGACGGGCGGCGCCCCGTTCCGGCGCGTCCTCGGCTACGAGAAGATGCTCGACGAGACCGGGCGCGAGATGCACGCCTCCTGGGGCAACACGATCGCCGCAGAGGACGCGTTCGAGCGGATGGGCGCCGACGTGATGCGCTGGCAGTTCGCTGCGCAGCCGCCCGACCGCAACCTCCTGTTCGGCTTCGGGCCCGCGGAAGAGGTGAAGCGGAAGCTCCTCACCTTCTGGAACTCGGTGAAGTTCTTCGCCGACTACGCGAACATCGCCGGCTTCCGGCCGGCGTGGTCGTCGCTAGAGCCGGACGCCGACGAGCCGCTCGACCGCTGGCTCGTCGAGCGGACGCATGCCTTCGTCGCCGACGCGACCGCCGGCTACGAGCGCTGGCTCGCGAACGACGTGATGCGCGACTTCGAGGCGTACCTCGACGACCTCTCGAACTGGTACATCCGCCGTTCGCGGCGCCGCTTCTGGGACGGCGACGAGGCCGCGCTCGCGACGCTCTGGTACGCGCTCGTCCAGACCCTCCGCGTGCTCGCGCCGATCCTGCCGTTCGTCACCGACCACCTCTGGCGCGGGCTCGTCCTCGACGGGCCGGAGTCGGTTCACCTCGCGGGCTGGCCGGACGTGGCGGAGCCGGATCGCGCTCTCCTCCGCGAGATCGAGGAAGTGCGCCGCGTCGTCGACCTCGGCCGGCAGGCGCGCTCGACGTCGGGGATCAAGCTGCGGCAGCCGCTGCGCCGGCTCGTCGTCGAGGGCGCGCGCGTCGACGGGCACGTGGAGGAGATCGCCGACGAGCTCCGCGTCAAGGACGTCGAGCTCGGCGAGGTCGAGGCGGTCGAGCTCCACATCAAGCCGAACCTCCCCGTGCTCGGGCCGAAGCTCGGCAAAGAGCTGGGAGCGATTCGCGCCGCGCTCGCGGCCGGCGAGTTCGAAGAGCTCGAGGGCGGCCGCTTCCGCGTCCTCGGGCACGAGCTCGGGCCTGACGAGGTGCTCGTGGAGCGCGGCGGCCGTGAGGGCTGGGCGGTCGCGTCCGCCGACGGCGTCACCGTCGCCCTCGACCTCGCGCTCGACGACGAGCTGCTCCTCGAGGGTGAGGCCTACGAGCTCATCCACCGCGTCAACTCGCTCCGCAAGGAGCAGGGCTTCGAGTTGACCGACCGGATCGTCCTCACCGTCCCCGAGGAGATGCGCGAGCTCGTCGAGAGGCACGGCGAGTGGATCGCGGCTGAGGTGCTCGCGACCGAGATCCGCGTCGGCGGCGAGCTCGCCGCCGTGAGGGCCTAGGCCGCAGTCCGCTCGGCGCGGCGGAGCTCGACCGGCAGCTTGAAGCTCACGTCCTCGTGGACGGACCTCCGCTCGCTCACCTCGGCGCCGCGCGCCGCGAACCAGTCGCACACGGCGGAGACGAGACGCTCGGGCGCGGAGGCTCCTGACGTGAGACCGACCGTCTCGCAGCCGTCCAGCCACGCCTCGTCGATCCCGTCCACGTCGTCGACGAGATAGGCGGCGACGCCGGCTGCCTGCGCGACGTCGACGAGGCGCACCGAGTTGGAGGAGTTCCGGGAGCCGACGACGAGGAGGAGGTCGACCTCCTCGAGCAGCTCCTTCACGGCCCACTGCCGGTTCGAGGTCGCGTAGCAGATGTCCTCGCGCGCGGGCCCCTCGATCCGGGGGAAACGGCGGCGCAACACGGCGACGATCTCGCTCGTCTCGTCGACCGACAGCGTCGTCTGCGTGATGTACGCGAGCGGGCGGCCGGCGGGGAGCGCGACGCGCTCCGCATCCTCCGCCGACTGCACGAGGACGATCGCGTCGGGCGCCTCGCCGAGCGTTCCCTCCACCTCCTCGTGGCCGGCGTGCCCCACGAGGACGATCGCGTAGCCGGCCTCGGCGTAGCGTCGCGCCTGCGTGTGCACCTTCGTCACGAGCGGGCACGTCGCATCGATCGTCGTCAGCGTGCGCGTCTCCGCCTCGGCGCGAACCGCCGGTGCGATCCCGTGGGCGGAGAAGACGACCGTCGCTCCCGCCGGCACACCGGACAGCTCGTCGACGAAGACGGCGCCGCGCGCCTCGAGATCGCGGACGACGTGCGAGTTGTGGACGATCTGCTTCCGCACGTAGACGGGGCTCCCGTAGAGCGCGAGAGCGCGCTCCACGGTCTCGACCGCTCGCTCGACGCCCGCGCAATAGCCGCGCGGCGAGGCGAGAAGAAGACGCTTCACCACGACCCGGCCACGATAGCCGCGCCGCGTTAGTGCCGAGTGAGAAGGACTCTGGAAATGGAAAAGCCCGCCGCGCGGGGGGTCGGTGCGGCGGGCTCTCCCGTTGCTAGCCGCGAAACGTCTAGGACGCCGCGGTTCGCATCGCCCAGTGCTTCGCAGCGTAGAACGCGTTTGCCGTCCGGACAATGGGCCGCACGGCCCATCTTTGCAAGCCGGGGGCCACTCGTTCGTGGCGGGGAAAGGTCGGAGAGCGAATCTTGTGGTGTGTTTTCTGCGAGCAGCTTGTCCCGCTCCTACAATCTCCCCCGCCCAGTGAGGACCCCACGCCGTATCGGCCAGCGCAGCCAGCGCCTCGGCGCCGGCAAAGAGCTCGAGTCCGTCAGCCGTGTCGCCGGCGAGCTTGCGCATACCGCGGACGTCGAAGGCGTCGCGCGGACGCTGCTCGACGAGATCGCCTCCCTGTTCGGCGTCCCGTTCGCCGGGTTGACGTTCGTGTCCGACGACGGCAGCGAGGCGGTCGGCTATCTCGCCCGCTCGCACGGCGCCGACGTCGACTGGTGGCGCGAGCTGCGGCTCGACCTCGCACACGAGCCCTCCGGGATCGCGAGCGCCGTCTTCGAGGCCGCCGCCTTCACGGTCCACGACGCGGCGGAGTCGAAGATCGTCAACCCGAGACTCGTCGAGGCGATCGGCGTGAAGAGCGCGGCCTTCGTGCCGCTGCTCGTGCAGGAGCGCGTGATCGCGGTCATCTCCGTCGCCACGGACGACACGTATCGCGTCTTCTCGAGCGACGATCTCGGACTGATGCAGACGCTCGCCTCCGAGGCGGCCGTCGCGCTCGAGCGGCTGCGGGCGGGCGTTGCGCTCGAGGAAGCCCTCGCCGAGAACGAGGAGCGGCTCGCGCAGCAGGCGGCGCTGCTGCGCGCCGCCCACGCACTCAGCAGCGAGCTCGATCTCGGCGTCGTCCTGCAGCGCCTCGCCGACCAGCTCGCCGAGCTCCTCGACGCCGACGCGGCCGACTGCTACCTGCTCGACCGCGAGCGGAGCGTCTTCCGCTGCGTCGCGGTGCACGGCCTCGACAAGTCGCTGCTCGGCTTCGAGTTCCCGATGGAGCGCGGGCTCGCCGGCGCCGCCGTGCGAGAGGGCCGGCCGCTGATCGAGAGCGCGTACGGAAAGATCGCCGAGCCGGTGGAGCACCCGGCGTACGACGGATTCACCGACGCGATCACCGCTCCGATGTCCTGGAGCGAGGAGGTTCGCGGCGTCCTCGGCGTGGGACGGCGCGGCGAGCGCCGCTTCCGGGCCGGCGACGCGGGCGTCCTCGAGGCGTTCGCCGGGCTCGCATCGCTCGCCGTCCGGAACGCGGAGATGTTCACCCAGAGCGCGCGGCAGGCCCGGATCCAGCGCGGCTTCTACCGGATCGCCTCGGTGCTCGGACAGCCGCTGTCCCGGCCCGAGACGCTCGAAGCCGTCGCGCAGGCGGCAGCGGAGGCGCTCGGCGGAGCCTCGGCGGCGGTGCTCGTCCCGTCGAGCGGCAGGCTCGAGCCGGTCGGGACGTACGAGATGCCGACGGACCTCGGGACGGTGCTCGAAGCGCGCGCGGCGACGCGGGATGGCCTGCTCTTCCGGGTTGCCGCGGAAGGGAGGATCCTCGCGTCGTCCTCGGTCGCGGACGACGAGCGGCTGAAGCCGGACCTGCGCGAGGCCGCCGCGGCGAGCGGCTATCGCTCGCTCCTCTCGGTGCCGGTCGTCGCTCCGCGCGAGGCGGGACGCGGGCTCGTCGTCATTTTCTTCGCCGACGCGCGCTCGTTCACAGACGACGACCTCGAGCTCGCGCGGCACCTCGGCGACGCGACGCGCGGCGCGCTCGAGCGGAGCGAGCTCTTCGAGGCCGAGCGGAGCGCCCGCGCGCTTGCGCAACAGTTGACGCGGACCGGCCGCCTGCTCACGAGCGAGCTCGACCCGGCCGCCGTCCTCGACGAGGTCGTCCAGCAGGCGCCCGCGCTCGTCAACGCCGACGCGGCCGCGTTCCGGCTCCTCGACGGCGAGGAGCTCGTCGTCACCGCGGCCGAGGGGAACGGCGCCGACGACGCCCTCGACTCGCGCAGCCCGGCCGGCGGCTGGCTGTCCGGCGACGTCTTCCAGTCCGGCACGCCGATCGCCCTCGCGGACGCCGGCGCCGACGAGCGCCTCCGCGCGCTCGACCCGATGCTCGCAGTCGGCCACTCCGCCTTCCTCGGCGTCCCGGTCGGAGGCCCCGAAGGCGCGGCGGCCGGAGTCCTCGCCGTCTACGGCACGCTGCCGCGCGATTGGCGGGAGGAGGAGATCGAGGCGCTGCAGGCGATCGCAGCGAGCACCTCCGCGGCGCTCTCGAACGCCGAGCTCTACCAGCGCGTCGCGCTCGAGCGGGAGCGCTCGGTCGCGATCCTCGCCAACATCGCGGAGGGGATCGTCGCCGTCGACCGCGACGGCAACGTCGTCCTCTGGAACGCCGCGGCCGAGCGGATCACGGGCGTGCCCGCACCCGTCGCGCTCGGGCGCCCGCCCGTCGACGTACTCCAGCGCAGCCTCGAGACGCCGGAGGAGACGCCGCGCGGCGACCGGCTCCTCCCGATCATGCGCGGCCGCGAGGAGGTCTGGCTCTCGGTGACCGAAGCCGTGATGCGGGATCCGCTCGGCGCGGTCGCCGGCCGCATCTTCGCCTTCCGCGACATCTCCGGCGACCGGCTCGTCGAGCAGGTCAAGTCCGACTTCGTGAGCACCGTCTCGCACGAGCTGCGCACGCCGCTCACCTCGATCTACGGCTTCGCCGAGACGCTGCTCCGGCAGGACGTCATGTTCGGCGAGGAGGAGCGGCAGACGTTCCTCCGCTACATCGCCTCGGAGTCGCAGCGGCTCACGACGATCGTCGACACGCTCCTCAGCGTCGCGCGGCTCGACACCGGCGACCTCCAGGTCAACCTCGCGGAGACGGACGTCCGCGACGTCGTCGGCCAGGCGCTCGAGGGCGTGCGCGTCGACAACGGCCACCAGGTCGTCGTCGACCTCCCGGACGCGCCGCTCACCGCGCAGGCGGATCCGGAGAAGCTCCGGCAGGTCTTCTCGATCCTCGTCGACAACGCCCTGCGCTACTCGCCGGACGGAGGCACCGTCACCGTCGGCGCGGCGCTGCGGCAGGACACCGTCGAGGTGAGCGTCGCCGACGAGGGGATCGGCATCCCGCAGGCCGACCAGGAGCAGATCTTCCGCAAGTTCTACCGAGGCGCCGACGCCGAGCTGCGCGTCGGGGCCGGAGGCACCGGGCTCGGCCTGTTCATCGCCCGCGGCCTCGTCACCGCGATGGGCGGCCGCATCTGGGTCGCGTCGCGCGAGGGCGAAGGATCGCGCTTCTCCTTCGAGCTTCCGGTGGCAGTGCCGTCCGAGAATTCACGAAAATGAGTGCGGGAATGGGGAACGCGGGGTATAGCGCGCCGGTGGACGCCGCGGGCACGAAGGTTCTCGTCATCGACGACGAGGCGCCGATCCGCCTGCTCTGCCGGGTGAACCTCGAAGCGGAGCAGATGCGCGTGCTCGAGGCGGCCGACGGCGTCACGGGGCTCGAGCTCGCGCGGGCCGAGCGTCCCGACGTCGTCCTTCTCGACGTGATGATGCCCGGGCTCGACGGCTGGAGCGTCGCGGAGCAGCTGCTCGAGGACGAGCGGACCCGGGAGATCCCGATCATCTTCCTCACCGCGCGGGCGGAGTTCCGCGACCGCGCCCGCGGCCTCGACATCGGCGGCGTCGACTACGTGACGAAGCCGTTCAACCCGCTCGACCTCGCCTCGCTCGTCCGCGAGCTCCTGTCGCGGATCGACCGCGGCGAGATCGACGAGCTCCGCGGCGAGAAGCTCGAGGAGCTGCGGACGCTCATGGAGACGGAGTAGCTCCCAGCCGTTCCTCGATCGCCTCGCGGATGATCGTCGGGAAGTCGTAGCGGATGGAGAGCCGCCAGTCGGGCTCGATCAGGCGGCCGTACTCCTCGAGCTCGAAATCCGTCGCGGCGACGACGTACGTCCGGCCGGGCTCGAGCGAGCTCGTGTCGCCGGCGACGTGGAGCGGCCCGCGCGGCTTGCCGCGGAGCGGTCCGGTCGTCGTCTCCTGGAACTCCGGGTCGCTGCCCTTCTCGATCAGCCGGGCGAGCTGCTCGCCCGTGAGCTCCGTGACCGCCGGGTTGGCCGTCGAATGGCACGCCTCCCAGAGGTCGCGGCGGCGCAGGCGGCCGGCGGGAAGCGGATAGTCGAGCATCACCGCCGAGGTGGCGAGCGCGACCTCGGCTCCCATCCGCTCGCGCAGCATCTCCGCCACCCACTGCGCGTCGAGCGGCGCGTCGAGCTCGGCGACGATCTCGTCGAGGGAGGCGTCGAGATCGGCTTCGCACGCGGCGATCGCCTCGACAACGCGCGGGTGGGGCGGGATGTCGTCCGTGACGGGAACGACGGAGGCGGTGATCCCGGCGCCGTCGATCTCGATCCGGCCGAGGTACCGGGCGTGGCTCTCGGCCTGCGCGACGAGGACGGAGCCGATTCGCTCGCCTCCCGGCAACAGGTCGTGGGAATGGGCGCCGACGATCACGTCCACCTCGCCTTGGACCCGCTCGGCGAGCTCGGGATCGATGAGCGACGTGGGAACGGTGAGGCGCTTCCAGCCGAGATGCGAGAGGCAGACGACGAGCTCGGCGCCCTGCTCCCGTAGCTTCGCCGCGCCCCGTTTCACGGCCTCGACCTCGTCCGTCGCCCGGATCCCGAAGTCGATCTCGCCTTCGAGGAAGCTGCGGAACGGATCGGTCACGCCGACGAAGCCGACCCCGTCGATCAGCGCCGTCGGCTGGACTCCCTCGACGGGCTCGAGGTTCGCGAGCAGGAGCGGATAGCTCGCCGCGTCGGCCTGGGCCGGGATCACCTGCGGCCCGTAGCGGAGCCAGGCGGCGTTGCCGACGACGGACACCTCGCAGCCGGCGGCCGAGAGGAGGCGGTGCATCGCGACGCCCTTCGTGAGGTTCGAGAGTCGCGTCGTCGTCTCCTCGACGTCGCCGGCGTCGACGTACATCACGCGGTGCGGGGTCTCCGCCCCGATCCGCTCGACGAGCGTCGCAACCCGCGCGAGCCCGTCGACGTTGCCGTGGACGTCGTTCGTGTGGAGAAGCGTCAGCCGCACCGGATCCCGAGCTTAGCCAGCAGCTTCGAGGCCGTCCGCTTCGATGTCTAATCTGACAACATGAAACGTTGCGGGATGTGCGGGATCGACAAGCCTGTAGAGGAGTTCCATCGCTCGTCGCGTCACGGCCGGCAGGCGTGGTGCAAGACCTGTCGCCGCGAGTACGACCGTGCCTACCATCTTGCGACCGGCGAACTGCGGCGCGAGCAGAAGAGACAGCGTCGCTTGTCGACGCGCGCCTGGTACCAGACCCTCAAGGAAGGGAAGCCGTGCGTCGATTGCGGCGGCGTCTTTCACCAAGCCGCGATGACGTGGGACCACCGTCCGGGGACGGTGAAGCGGTGCGAAGTCAGCATGATGGTCAGAGGTTTCAGCCGGGAGTCGATCCTCGCCGAGATCGCCAAGTGCGACCTCGTATGTGCAAACTGTCATGCGGCCCGAACGGCCGAACGTCGCGGGGCGTAGCTCAGCCTGGTCAGAGCACCCGGTTTGGGACCGGGAGGTTCGCGAGTTCGAATCTCGCCGCCCCGACTCCGGAACTCGATCAGGCCGAACGTCGTTTCTCTCACATGAGCGAACGGCCGCTGCCGGACGAGGCGCCGCTCGAGCGGTCGCGCTTCTGCGACCCGCGGCTGCGCGATCTCTCGCTGCGCGACTGGCGCGCGATCCTCGTCCGCTCCTTCAAGTCGTTCATGAACGACAACGGGATGATGCTCGCGCAGGCGCTCGCGTACTCGACGTTCTTCGCGATCCCGTCCGTCCTGCTCGTCGCGGTCGGCGTCTTCACGCTCGTCGCGGGGCCGGGGACGATCGCGACGCTGATGGGGCATTTTCAGCACGTCATGCCGAGCCAGGCGACGAGCCTCCTCGGCAGCAGCCTGCAGCGCCTCAACCGGAACCAGTCGGCGAGCATCGTCATGACGGCGGTCGGCGGCGTCCTCGCCGTCTGGTCGACCACGGGCGCGATGACGTCGTACATGACCGCTCTCAACCTCGCGTACGAGCGGAAGGACAAGCGCTCGTTCGTGCGGAAGCGGCTCGTCGCCCTCGAGATGGTTGCGGCGATCGGCTGTGCGTTCCTCCTCGTCGCGGCGCTGCTCATCTTCGGGCCCGAGCTCGAGCGGCTCGTCGCCGGCCATGCGGGCGGCGCTGCGGGCGCCGTCGGGTGGATCTGGTGGGTGGCCGAGTGGCCGATCCTCCTCTTCGGGCTCATCGCCGCGTTCTCGACGCTCCTCTATCTCGGCCCGCACGTCGAGCACCGGCGCTGGGAGTTCGTCACGCCGGGCTCCGTGCTCGCGACCGTCGTCTGGCTCGCGGTCTCCGGCGCGTTCGCCTTCTACACGTCGAGCTTCAGCTCGTACAACAAGACGTGGGGCTCGCTCGCGGCCGTGATCGTGATGCTGACGTGGCTCTGGCTCGCGGCGATGGCCCTCCTCCTCGGCGCAGAGCTCAACGCGGAGGCCGCGCGGACCCTCGAGCGGGGGAACTCGGAACCAGCCGTCCCGCAGCCTGCTCGTCCGAGAGAAACCGCAGCAAGTACGCGGTAAATGCGCCGAAGAAGACGATCGCCTCCTCCGCGGCCATCGTCACCCCGGCGATCTGCTGGTCGGCCAGCGGGCCGGGCCCCCACGTTCTCGGGGCGTGGACGTAGAAGGGATAGATCGCGCGCGGGATGAGCGCGAGCAGCAACCCGAGCGGCGAGGCGAGGACGAACGCGGCGAAGAGGTACGCGGCCTTCGCGCCCGCGGGCCGAGGGCTGTGGACGACCGGCCACCAGAGACACGTCCCGGCGAGGAGGTACGTGAGGTGCTCGACGTGGAGGAGCGAATGCGGGTGACGGAGTGCCGTGTCGTAGATCCAGGGCAGGTGCCAGACGTAGTACGTCCCGAGCCAGAGCGGTAGCGCGACGAGCGGTCGGAAGAGCGGGAAGCCGGCCGCGCGCGCGGCGAGCCGCGGCGGGATCGCGAGCAGGAGCAGCGCGGGCACCCACTCCGCGAGGACGACGTTCTGGAGCAGGTGCGCCCAGAGGAAGGTGCGATTCGCGAGCGGCTCGAGCTCCGTGACGAAGGCTGCGAAGACGAGCGCGACGCCGAGCGCGCCGGCGGCGAGCCGCGGCCGCGAGATCCGTCCGGCGCGCGACGCGGCGAAGAGCGCTACCGCGAGGGCGGGCGCGAGGCCCACGGCCTCGGCCGACGGGTGCATCTCGCTACCGTACCGAGCGCCTCGCGGGTGTAGCTCAATGGTAGAGCCCTAGCCTTCCAAGCTAGTTACGCGGGTTCGATTCCCGCCACCCGCTTCCAGCCGATGGCGACACCGGAGACTCAGGAGACGCCGAAGGAGCGGGCGAACCGCGAGCTGATCGAGCTGCTCAACGAGCTCCGCGTCGTCCTGCCGGGCGTCACCGTTCTCTTCGCCTTCCTGCTCGCCGTCCCGTTCGCGAAGGGCTGGCCGCAGGTCACCGACTTCGAGCGGGACGTGTTCGTCGTCGCGGTGCTCGCGACCGGCGTCTCGATCGCCTTCCTCACAGCGCCGAGCTCGTACCACCGGCTGCGCTTCCGGCACGGCGACAAGGCGCGGATCGTGGTCGTCGGGCACCGGCTCGCGATCGCGGGCATCGCGGCGTTCGCCATCGCGCTCGAGGCCGTCATCCTCCTCGTCGTGAGCTACGTCCTCTCGCGCGGCGCAGGAATCGCCGCCTGCGCCTCCGTGGGTGCGCTCGTGCTCGTTCTCTGGTACGGGCTGCCGGCCTTGGCGGCGTTCAGAGATCGACGCGCTCGATGACGACGTCCTCGCGCGGCCGGTCGCCAGGACCGGTCTCCACCTGGGAGATCGCGTCGACGACGTCCATCCCGCTCGTCACCCGGCCGAAGACGGTGTGCTTGCCGTCGAGCCACGGGCACGCGTCGGCGGTGACGATGAAGAACTGGCTGCCGTTCGTGTTCGGGCCGGCGTTCGCCATCGCGAGCGCGCCGCGCGCGACGGGATGGTCGTTGAACTCGTCCTCGAACGTGTAGCCGGGACCGCCGGAGCCGGTTCCCGTCGGGTCGCCGCCCTGGATCATGAAATCCGGGATGACCCGGTGGAAGACGACGCCGTCGTAGAAACCGTCGGTCGCGAGCTTGCGGAAGTTCTCGACGGTCGTCGGCGCATCCTCGTCGTGGAGCTCGAGCTCGATCGGCCCGTGGTTCGTGTGCAGCGTCGCGGTGCTCATCGGGACGAGACGCTATCTGCCAGCGGCTCCAGCGCGCCGGCGGTGGGCTCCAGCTCGCCCGAGCCGAGGCCGGCGACGACCTCGAGAAGCAGTGTCCGAGCGGCGTCGACGTCCTCGGCCGAGAGGACGGTGGAGACGCCCGCGAGGTGCTCGCCGCGCCGTTCGTCCCAGAGCTCGAGCGTCACGGTGTCCAGCTCCGCGCGCGGGATGTAGGAGTCCTCGGCGAGGCCGACGCGGACGGCGACGACCCGTCCGTTCGGCAACGTCGTCTCCTGTTCGAGCGGTTGGCCGCGGAGGCTCACGCCCCGATTCTGCCGATTCCTGCCGGACGAGGACTAGGACCCTCGGTCGGCACATTTCCTCCGAATGGCCTATAGCGGTTCCGGCGAACTGTGTCGAAGGTACCGATGTGTTCGGTTCGAAGGCACTTCGCTTGACCGTCGCCGCGGTGGTCGTGATCGCCGCAGGAGCACTTGCCGGCTCCGCCGTCGCGACGACACGCAGCGAGTCGCAGCTCCCGACGCTCGACCACCAGGTGCTCGCGGCGATCAACGCCTTCCGCGTCGAGCACCATCTCGTGCCGCTCAAGGAGTCGCCGAACCTCGCGCGCTCGGCCCGGCAGCACTCGCTCGAGATGGGCACGGACGGCTACTTCGCGCACCCGTCGGCCAACGGCACCGCCTTCTGGAAGCGGATCCAGCGCTACTTCGCCTCGCGCCGCTACGGGTACTGGTCGGTCGGGGAGAACCTCCTCTGGTCGTCGCCGGACGTCGACGTCGCGACCGCGATGAAGATGTGGATCGCGAGCCCGGAGCACCTCAAGAACATCCTCACGCCGAGCTGGCGCCTGCTCGGAGTCTCCGCCGTGCACGTGCTCGCCGCACCGGGCGTCTATCACGGGCTCCCGGTCACGATCATCACGACCGACTTCGGCGTCCGGCGCTAGCCCCGGCCGGCGGGACTTCTCCGCAGAGCGAAGAGCGCCGCCGCCGCCGGCACGATCGGGAGCCAGAGGTTGAAGACGCGGTACGCGAAGACCGCGAGGACGGCGGCCGGGAGCGGGTAGCCCACCCAATGGAGCGCGAACGGGAGGAGGGCCTCGACGGCGCCGGCGCCCGCGAGCGGGAGCGTCCGCCGCGTCAAGGCGTAGCCGGTCGCGTAGCCGACGACGACCGCCGGCACCGAGGGGTCGTGGTGCGAGAACGCCGCGAGGCAGACCCAGAGGACGAAGACCTCGCCGGCCCAGTAGAACGACATCCCGGTGAAGGCCGCGAAGCCGTGGCGACGCGGCGAGGCGACGATCTTCCCGACGACGTAGATCGCCTCGAGCGCAGGGCGTAGTGCTTTGCCGTGCCAGCCGCGGCAGAGCCAGTCGCGGTAGGCGACCGCGAGCACCGCGAGGAACGTCCCGGCCGGCACGCCGATCGTCCACGAGAGCTCGACCGCCCGCTGGGCCGGGTAGTGCCTGACGAGGAGGATCACCGCGCAAGCGCAGGCGCCGGCGGCGAGGACGGCGTACTCGAGCGAGCCGAGACCGAGCACGCGGACGCGCGCCTCCTCCGGCGGCACGCCGAGATCCTCGAGCGCCTCGAGATCGACTGCGAAGCCGCCGCGCGGGATGAACATCCCGAAGCCCGCCGCGACGACGGCGCCCGCGCGGAGCGCGCTGATCTTCGTGCCGCGGTCGACCTCCGCCACCTCGCGGTACGCGAAGACGTAGCCGATGTGGGCCACGACCGCGCCGGCCATCGCGAAGGGGAACCAGTAGAAGTTCGCGTGCCCGAAGACGTGCGCGACCTGGTGGAGCCCCGCCACCCACGCGACGACGATCGTCGCGACGAGCGAGATCACGCCGGCGAGGAGCATCAACATCACGAGGTCCTGCGGCTCGTGCTCGAGGTGGTGCCTGCGGAGCACGGCGAGCGGACCGGCGGTACGGCGCGTCATCGCCTGGATATTCCTCCACTCCCGCCGCCCATGCGCCCGGGAGGATTCGAACCTCCGACCCGCGGATTAGAAGTCCGCCGCTCTGTCCACTGAGCTACGGGCGCGCGCCCTAAGGGTAGATCGCTAGCCTCCGGGCGATGGCGGACGCGCTCGAGCAGCTGAAGGAACGGCTCGTCGAGGTCGTCGACCTCGGCAAGATCGCGCGGATCCTCTCCTGGGACCAGCAGACGAAGATGCCTCCCGCCGGCACGCGGCACCGCGCCGAGCAGATGGGGACGCTGCAGCGGATCGCGCACGAGAAGTTCACCGACCCGGCGGTCGGCAGGCTGCTCGACGAGCTCCGGCCGCTCGAGGAGTCGCTCGATCCGGACTCCGACGACGCCGCGACGATCCGGCTCGCGCGCCGCGACTACGAGAAGGCCGTGAACGTGCCGTCGTCGCTGCGGGCCGAGATGGCGCGCGCCGCGTCCGAGGCGAACCCGGTCTGGAAGAAGGCGAAGGCGGACTCGGACTTCGCCTCGTTCCTGCCGTACCTCGAGCGGAACGTCGAGCTGAAGCTCCAGTACGTCGAGTGCGTCGCAGAGGGAGCCGACGAGCGCTACGACGTCCTCCTCGACGACTACGAGCCGCAGACGAAGACGGCGGAGGTGCGCGAGGTGTTCGCGGAGCTTAAGCCGCCGATCGTCGAGCTGATCGCGGAGCTGCGCGACCGCGAGGTCGACGACTCGTTCATTCACGGCGACTACCCGCCCGACCGCCAGCGCGCGCTCGCGCACGAGGTCGTCGACCTCTTCGGGCACCGTCCCGACAGCTGGCGGATCGATCCGACCGAGCATCCGTTCGCCACCGGCCCCGGCCGCGACGACGTCCGGATCACGACGAACTACCACCCCGACTCGCTCGAGTCGCTCTTCTCGACGATGCACGAGTACGGCCACGGCCTCTACAGCCACCAGCAGCCCGAGCACCTCGAGCGGCTGCCGGTCGGACAGGCGTGCTCGCTCGGGATCCACGAGTCCCAGAGCCGGCTGTGGGAGAACCTCGTCGGCCGCAGCCTCCCCTTCTGGCGCTTCTTCTATCCGCGCCTGCAGGAGACGTACCCGGAGCAGCTCGGCGGCGTCGAGCTCGAGCGGTTCCACCGCGCCGTCAACCGCGTCAAGCCGGGCCTGATCCGGATCCAGGCGGACGAGGTGACGTACGGGATGCACGTGATGCTGCGCTTCGAGCTCGAGCAGGACATGGTCGAAGGGCGCGTCCAGCTGCGCGAGCTTCCCGAGGTCTGGAACCAGCGGATGTGGGACTACCTCGGCGTCGAGGTGCCCGACGACGCGCACGGCGTCCTCCAGGACGTCCACTGGTCCGGCGGCTCGATCGGCTACTTCTCGACCTACCTGCTCGGGACGGTCGCCTCGGTGCAGATCTGGGAGGCGGCGGTGCGTGACATCCCGGATCTGCAGGAGCAGGTCGGCCGCGGCGAGTTCGCGGCGCTCCGCGAGTGGCTCGGGGAGCACATCCATTCGCTAGGCCGGAAGTACTCGCCCCAGGAGACGCTGCGCCGCGCGACCGGCTCCACGCTCCAGGCGCAGCCGTATCTCGACCACCTCCGCCGCACATACGCATAAGTCGCGCGGCGCCGGGTACTCGCGGCGCAAAGCGACGAAAGGAGGGGTCTGCTGTGACGGACTTGAACGGCAAGAAGGTGGCGATCCTCGCCGCGGACATGTTCGAGCGCGTCGAGCTCGAGGAGCCGCGCAAGGCGCTCGAGGACGCGGGCGCCGAGACCGAGATCGTCTCCATCCATGACGGCGAGATCCAGGGCTTCGACCACTTCGACCCGGCCGACAAGGTCAAGGTCGACAAGACGGTCGAGGAGGTCTCGGCGGACGACTACGACGCGCTGCTGATCCCGGGCGGCGTCGGCAACCCCGACCAGCTGCGCGGCGACGAGAACGCGGTCGCGTTCGTCCGGGACTTCCACGAGGCCGGCAAGCCGCTGGCCGTCATCTGCCACGGCCCGTGGGTGCTCGTCGAGTCCGGCGTCGTGCGCGGCAAGAAGATCACGTCGTGGCCGACCCTGGAGACGGACATCCGCAACGCGGGCGGCGAGTGGGTCGACGAGGAGGTCGTCGTCGACGGCAACCTCGTCACGAGCCGCAAGCCGGACGACATCCCGGCCTTCAACGAGAAGATGCTCGAGCTCTTCGCAGGAGTGCGGGTCGCGTAGGCGTCCCGCACGAGCGGGTGGCGAGGTGTTGCCAGAGTCCGGCCGGACGCCGTCGGCTCTGCCGGCGGCGTCTACAGCCATGAGACAGACACAGGTGGCGGACGGGACTCGAACCCGCGACCACCGGGACCACAACCCGGAGCTCTACCAACTGAGCTACCGCCACCGCGCCCGGACAGAGTAGCGCCGCGGGATCGCGGGATACCCTTTGCCGGCCCGGCCCCGTAGCTCAGCGGACAGAGCGGCAGCCTTCGAAGCTGCGTGCGGTGGTTCGATTCCACCCGGGGCCACTAGAGCCGGCGGATCGTCCTCCAGGCGCCGATCGCGGCGGCCACGAGTGCAAGGACGAGGACGACGACGAGCGTCTGCCGGTCGATCTTCCCGAGTTGCCCCACCGCGGCGAAGAGGACGGCGACGACGGCCGCGAAGATGCCGAGGAACGCCCCGACGGCGCGCACCGTCAGCTCCCGGGCGAGAGGTAGCGCCCGAACCACTCGAGGATCGCCTCGAAGCGCATCACGCGGTGGGCCGGCGAGCCGCCGCGCGACAGCTCGTGGCTCTCGTTCGGGAAGCGGACCATCTCGACCTCCTTGCCGAGCACGCGCAGGAGGTTGAAGAGCAGCTCGCCCTGCTCGATGTTGCAGCGGAGGTCGTTCTCCGAGTGGAGGACGAGGACGGGCGTCTCGATCTCGCGCGCGTACGTCGCGGGCGACATCCGGAGGTACTCGTCGACGTTCTCCTCCATCGGGCCGCCGAACTGCTTCCCGAACACCCAGCCGACGTCGCTGGAGCCGTACATGCTGACGAGGCTGTTGACGGCGCGCTCCGAGAGCGCGGCCTTGAAGCGCTTCGTGTGGCCGACGATCCACGAGGTCATGTAGCCGCCGTAGGAGCCTCCGAGGACGCCGAGCCGGTCGCCGTCGAGGAAGTCGAAGCGCTCGAGCGCGGTGTCGACGACGCCGATCAGGTCCTCGTAGTCGAGGCCGCCCCAGCCGCTGCCGCCGCTGTCGATCGGCCCGCGGATCGCCCGACCCCACGCCTCGGTGTAGCCGGAGCCGCCGCGCGGGTTGGAGAAGAGCACCGCGTACCCGGCTCCGGAGTAGACCTGCACCTCGTCGAAGAAGCCGGTGCCGTACTGCGTGAACGGGCCGCCGTGGATCGTGAGGAGGGTCGGGTAACGCTTCCCCGCCTCGAAGCCGGCGGGCCGGACGAGCCACGCGTCGACCTCCGTCCCGTCCTCCGACTTGGCCGTGAAGCGCTCCGCCTCGACGAGCTCGCAGCCCGCGACGAACTCGTCGGTGACGCGCGTCAGGCGGCGCTCGTTCTCCGCGAAGAGCTCGGACGGCCGCGTGTGGGTCGTCGCCGTGAAGACGAGGACGCCGTCGACGACGTCGAAGAGGCCGATCGAACGCTCCCCGCCGGCGAGCAGCTCGGGCTCGCTCGAGCCGTCCGGCGCGACCGCGTAGACGTGGACGTTGCCGCCGTCCTCGAGCGCGAAGACGATCCGGTCGCCGTCCCAGACGGGCTGGCGCACGTTCGGGTACGGCGCGCACTGGCGGTCGAGCGAGGCGGTGAGGATCCGGCGATCGCCGCCGGAGGCCGCCATGACGGCGAGCTGCGAGTGGTGCGGCGAGGTGCCGTCGTCGGGCTCGTGGTAGTAGGCGACGAGCGAGCCGTCGGGGGAGAAGGACGCTCCGAATGCCTCCTCGTCGTCGGCGCTCAGCTGCCGAGGCTCGCCTCCGTCCCCGGTCACGGCGATCTCGTAGAGGCGGTTCGTGAGCTCGACGTCCCAGCGTTCGCCGCGCATCGACTCGAAGACGAGGCGCGAGCCGTCGGGCGACCAGGCCGGCCCGTCGTTCTCGCAGTCGCCGCTCGTGAGCTGGCGCTCGTCGCCACCGTCGACTCCGACGACGAAGATGTGCTTGCGGCGGTCGCCGACCCAGCCGACGCTGTCGAGCTTGTAGAAGACGCGCGTGAAGCGGCGTGGCTCGCGCTTGCGCTCGTCCTCCTCCTCGTACGCCTCGTTGCGCACGCGGCGCGCGAACGCGATCCGGCTCGAGTCGGGAGACCAGGCGAGCGACTCCACCGACTCGTCGCCGTCGGTGAGCTTGCGCGCCTCGCCGCCGTTCGCCGGCATGACGTAGAGCTGGCCCTTCGCCTTGTCGTCCTCGGCGTCGCGGTTGGAGACGAACGCGAGCCAGCGCCCGTCGGGCGACCAGCGCGGCGAGCCGTCGCGGCGCTCGCCCGAAGTGAACTGCCGCGGCTCCTCGGAGCCGTCGACGCGGGCGAGCCAGATCGCGCTCCGGTAATCGTTCGCGTCCTTGTCGATCCGCCCGACGACGTAGGCGACGAGCCGGCCGTCCGGGGACAGGCGCGGGTCGGCCGCGCTCGTGAGCGCATAGACATCCTCCGGCCGCATCCCCGCCACGGATCACGATGCTAATACGGAAGTACGCTTTCGGCCACGCGCGGGCGTGGTGGAACTGGCAGACACGCCGGCTTTAGGTGCCGGTGCTCTCAGGAGCTTGGGGGTTCGAATCCCTCCGCCCGCACCAAGATGTCATGACCGGAAGCGAAGCTTCGACGTCTCCGCCCGCCTTGCCTCGCTGGTTCGGGCCGAGAGCCGACGCGGACGAGCCGGCCGTCTCGGCCCTGATCGCCCGCGTCGCGCGAGGGGCCGGCTGGGAGGACAGCGGCGGCGCGTTCAACCTCAACGTCCGGATCGACGCCGAGCCGCCGGTCGTCCTCCGGGTGCACAGGCCGTGGCCACGTCGCGGCCGGCTGCTCGGGCTGCGGCGCCTGCGCGAGCGCCTGCAGAGCACAGGAGTCCGTGTCGCTCAACCGGTCCCGGTGCTGGGCCGCGACCTCATGCGGGTCGCCGGTCGCTGGGCGGAGTTGGAGGAGTTCATCGGTCATGTCGAGCCACGGCCGGACGAGGGCTCCTTCGTCCGCCTCTTCGAGGAGCTCGGACGCCTGCACGCCGTGCTCGAAGCCGTCTGGGACCCCGCTCCGCCCGAGCCCCTCGACGACCACAGAACCCTCGGCCAGCTGCGGTACTCGATCGGCTTCACGCACCGCAGGCTCGGGTCTCGCAGCGAGCCGGTCACGGAACGGATGCGCCGACTGACTGGCGAGCTCTCCAAGCTCCGGACGGAGGTCGAGCTGCCATGCGCTCCGATTCACGGGGACTACAAGCTGAGCAACGTGGGAGAGCTGCCCGACGGCTCATGGGCCACCTTCGACCTGGACTTCGTGAGGGTTCGGGAGCGGGTGTACGACGTCGCGGCCACCCTGAACCACGTCGCCCGGAGCGGCCCCGACGGCGTGGGCCCGCCGATTGAGCTGCTCGAGCCGCGCCGCCTGCTCGACGCCTACGAACGCACGGCTCGCCAACCGCTGACTCGCGACGAGCACCGTTGGCTCCCCGGGGCGCTGGCCCTCATACCGCTGCACTGGGCCGCCACCGCAGGGCTCGCGAACGGCTCGATCCGCCAGGCCGAGAGCGCAATGACCGCCGCCGAGGCCTGGTGGGCGCGCCGGGCCGAGCTCTCGTCGTAGTCCGGCGGCCGCGCCCGTCAGCGAGTCACGAAGCGCGGGCGTGAACGACGTAGACCATCGCCAAGAGGATCGCCGTCCAGATCGCGCCGGTGCCGCCGAGCAGGAGGATCGTCCATGCGTCCACGGGGGTTGAACGTTCGACCTCGGTTACAGGTTCCCTGCTTGAATGAGCCGCGTGGACACCGTCGTCGAGGAGCTGCCCGAGAATCGCGTTCGGCTGACGGTCCAGGTGCCGTCACACGACGTCCACCACGCCGTCGAGCACGCCGCCGACGATCTCGCGCAGAGCGTCAAGATCCCCGGCTTCCGTAAGGGCAAGGTCCCGCGGCAGGTGCTCCTCCAGCGCGTCGGCCGCGAGCGGCTGATGACGGAGGCGGTCGAGAGCCACATCGGCGGCTGGTTCTGGAACGCCGCCGCGCGCACGCGCGTGCGGCCGGTCGAGCAGCCCGACTACGACTTCGAGCTTCCCGCCTCCGACGAGCAGGACTGGGAATTCACCGCGACCTTCGCCGTGCAGGCGAAGCCCGAGCTCGCCGACTGGACGCAGCTCGAGGTCGGGCGCGAGGAGGTCGACGTTCCCGAGGAGCTCGTCCAGGCCGAGCTCGACGCGCTGCGCTCGACCATCGCCGAGCTCGTCCCCGTCGAGGGACGGCCGGTCGCCGCGGACGACACCGTGATCGTCGATCTCGTCGGCTCCGACGGCGACGCGCGCAAGGACTACGTCATCGAGCTCGGCCGCGGCGCCGTCGTCGAGGAGATCGAGCGCGAGCTCGTCGGGCTGGGTGTGGGGGAGTCGAAGGAGATCAGCTTCGAGCTCGCCGACGAGTCCACGCAGACGCTCACGGCGACCGTCAAGGAGATCAAGGAGAAGGTGCTGCCGGCCGAGGACGACGACCTCGCGCGCGCCGCGAGCGAGTTCGAGACGCTCGCCGAGCTGCGCGCCGACATCGAGGGCCGTCTCCGGGAGCAGATCGACGACGAGATCGAGTCGCGCTTCCGCGCCGACGCTGCAGACGCGCTCGTCGCCGCGTCGAAGGTCGACGCGGCCGGCCCGCTCGTCGACGCGCGCACGCGTGAGCTGCTGCGCGGCGTCGCCCGGCAGGTCGAGGCGCGCGGCGTGCCGCTCGAGACGTTCCTCGCGATGACCGGCCAGCAGCCGGAGGACCTCCTCGCGCGGCTGCAGGACGAGGCGCAGCGCTCGGTCGCCCGGGAGCTCGTCCTCGAGGCGGTCGCCGACCAGCTCGGACTCGACGTCCCCGACGCGGAGGTCGAGGAGCTCGTCCGCGAGCAGGCCGAGGCGCTCGGCGACGACACCGGCGAGATGCTCGTCGCGCTTCGCGAGAGCGGCCGCTTCGAAGCGCTCCGCGACGACCTCCGCCTCCGCAAGGCGCTCGACCGCGTCGCCGCCGAGGTGAAGCCGATCCCGAAGGCGCAGGCCGAGGCGCGCGAATCGATTTGGACGCCCGACAAGGAGAAACCCCCGACCGAGACGAAACTCTGGACCCCCGGCGAAGGAGCGCGGCAATGAACCACACGAATCTCGTCATTCCGTCCGTCATCGAGCAGACCTCGCGCGGCGAGCGCTTCTTCGACATCTACTCGCGGCTGCTCAACGAGCGGATCATCTTCCTCGGCACCCCGATCGACGACCAGGTCGCGAACCTCGTCGTCGCCCAGATGATCCATCTCGAGTCCGAGGACCCGGACAAGGACATCAACCTCTACATCAACTCGCCCGGCGGCCACGTCTACGCCGGCCTCGCCATCTACGACACGATGCAGTTCATCAAGCCGGACGTCGCGACGACGTGCGTCGGCATCGCCATGTCGATGGGCGCGCAGCTTCTCGCAGCGGGCGCGGAGGGAAAACGGACGGCGCTGCCGAATGCCAAGATCCTGATCCACCAGGTGTCCGGCGGTTTCCAGGGCCAGGGCACCGACATCGAGATCCAGGCTCGCGAGACGATCAATCTCAAGCGTCGCTTGGAGGAGATCCTCGCCCACCACACGAACCAGTCGATCGAGAAGGTTTCCCAGGACATGGAACGCGACCGCTACATGACGGCCGAAGAGGCTCTCGAGTACGGAATCGTCGACCAGGTGATCGCGAACCGCTAGAGCGGGCGTAGACGAAACGGACGAACAGAGGTAGAACCCGAAGATGGCACGCGCGACAGACGGCAACGAGCAGCTCCTCTGCAGCTTCTGCGGCAAGAGCCAGCGCCAGGTGAAGAAGCTCATCGCAGGCCCGGGCGTCTACATCTGCGACGAGTGCATCGATCTCTGCAACGAGATCATCGACGAGGAGCTGACGACTCCGACCCAGCTCGACCTCGAGCACCTGCCGCGCCCGAAGGACATCTACGCCGTCCTCAACGACTACGTCGTCTCGCAGGAGGAGGCGAAGCGGACGCTCTCCGTCGCCGTCTACAACCACTACAAGCGCGTCCAGATGGGCCAGGAGGAGGACGACGTCGAGCTCCAGAAGTCGAACATCCTCCTGCTCGGCCCGACCGGCTGCGGCAAGACGCTTCTCGCGCAGACGCTCGCGCGGATCCTCAACGTCCCGTTCGCGATCGCCGACGCGACGGCGCTCACGGAGGCCGGCTACGTCGGCGAGGACGTCGAGAACATCCTCCTCAAGCTGATCCAGGCAGCCGACTTCGACATCAAGAAGGCGGAGACCGGGATCATCTACATCGACGAGGTCGACAAGATCGCGCGGAAGGCGGACAACCCGTCGATCACGCGCGACGTGTCGGGCGAGGGCGTCCAGCAGGCGCTCCTCAAGATCCTTGAGGGGACGGTCGCGTCGGTGCCGCCGCAGGGCGGGCGCAAGCACCCGCACCAGGAGTTCCTCTCGATCGACACGACGAACATCCTCTTCATCTGCGGCGGCGCGTTCGCCGGGCTCGACAAGATCATCGC
>Ga0070741_10005308_pt1 | contig 28737 bp, 29 predicted proteins | sample Coa_R1_4_FD_66440 | JGI IMG/M metagenome (GOLD analysis project Ga0070741, IMG submission 66440) | Surface soil microbial communities from Centralia Pennsylvania, which are recovering from an underground coalmine fire - Coalmine... | ecosystem: Environmental > Terrestrial > Soil > Unclassified ... | reverse complement strand
GCCACGATCGATCCGCGTTACCGCGAACCTCTCGCTTGCGGGCGCCCTCGCCTTTCGGCGCTCCGTCGCGGCACTCGCCAGGCTGTTACCTCTGGCTCAGCTTCGGGCTGCGCTTACCGGAATCTTGCAGCAGCTTGCGCCACCGCAAACCCCTTTTACTAGCGAGCTCCTCGCGCCCCGGTCGTTGTGCCGGAGAGGCAGGGTCCGAAGCCGCCCGGGCGCAGTGTACGAAACCGCGCGCAGGCGCCGCAAGCTCACTCCACCTTCAGGATCGCATCCGGAATGTGCCCTTCGATGAGCGAGCTTGGGCGCTAATAGTCAAATCCTAGGATTATTGTCAAGTTTTGTCGCCAATGACGTTACCAGCCATTGATTCCACGACGCTTTTTCTTGCGGCTTCAGCGACTTACTTCTGATCGTCGCGAGGCACTCGGAGCTTGATTCGCGAAGACGGCGGCGTTTGCACCACTGCGGCAACGAGCGCAACTCCTTGGCGAGCCGCGATCAATCGGGCAAAACTACCAAAGACGGTGGGGAATAATGGCTGACGCGGACTCTGAGAAAGCAGAAGCGTTCATCGCGCGTTGGCAAGGCCAAGAGGGTGGTGGCAGACCGAGCACGTCGCAAAGCTCGGTTCGCACCCCGATCCTGCCGGCGCAACGCGTGAACGCAACGATTATGTGTTCGAGCGGGTGGTGACTAGGCATCGCGACGACGGCGATGCAATCGGGCGCATCGACCTATACCGAAGGAATTCGTTCGTCCTCGAAGCTAAGCAAAGCCGGTGGAAAGGCGACAAGGCGATCGCCGGCCAGAGCGATCTGTTTTCCGCTGAAAATGAAACGGCCGAACGCGGCAAGCCCGGCGCCCGCCGCGCCTGGGACGTACTCATGCTCAACGCCAAACGCCAGGCGGAGGAGTATGCTCGCGCGCTGCCGCCGTCGCACGGCTGGCCGCCATTCATTCTGATCTGCGACGTCGGCCACTGCATCGAGGTCTATGCGGACTTCACCGGGCAGGGAAAGAATTACACGCAGTTTCCGGACCGGCAGAGCTTCCGCATTTATCTCGTGGATTTGCGAAAGCCCGAAGTGCGTGAGCGGCTGCGGGCGATCTGGCGCGATCCGCAATCGCTTGATCCGACTCGGACAGCCGCCAAGGTCACCCGCGAAATCGCCGGCCGCCTTGCCGAAGTATCGAAGGCTCTAGAGGCGAAGAACTATCCGCCGGAAGAAGTAGCGCATTTTCTGATGCGCTGTCTGTTCACCATGTTCGCCGCCAGCGTGAAACTGTTGCCGGAAGATTCGTTTCGCGATCTGCTAAACGATTGCCGTCAGGATTCGAGCAAGTTCGTGCCGCTGCTCACCGACTTGTGGAGATCGATGAATAACGGCGAGTTCGCCGCGTCAATCCGCTCCAAAGTGTTGCGCTTCAACGGCAACCTGTTCGCCGAAGCCAAAGTCCTGCCGCTCGGCCGCGAAGAAATCGGTGAACTATACGAAGCGGCGCAGAAGGACTGGCACGAAGTCGAGCCGGCGATTTTCGGCACGCTCTTGGAGCAGGCGCTCGAGCCGGCGGAGCGACACCGGCTCGGCGCACACTATACGCCGCGAGCCTACGTTGAGCGGCTCGTCATTGCCACGATAATCGAGCCCATGCGGGAGGATTGGCGCAACGTCCAGGCGGCGGCGGAAAACAAGCGCGCCGCGGGCGACAAGAACGGCGCGGCGGATGCGGTGAAGGTCTTCCACGATAAGCTGTGCGCCACGCGTGTCCTCGATCCGGCGTGCGGCACCGGCAATTTTCTTTACGTCTCGATGGAGCTGATGAAGCGCCTCGAAGGCGAGGTCCTGGAGGCGCTTTCCGATTTGTCCGATCAGGCGCGGTTCCGAGGCTATGAGTTACGAAATGTCGACCCTCACCAGTTTTTGGGCCTGGAGATTAATCCCCGTGCCGCTGCCATTGCTGAACTAGTCCTGTGGATTGGATATCTGCAATGGCACTTCCGAACACGAGGCGGAATTCCGCCCGAACCGATTCTGCGTAAGTTCAAAAACATACAGGTGAAAAATGCGGTGCTCACCTGGGATGGATATCCGCTGCCTCAGGTGATCGGCGGCAAGGAAACCTATCCGAACCCGCGACAGCCAACATGGCCGACGGCGGAATTCATCGTGGGAAATCCGCCGTTTCTCGGAAAGGGATCCATAATTCGGGACGCTCTCGGAGACGCGCAGGTGAGAGCGCTGTGGGCGGCTCCCACAAATAAATGAGTCAGCGGATCTCGTGATGTACTGGTGGGACCATGCGGCTGAAATTCTAGCGTTCAAAGGTTCCACCCTGGCGCGTTTTGGGCTCGTGACAACAAACTCAATCACTCAGGACTTTTCTCGTCGCGTGATTGCCAGGCGAATGAGCGGAAAGCCGCCGATTTCGATTGTGTTCGCAATTCCGGATCATCCGTGGACAAAGGCAAGCGCCGAAGCTGCTTCAGTTCGCATAGCAATGACCGTTGCAACAGGGGGCGAACATGAAGGCATATTACGAGAGGTATTGCATGAATCTGGGCTTGATACGGATAAACCAGAAATCGAGCTTTCGTCGCGAACTGGGATTATCAATTCGGACCTCACGATAGGAGCGAATATCACGAGCGCAATCAGGCTTCGGGCCAATGCCGGGCTCTCCAGCAACGGAATGCTTTTGGCAGGTCGTGGATTTGTCCTCGATCGCTCGGAGGCTACGCACTTAGGCCTTGGTACACGAGAAGGATTGGACGACCACGTACACCCGTATATTAACGGCCGTGAGCTCCAGCATGGCTGGACTGGCAGACTAATTATCGACCTTTTTGGTCTAGAACTCGATACTGTTCGGACAAAGTACCCCGAAGTCTATCAGCATTTGATCGGCACGGTAAAACGGGAACGGGATGCGGTTGCGGCAAAGACGCCGGTAAGAGACGCACATGAGTACGCGGCGAGATGGTGGTTATTTGCTAAATCAAGGCGAGATTTTCGAGATGCCAAGAGCCGACTAGTCCGTTTCATAGGCACCACAGAGACGACTAAACATCGTATCTTTCAATTTATGCCCGGAGACTTCATCAATGACCACATGGTGATTGGGTTTGCATTTGATGACGCGTATTATCTTGGTGTGCTTTCATCGCGAATTCATGTTGTTTGGGCATTGCGTGCGGGCGGGTGGCTGGGCGTCGGCAACGATCCACGTTACTCTAAATCGAAAATTTTCGATCCCTTTCCATTCCCTTCCCCTGGCGCGCTGCTAAAAGCCAAAATCCGTGCAGACGCCGAGGAGCTCGATGCATTCCGTAAGCAGCGGCAGAAGGAGCATTCCACGCTCACTCTTACGCAGATGTACAACGTAATGGAAAAGCTAAAGGCGTGTGCGCAGTTTGACGAGAATGACGAAGCTATAAAGGACAATGGCCTGATCCTCATCCTCAAAGAGCTGCACGACAAGCTCGATCGCCTAGTGTCTGAGGCTTATGGCTGGCCACCAACGCTCAGCGATGAGCAAATTATCGAAAAGCTCGTCGCTCTCAATCACGAGCGCGCGGCCGAAGAGAAGCGCGGCCACGTCCGCTGGCTCCGGCCCGATTATCAAATGTCGCGCTTCGGCAAGGACATTGACAAGATGGCCGCCAGGGAGGAAGGCGCGCAGATCGCTGCCGATCTTGGTTTGCCTGTGCCCTCGGCACGCAAGCCATCATTCCCGGCCGACGTCGTAGCGCAAACAGCGGCTGTGTTCGGCGCACTGGCTTCCGCGCGCGGTCCAATAAATGCCGAGAGCATAGCAGCCAATTTCCGCAAAACTCGTAATCTGGCACAGACGATTTTGAACGTCCTCGAATCTCTCCTTCGCCTCGGCCATGTTTCGAGCAAGGACGGCCAGAGTTTCGAAATCCGTCGGGTCGCCTGAGTTAGCGCGAAAGGTGAGCCAACTCCCCAGAAGAGCAAGAAAAAAAGCAAGGGCTGATTTTCGCAACCCGTGTGCTACGGGGAAAAGTAGCCGCACCGCTCGCGATGCTTGGCTATATCGCGCAGGATTCGCCTGATTCGAATCCAAGCGCGTGAACCATGTCCTCTCCCCGCCAAGGCGATCTGTTCAGAAGCGATGACGCGGCCGAGGAGGGCGAGACGCCCACTTGGTATCCCGATCCGGACGAGGTTCGGGCGGAATTGCACGCGATACTTGGGCAGATGCGGGCCGCGACGTCGATGCCGTGGGACGACGACCGCACCGCGCTTTATCGCACCATCTTTCCGCAGATGACCGGCTGCCTGCCGGAAGACGAGGGCGCTCAGTTGCGCTTCGATTTCGCGGCTGAGTTGGCGCGGCTTGAAGCGGAGTGAGGGCGGTCCTCGCGCCCGGCCCGTTGGCCACCTCTGCGCTCGCTGGATCGACCCGATTTGAAGACCCGGCAGCGCTGGCGCAGGGCAAGCACCTCCGAATCCTTGATCGTCCAGTCGCCATCCGGCACTGGAACGATATCCTCGACGCGTGAGCACGCCGGCTCCGGCCTGGTCGGAGCCGCGCCTCCTCGGCGCTCAGCCCGTATGAGTCTGCAAAGGATTCGGCGTTGCCAATGACGTGACCGGCGCGGACCCGGCGATCGGATCGCTGCCGGCGTCGAAAGCCGGCGCTGAAGCGGACGACGGGCCGGCCGCCGCGGCGGCACTGCTGCCACAACCCACGCCCCACATCGGACTCGCCGTGCCGCCCGCTTGCATGGCCTGCGTCAGCCAGCTGTCGCTGCCGCTCGCCGGCGTTTGCATCGTCTGCGTCAGTCAGCCGCTGCTCGTGGCCTCGTCTGAAGCAGTCGCGACCGGCGCCGCGGACGCGGCCGGCGCCGCGGACGCGGTCGACCCGAAGGGTGCGGTGCCGACCACCTGCCACTCCAGGCCCACGTCGCCCAGCAGGATGACCGCACTCACCGCATTGTTGCTGAAATCAGCGAGCTCGAACTGGCCGGTGTTGGTGTTGCGCATCAAGAGGTCGGTCTCGTTCGGATTGCCGCTGAAGTCGGCGGCCCCGGCGACCTGCCATTCCAGGCCGACGTTGCCCAGCGCGATCGCCGCCGTGACCTTGCCGTTCTGGAAGTCGTAGAGCTCGAAGTTGCCATTGTTGGCGTCGCGCATCAGAAGATCGGTTTCGCCGGGACGGCTGGAGAAATCGCCCGCGGCGGCGAACTGCCACTCCGAGCCGAGATTGCCCAGGGTCGTCGACGACGTGACCGTATTGTTGGTGATGTCGTACAGCACGACCGTATCGCTGCTGTCGCGGGTCAGCATGTCGGTTTCGTTCGGCTTGCCGCTGAAGTCGCCGAAGCCGAGCACGGCCGCATTCGGATTGATCCCGGTCAATGGACCGGCGAACGGGACACCATTGTTGCTGAAGTCGTAGAGCTCGAAGGCGCCGTTGTTGCTGTTGCGCATCAGCATGTCGGTCTCGCCCGGATGGCCGGAGAAGTCGCCGAACCCGGCGACCTGCCATTCCAGGCCGACAGCGCCCAGCAGAATCGGAGCGCTGGCGTTGTTGTTGCTGACGTCGACGATCTCGAAGACGCCGGTCGTGGTGTTGCGCAACAGCATGTCGGAGGTGCCGCTGCCGCTGAAATTGCCGAGCCCGACCGTTTGCCAGGGCAGACCAATATTGGTCAGCAGGTGAGCCGCCGGCGCGGCGTTGTGGACGAAATCATAGATCGCGTAATCGCCGGTCGAAGAGCGGAAGTTTATCAGGTCGGCACTGGTGCCGGCGGGCGGCGGCGGATTCACGTACACCGTCTGCGAACTTGTCGCGGTACCCGGGGCGTCGTCGGCAAGCGTCACCGTCGCGAGAAACTCGTTGGCGCTCGCATAAGCGTGCGAGCCGTTCACCGTGAACGAGCCGTTGCCGCCGGACACGGCGCCGGTCGTGGTCGTGCCGTCGCCCCAGTTGATCGTGCCTATCAGGTCGCCGGCAGCGGTGACCTTGTCGGTATCGCTGAAGTTCGCCGCGACCGACACCTGGCCGGAATGAAGTGTCGCGCCGCCGCCCTGCGACGTGAGAAAATCGTTCTCGGCGACCGCTACCGGGCCGCTGAAGATGGACTGCGCCTGGTCCGACGTGTGCGTCACGGTCACGCTGGCCTGGTCGTTGCCCTCGTCCGCGTAGGTGTGGGCACCGTCGACTGTGAATGAGCCGTTCGAGCCGACGATCGTGCCGGCCGTCGTTGTGCCATCGCCCCAGTTGATCGCCGCCGTGAAGGCGCCAGCCGTATCGCTCAGATTGCTGTCGCTGAAGGAGGCGACTGGAGTGTTGCTGGACAGCGCGACGTGCTCGGTGGCGGACGTGAGCACCATCTGGCCGCCAAGATTGATGGCGGCGGTGCCGGTGGCCGATGCGGTGGCCGTGCCGGGTGCATCGTCAGCCACCGTCACCGTGAAGGTATCGTTGCCGCCGGCCGTGTAGGTGTGCGAGCCGAGCACCGTAAACGAACCGCCGCCGCCCGAGATCGTGCCAGCGCTGGTCGTGCCGTCGCCCCAGTTGATGGTGGCGGTGAGATCGCCCGCCACTTGCGCGGTGAAAGCGTCCGTAAAGGTGGCCACCTGGACGTTGTTGATCGATATTCCGGGATTGCCGCTGAAGTTGTCGGCGGTGACTGAGAAACTATCAGCTTCGCCGACAGTGGCCTGCCCGGTCATCACGACCTGCTCGTTGTCGGCGATGCGGGTGACCGTTGTCGTTATCGTGTCGTTGCCCTCGTCCGCGTAGGTGTGGCCGCCCGAAACCGTGAACGAACCGTTGGAGCCGGAGATCGTAGCGCTCGTCGTGGTGCCGTCGCCCCAATCGATGGCGGCAGAGAAATCCGCGGCGGTTGCACCCGCGTCGCCGTCCAAAAAACTGGCGACCGGCGTCCCGGACGCGATCGGCGCGCCTTCGTTCACGTTGAAGTCATCGCCGATGCCCGCCGCCAAGCCAATGATCGCGGTGCTGGTGACCAAGCCAATTTGGCCCTCGCCGTCGGGGTGATCGTCGAGAATGCCGACATTGACGTTATATTTTCCGTCCGCGGCGTAGGTGTGGCCGCCGCTGACGGTGAACGAGCCGGTCCCGCCCGACAGCGTGCCGAAGTCGGTGGGCGACCCATCGCCCCAATCGATCGTTGCCGTCAGGTCGCTCGCGACCTGGCCGGTGTACGAATCGGAGAACGTGGTCAGAATCGCATTGCTGATCGCCTGATTGGCCGAGCCGTCGAGCGTCTTGCTGGTCATCGTCAAGACATCGCCTTCGCCCACAACGACGATTCCGGTCGCTGTCGTCATTGCGCTGTCGGCCGTGCGGGTGATGCTCACCGACATATCCGGCGAGCCGCCGCCGACGACGATCTCGTCCGCGTAGGTGTGGGAGCCCTCCACCGTGAAAGATTGTCCCGAGCCGCTGACCGTGCCGGACGTGGTCGTGCCGTCGCCCCAGTTGATGGTCGCTGTGTAATCGGACGCCGCGTGACTGCCGCTGGTATCGGCAAAGATGGCAACTTCGACGCCGTTGAGCGCCGTCCCCTCGGTCGCCGAGGTGAGCGTCACTTGGCTGCCGAATCCGCTGACTGCGGTGCTCGTGACCGAGCCGGTGGCTGCATCGGGGAAATCGTCGGCGATGGAAACCGTAACGGTGTTGTCGCCCGCCGCGGTGTAGGTGTGCGATCCCAGGATCGAGAACGACCCATTCGAGCCTTGGATGGTGCCCGTACTGGTGTTGCCGTCACCCCAGTCGATCTGGGCGGTGAAATCGCTCGCCACATTGGAGGTATTCGTCGGATCCGTGAACGTCGCCACCGTCACATTGGTGAGCTGCTGGTTGGGTGTAAAGGTGATGGTCGTGCCATGCGGATTGATGGTGTCGGTATCGCTGATTGACACCGTTCCAAGCATTGCAAGCTGGCTGTTGTCGGTCGCGCGCGTGACGGTAACAGTCGCCGTCGGGAAACCCTCGTCGGCGTAGGTATGGCCGCCTTCGACCGTGAAGTGTCCGTTCGAACCCACCATTGTGCCGGCGGTCGTGGTGCCGTCACCCCAATCAATCGTCGCCGCAAAGTCGCTTGCGGTATCCGTAGTATTGGTATCGGTAAAGCTGGCAACGTCGGTCGAGTTGGAGAGGGCTACGTCCTCCCTGGCCGAGGAGAGATCCAGTTGTCCGTTAAGCTGCGTCGCCATCTGCGCCCCCTGTTGACCGCTACTGCGCGCGCGGCACGTCTCGAGCGAAGGCCGCCGAGTAATCCGCGATGTCGCCTGGACCGACGCTTCAGCTTAGCGGGCGGCCATTCCGCGTCAATGTTCCGTTTTTTTTGCAATCACTGCGCTATTTTTTTAGGAGTTCCAGCAGTGCCTGTCACAGATATGACGCACGGGATTTTTCTCGACGATCGAGGAGCCCGTCATCTCGCTGATCTTTTTTTCAGGGCGGAACGCCGATCGTGCAGCGCCTAAACGAGACGCGGCAGATCGATGAAGCCGGCGTGCAAGAGCCGGTCAAGGGCGTGCGGCTCCGCGCGCGCACGCCCCGCAGAGTCGAATATCAAAGTGTCTTGCCGAGAAAGCGGTCGACCGAATAGGGGCCGCCGCCGCGGATGGCGAAGACGAAGCAGACCGCCCCGATCAACAGCACGTATTCGTAGCCGCCGCCGCCGGCCGCATAACCTTTCGGCAGATGCACGAACAGAAGCGCGATCAGCATCTCGATGGCGAGCACGGCGGCGACAAACCGCGTGAACAGGCCGAGGATCAGGCAGGACCCGCCGACCACCTCGATGAACATGACCAAGTAGGCCCACCCCATTGCGGGTTCGAGGCCGTTTTTGGCCATGATGTTGGCGGCGACCGCGCCAGCGCCGATCTTGAACTTCACCGAGACGTGCATCAGGAACATGGCGCCGACCACGATGCGCGCGAACGTTTCGGCGATCGGCAGCATCGCCCCATAGAATCCGGAGAGTCCCGGATACAGCAGTTTCGCTTCACCTTGAGCCATTGGTACGCTCCCTTCCTTCATCCCCCGCCCGGCAGCGCGGGCGCCCATTTTAAAACACCGCCAAGCGGCGGCTTATTCGGCGCAAACACCGTAGCGCAGCGGCATTTCCAGTGAAGCTGCGCAGGAACAATTCCGGCACGGCGGCGCGTTCAGCGCGGCTTTCTGGGGGCGATGCGTATGGTGTGCGCGTCGATGGTGACGTTGAATCGCGACAGGAAGCTCAATCCCAGCAAGCCGTCGGCGTGAAAGGCAGCCGCACTGTCGGGCTCGACCACGACCGGCACTCCGGTCGCTTTGAGCGAGCGCAGCTGAATGGTCGATGCGCGGCCGAGCTTGCCGTCGGCGACGCCGTTTGCGGTGAGAACGTGGACGGATCGGCCTTCGTCGAGGTCGATGCCGGCTTTCCTGGCAAAACTGTCTTTCAAGACGACGAAACTTGCGCCGGTGTCGAGGACCAGCGTCGCGCTGGCGCGATTGACGGTAACCGGCAGGGTCAGGACGCCGCCGCGACGCGCCAGCGGAAAAGTCTCGGTGCCGCCGCTGGTCGCAGCGGCGCAGCCGCCCTTGGCCGCGTAATCGGCAAGCATGGCGCGACTCTGGCTGGTGTCGTGGCGGGACGGGTCGAGCGCGACCCAGCGCTGTATCGCCAGCATGGCGTCGCAAAATTGCCCGAGCTTCTCGTAATCGCGCGCCATCTTGTAGTAGCTGACGCTGCTGATGCGGTCTTTGTTGCCGAACAGCTCGATCGCGGTGATGTAGTCGTCGATCGCGCTTTTGGGCGATCCGTTGCCGTCGCGCGCCAGCGCGCGCAGGAAATAGCCGTTGTCGCTGTACGGCTCGAGCTTGATCAGGTTTCCCGCGACGTGTTCGGCAGTCGTGAAGTCGGACAGCTTGAGCAAGATATTAATGGCGTCACGCAACGCCGCGGCGTAACCGCCGCATTGCGACGAGAAGTTCACCTCCGCGACGGCCGCTTCGCGCCGGTAGCCGGCCTGCTCCAGGGCCTTCGCCAGATCGAGGATGGCCGTCTGATCGCATTTTTCGCGGCCGAGCTGTTCGAGCGGTGCACGAACCGCCGCATTCGCCGTGACGCTCGCAGGCAGCTCGATGGCGAAGCGGGTCAACGTCTCGGCCGTGCCGGCGGCCGGCTCGGCGGAAGCCGCCGCGAGCGGCAGCGCGCTCAATCCCGCCGCCACGATGGCAGCAAAAACCCTTCGCGCACTCGCGGAAACCATCCAGCCCCCACCCCTGCCCGCAACAAATCTACCGCCGGGGATTGTGCCTGCCAAGAAGCGCAATCGGGTTCCACAGCGGCAATGTTGAGGGCATGGCTGGCAGGAGTGAAGGAAGTGCGTCAATCCCGCCTTTTCAAGGCGGTACCTCAAAGTGGGACAGAAAGTGACCCCGCGAATACAGCGGCGAACGCGGCACTGTGTCCCACTTTTCTAGGGCCGAAAAATCCGCCGCGACCGGCCGCACCGAACCGTCTTGCGCCGCCGGGATTCCACCCTTGTCAGCCACTACACGACGGAGGGCGTTTTGACGGAAACGGCAGAGTTAATTCCATTCCCCGGCAGCCGCCGAATCGGCACCATCCGCAACACCGCGCGCCGCGCTGTCAGCTTCGAAAATCGGGACTCAGCACCGGCCTACATCGCGCGCCAAGTCGACGTGCAGCGGCAGGCGTTGCTCAAACGCGGATTGGCTCCTGAGATTGTCGAGCGCGAAATGAAGGCGCTCACCGCTGCGATCGGCGCCTACATGTGGCGCCTTGTGATGCAAGCGGGAGCCGAGACCGCCTAACCCACCAAAACAAAAAATGAGGCGCCGCACTCGGAAAAGCAACGGCGCCTCAGGTAGTAGGATGTAACGATGAATAGTAGCCTCGCGCGCAAAGCGCAAGAGAAAAGCCGCGCCTCGACCAACAAACGACGGCTGCCAACGCTGAGGCTGGCCGAACACGAAACACCAAAAGGTGCGGTGACGTGGACGCCAGAGAACATCGAAAAGTGGCGACGGGACTTCATGGCTGAGTTCGGCGACAGGTCGCCGCTACTCTGTCTGGCGCTGGAAGTCCTCCCCCATGTCGCAAAGCGCGGCTACGCGGCGCGAGATAACGAATACCTGATGGCACAGACCGGCCTAGGCCGCAGCGTCTTCTATGATGCATTTCGAGCGATTAACGAGCGCCGGTTTTTCATCGTCGGCGACTGCAATGGCGAGCGGCGAATCTGGCTCGGAAATCCCGTCGGCGAGTCCGGTGATGCCGGACTCAGGAGTCCGGCAATAACGGACTCAAAGTCCGGTGATACCGGACTCACGAATCCGGCAATGCCGGACTCGTCTTTATATAGAGATGATCTAAGAGATACAGAGAGAGAAAGAGAATCGGAGCAACCATCCGACAGCCCGGAGCAAGCCGCGAACGTTGTTGTTTTTGCTGTCGGTAGGGCAAGTGGAGTCGCTTCAGTCGTCGGAAGAACGGCGCCTATTGGCGACGTGCTTGCGCTTTCCGATGATGAACGACGGCGTGCCGCCGACATTTACGAGTGTTCGGCAAGCGAAGTTGCACTCTTGGACGGTGCGCCCGTTAGCCTAAACACGGCCGACCTCGTCCAAGCGATAAGGCGCTTCGGCGGCCAAGGCACGAACGCCTTCAAAGCGTGGGATGCGATCATCGAAAGGCGACGGGCAACCCCCATGCTTCCGGAGCAATTCGAGTGGCGGCCAGCGTCTGAGGCCGTCTTGCGCGAATGGAGTTCCGACAAACAGGGAATGAAGGCGAAGGGGTACCAGCTTCGCCCAAATCCAAATGGCAACGGCTGGCAGGTCCGCCGGCAACGGCGCCCCGCGGCGTGAAGCGCGCCTGCGAACCAACCTACTTGCCGACGATTTCACCGTAGCAGCATGCCGCGGCCATATCGCGGCCAACCACACCCCAATCGAGGCCTAGCGATGAGCCAAGCAGCACCGCAGTCGCCGTTAATCGACATGATCGAGCAGACCGCCGCGTATCGCCGCGCCGTCGACGACGCGCTCGCCCGGCCGGTCCGCAAGGCGCCGGCAAAGGAATCGGGCGCCAGCAAATGACCGCACAACGGAAGAATCGCAACAATTTCGGCGAACGCTCAGCCAACGATCTCAGGCGCGTAATCGCGCATCGCAACCGCGCCATTGAAGCCTGGGTCGCGCGCCACAATCGAGTGTATGGCGGCGTGCTGGATTTTCTCGACGGCATGTGCGCCGGGTACGTTGGCCTTGCGCGGCGGCTCGACGAGATCGCGGCGATGACGCGAACCGATCCGGCGGCCGGCCGTTCTCAGCTTGTGGAGATCGCGAAAAAACTTCGCGGCCAAGCGAATCAACTTGGCCGCATGGTGGACAAAGAGCGTCGAGAAAATCGGCGACTGCTTGAATCTGCCCGCAATACGTAGCCCTGCTGTACGCGCTGACGCTGCAGCACCGTCCCGCGCATAAATGCGCGCCCAGGTCCCTCGCAGGATCCCCTTCTAAAACGCAGCGGCCAAGGCCGCTCCAAATCACACCGACGGCGCGCAATCGCGAGCCGAGGAACTTGACGTGAATACCAACATCGCGCGGCCGATGCCGCACAGCGTGCTTGCGAGCGCCATCCGCGCGGAGGGCGATCCGGCGCGGATTTTGGCGGAGATGAACGCCGCGGTCCTCGATTTCAAAAGCCGCTACGGTGACCGACTCGCCGCGGTGGAATCTGACATCGACCGTCTGAGCAACAAATGGGCTGGCAGTGTCGCCGCTTTCGGCAACGGTCGCCCGCATGGCCGTGGTCGCAGCGATGAGGCGATGAAGGCACTCGCGGGCTTTGCTCGGCACAAGAGCGCGTCGCCGATCGAGCTGAGGGATTATCTGGCCACCGCGGATATCCGTGCCAGCATGGAAGTGGGTAGCCAGCCTGACGGCGGTTATCTGATCATCCCGCAGATCGAAAAATCCGTTTTGGCCTTGAGCGCGGACGTGAGTCCGATGCGCAGCTTGGCGACGGTCGTCACGGTCGGGACGGATGCCTACGAGTTCCTGGCCGATCCCTCTATGGCCGAAGTCACTTGGCTGGGCGAGACCGACAGCCGCCCGCAAACCGCCGGCTCCAAGTTCTTCAAGGGCCGCATTCCCGTTATGGAAATGGCAGCGCAACCGCCCGTGACGCAATCGCTGTTGGACGACTCGTTTGTCGACATCGGCGCGTATCTGACAAACCGGATTGGGCAGGCCTTTGCGTTGAAGGAGGCGGCAGCCTTCAGCGCGGGTACCGGTGTGATGCAACCGCGCGGGTTTTTGAGTTACCCGATGACGACAGACGACGACTTCAACAGCGATGGCTCGCGCAATCGCGCGTGGGGCACGCTGCAATACTACGCCGTGGGCGCCAGCGATCCGAGCGACGCACAGCTCGCGGATGGAATCGTAAATCTGGCGGCACAGCTCCGCTCGCCTTATCGAGGCAACGCCCGATGGCTTCTGTCGCGGCAGATGTACGCCCGTCTTCGCACGACCAAAGATAGTACCGGGAAGTACTTGCTTTCGACGGACGGCCGAATTGCCGATGGGCAACCGGAATTGTTGGTTGGCTTCCCGATCGGCGGCGGCACTGTGGGGACGATGTTTGATGAAGGCATGCCGAGCACCACCGGCGCCAACGCCCTCATTGCGGCCCTTGGCGACTGGAAGCAGGGCTACTGCATTGTCGACCGAGTCGGCATTCGGATCCTGCGCGATCCGTTCACCGCGAAGCCCTTCGTGCTCTTCTACACGACCAAGCGCGTTGGCGGCGGCGTCCAGAACTTCGATGCCATTAAACTCTTGAAGTGCTCGGCGAGCTAACAAGATTGATGCCGGGCTGCCCCGGGCAACCGGGCGGCATCAGCGGGCGGCGTCGTCTCTTTGTTACGATCGCGGCGGCGCCGCCCATCTCTTCCCCGCCGAAGGCTTTCAGCCATGTGGCCTTCGGCAACTGGCGGCGCGATTGCTCGGAGGTACAGCAAGTCGCGCCGCCCCCTTCCAAACATCTGATAAGCGAGCCTGACAATGTTTCTCGGTACCCTCAAGCGGTTCGATCATGAGCGCGGCTTCGGCTTCATCGTGCCCGATCAGGGGCAGGACCTGCCGGCGCAAATCTCGCGCGATGTTTTTTGTCACGCGGCCGCGGTAGAACGCGCCGGCTGTGGCCCGCTCGAGCCCGGCGACCGACTTGAATTCGACGTGCGCATGCACCGCGGCCGGCCAGAGGCGTGCTCAATCCGTCTCCTCGACGACGCGGCCGTGAGCGATACGGCGCCGGTCAGATATGGCGCAGCCTGAAGATGGGCACCCAGCTCTCATCCTTGAAAGTCGACGCGACCTTGAACTCGTCTCAGTGGGTTCAAGGAGCAAACCAGATCGCCGCCGCAAATGAGCAGGCTGCCAAGAGCGCAAACGATTTGGCGTCGTCGGTGGACGCGGTAAATTCCAAGCTATCCTCTCGCCAGCAAATTCAAGGCTACGCGCCCGCGCAACAATTCCAGCAACAAGTCGACGACGCCAACAAGTCGGGACACGGCTTCGTCTCGACGTTGGCGGACATGGCGACGATCGTCGGTCTAGCAGCAAAGGGTCTCGCATTCTTCGCTACATCTGGCGTAGCACAGATGGCGGCCCTGGGCGGGAGCTTCGCGCTCGCGGGGACTTCGTTCCAGAATTCATTCGCGAAGACCGTCGCCACCGGTACGGCCGACGTGTTGGCGGCGATCGCGTTGCCGCTGCGCGGCTTCGCGGCCGTCGGCGCTGGCATCCTTGCCATGGACGCTATAACCAAGCTCGGCATCGAGCATATGAACGAGTTAGTAGGGGTCGCGGGAAAGGCGCAGACGGCCGGCGTCGCGCCAAGCTTCCTACAGCAGCAGCAGAAGGCCGCCGAAGACCTGACCTTGAGCACCGACGACGCCACGAAGGCGCTGAACAACTTCTTTAAGGCGACCCAGCCCAACAGCATCAACGGAAGCGCGCTCGACCAGACACTGCAGACTCTTGAGAAAGCCGGCAACTTTGTCGGCAACAGCGGAGTCGCGCAGTACAACGCCGCAGTCACCACAGAGCAGAAGTGGGCCGCCATCGTCAATTTGATTACCCAGGCGACCCAGCAGGGTCAACGCCTCGCCGCAATCGACCTCGCTAAGACCTTCCTGCCAGACTCGATGCTGCAAAAGCTGGAAGCGTCTGGCGACTTCCTGAAGCAGTTGCAACAAGACGCCGCAGAGATCACGCCGCCGTTTTCCGATGCAGAAGTCGCGAAGGCCGTCGAGATGAACGCTGCACTCACCGATGCGGAGAACACCATCGCCGAAAAATGGAAACCGGTAATGGCGGACCTCGCTTCGCTGGGGATGAGTTGGGAACAAACATGGATCGAGGTCGTCCAGCTCATTGCGCAAGCCTCGGAGGCTGTACCTGCGCTGTATTCCCGGCTCAAGGATGCCGGCTCGGCCATCGCCAGCGTCATTCACAGCATCGAGAATGCCGCCGCCGCCGCCGGTAACATGTTCCCCGACATGTCCGGGACATTTTTAGAACCGAAAGGGTCGCAGACTCCGGCGTTCCTGGACAAGATCAACCCGCTAAACACCGCGATAGGCCAGATCGGCGCCGGCGTGAGCCCCGACCTGACGAAGAACATTGCCAGTGCCGTGGCGCAGTTGGCGGCCGGTCTCAAATTGCCGGGCGCGACACAGACCGCGCAGTTGCATGCCACCGCCATGGAAATGGCCCTCCTAGGCGACACGTCAAAAAAGACCAAAGAGGACACCGACGACACCCGCGATGCCTTCGACCGATTGGTCACACAGCTCGAGAAGCACACGCTCGCTAATCAGGCCGACATACTTAGCATCGGCCAGTCCCAAGCCGCGTCCGCCGGCCTGAAGGCCGAATTCGATTTGCTTGAGGCCGCGATGGTTTCGAACCACGGCGTAACGAACGATCAGATTCAGTCGTACGTCGCCTTGCGGTCCACTATGGATGCGCATCATGCAATGGTCGCGAGCGGCATTAAGCTCAATGCCGACGACGCGGCAAGCTTCGATCGCACTACCGCGGCGATCGTCGCAACGACTCAGGCGCTCGAGAAGGTCAAGGCGGACGAACAGATAAAATTCCAGGGCGGCTTGCTGGGGCTGAGCGACAATGACGCATCTATCGTCCAACAACTCAAATCGCTGTATGGCGACAACATCCCGGCCGCTCTGAATAGCTCCGAAGCCGCTACGCTACGGATGCAGAAATCGATCAGCGATCTAAAGGGCTATGCGACGGACTTTTCCAGCACGCTTCTCAGTGGACTCCAGCAGGGGCAAACGATTGCGGAATCGTTGGGGTCAGCACTCACGAGCGCGGCCAATTCGTTCGCCAACAATCTGGGAAAAACCGGAACGCAAAATATTGTCGGTGGCCTACTCAATGGGAGCCTTTCGCAGATCGGCAGCGGCCTGACCGACTTCGGCATCGGGACGGCCATCAGCTTGATCACCGGCTCGATTACCGCGGACCAGCAGGCGGAACAGCAGTTTGCGCAGGCGCAGCAGGATTGGGCCAACATGGCGAAAGCCGTGGCCGAGTTCGTGACTGCGATGATGAGCGAACAGCCGCCAGAGAATCCGACGCCGAGTCCAGCAGCGGCGGAAGTGACCGACGCAATAGCGGAGGGCGCCGAGATAATCGACTTAGCGGGCAGGAGGAGAGATGAGCGCTATCGATTTCGTGCTGCGGCCTGACCGGCTACACGTCTTCGCCGACGTCGCCTGCTATTACAAGGACGGCACCGTCGGCGCCTTCAAGTCAAAGATCGTGTTTGTAGAACGCTTCCCGTGCGCGGTCTGCACGATGGGCAACGCCGCCGCCGGCATGTTGGTGCAAGACGCGCTCGCCGGCTGCGCATCCTTCGATGACCTCGTCGCCGCCGCGCCGGCTCGGCTCAGCGAAAACGAAGGCCATGACATCGCTCTTGCGCTCGGCGGCTTTTCCGACGCGCGGGGCGTGTTCGAAGTATGGTACGGCCGGACCGGAACGGGGCAGCAATTCGCGAGGCTCGAACTTGCCGCCGGCTACGGCGGCCAACCGCAGTTGACCGATGAACAATGGCTCCGCGGATTCGGCAAGCCGATGCGTACCGCCGCCCAAATCGTTGATGTCGACGACTTCGCGCGGACGGTTCTGACATTGCAGCGCGAGCATGTATGGGGACCGGCGCAAGGCTATCCTCGCAACGTCCATCTTGTTGGCGGTTGGGGCGAACTCGCGACTGTGACGCGGGACGGCGCCGACATTCGCAGGATCATCGATTGGCCCGACCAAATCGGGGAACTCATTCAAGTCCCGCCAATAGACTTCAATGAGTGGCGGCGGACTCACGCCGAACAGGCTGACCCGGCGCCGGCACCAACGTCACAGTCGCCGCGCGTGTCGCGCCATGAGCGGCGGCGCGCGGCCAAAGCGCAGGCGCGCAAAGCAGCCTGAGGGAAGCAATGGAGCAGGTTGCGACAATCGACGACTTCCGCCTCTACGGCGCCCGGTTTGGAATCGAGTGTGCGGAGGCGGCGAAGCGCAAGTGGGCCGAAGGCCTGAGCAAAAAGGCGATCCGCGAGCACGTCGCCGCGATGGAACAGGTGAAGCGGAATCAACTGGTAGCAATTGGCGCCAGTGATTTTGAAATCGACCGGTTCATCACCACGGCCGGTGCGGCCTGCTATGCGGCGCTAGATGGCGACGACTTGCTCGGCATCCTCAACCGCCGACAGCCCGCTCAGCGGCGGCCCAGCGTCGCCCCGCGAATGTAAGGTGGGCCGATGTCAAAGATCGACGTTTACTCAAGGGCCGGCGCCAAATTCGGCCGCGACTGCGCAAAGGCCGCGAAGCACTTGGCGACCACCGCGAGTCGTTTCGAGGTTGGGGCCCGCGTAGCGCAGCGGCACGCGGCCGAAGCGCAGCAGCTTGAACGCAAGGGAGCGTCGGCGGTGGAGATAGCCGCTTTCTTCTTCGCGGCAGGTGCAACGGCTTTGAATGCCACGGACGGGACCGACGTCAATGTCTTTAACCGCTTGGTGCGGCGCGCGCTGCGGGCCATGCCGCCATAGAGGCATCGTTCGAATCGCCAAAAACGGCGTCACGGGCTAGCCGCCTGTTCCTTACTCCATTGGGAGGGCGCGCGTTGGAAGGCGGATATCCTTACATTGTAGACGAAGGGAAAAATCTGTCGAAATTGATTGTGAAAAATATCTTGGGACAAAATTTCAAAGTTCGCGAAGAGAGCCAACTGCCCCTTCATGATCAGGTCATATTCAGCCACCCCAACGAGCGCGCTGGTGACGTGATGGCCCTCCGAGCTTTCTCCGGACTCCAGGCCTCCGTTCCAATTGGCGGAGGTAAATTCGGATCGCTCGCGCTGATTACTATCGATTGTTTGAATCGTCACGCCGATTGTGGTGACAGCGCCAAATCCCTTGCCGCTATTCCGCAGAACAAAACCAATGTAATGCTGGGAGACCTCGACGTTGGGCTGTCTGAGTACAAGATTCGCAATTGTAATCAGCGGTCTGTGGGATGCTAGCAAGTCCTTTTTGGCGACATCAGCGGTTTCGAGCGCGGCTGTGGCGGCCATCCGGGCGGTTTTATCAGAGCGAAGCAAAAAAAATCCCTGGCCGAGAGACACTACGACAAGAGCGCCAGTGAGCACCGCGAGCCACCAAGTGTAATCGGCTATTTGTTCATCTGGACGAATTTCGGCCGGCTTTACCTTGGCGCGCTGATCGGTGGGATTTTGCCTTTCGTAATGAGGCGAGCCGCGAAATGATTGGCCGTCAAACCACCCGGCAGCCAACGATGCACCTAAGAGGATGGCAATTACAACAGTGTGCTTTTTGCTTAGCATGCGCCTAATCGTCCGGTTTAGAAGATCACCCTTTTAGTTTTCCCGCGCGGGCCTAGTTGCGTTCTCGCGCGGGACGTGCGATACCAACTATGGTGATTCGGCCGATCATGGCCACTTCGGAGTCAGCTACGACATCCGGGTGGCCATTTTCTTTTGGCCCTCCTGTGTCGTGGCTGACAGTCCTGAGTCGCCGCAACAAAGGAGGTTGAGCCGTGAAGTGCCTGAAATCTGAAACCCCACTGACATTCCGTCTCGAGCAGACGCGCGAGACGATTCAGACCGCCGTCGCCCTCATTGCCAAGGGTCGCGCAGAGCTCGCCCGGCAGTTTCTCGCCGGCGCGCTGCCACTCATCGATCGCGACATTCGCGCGTAGCGGGACATTGCGCGGCGACGGCATTCGCCGCGCATCCACAGCCAAATCACGGGGGGAAATCGTGACACAGGTCCAGAACCATTATGCCACCGTTCAGCGAGCGAACGGGGAGTATGCCACTGCCGGCACCGACGCCGAATGCGCCGACGCCGCAGCGAACCAGGCGGAAGCCGTCAAAGCGCTCGCTTTGGCGCAATGCGAGACGCCTTGGGATTTGCACCTCAAAATTCGCGCCGCGCATGACATCGCGCGGGATGAATCCAACGATGACGGCCACTTCACTGATGGCCGGCTCGCGTTGCTGATGTGCGCGATCGAGCGCGACGCGATCGCGATGGCTCGCCTGTACGACAAGTTGGAAGGCGAACGCGACGAAGCACAGGCGGTGGCATGAGCGACCGGCGCGACATGGAGCGTGCGTTCCTCTTGTCGCGCCGGTATTGCGAGTGCGGGTGTGGCAGACGGTGCGATCGGGCCGTCGGACCGCCGGGTACGAAGCGCCTGCCAGTCGATCGGTCGAAATGGCGCGCGCTAGCATCACAATGCGCAGAATCAGAACGAGCGGAAGCCGCGTGAACGGCCTGCGCCGCGACCTTTGCGGCGGCTGCGCGATTGTTAGGTCATGCATGATCTAATCGTTGCTCAGCCGGCCGCTGCCGCCGAGACGTTGCCAGCATTGATCGACGCCGCTGTGAAGGCGCTCGCGGCGGCGAAATGCGCTGCTGAGGTGATGACTGCCCGCGACATGGCCGCATCGGCATACGACGCCGCGGCGCGGCTGGCGCGCTTGAAACGCGCTGGCGAAGAGCTTGTAGCTAACGCGCGGCATGCCCAAGCTGCGGCGCTGGAAATTGAGACGCAAGCGCAAATGCGGCTGGCCGCCGAATACGCAGCAGGACAGACGCGCGGCGAAATTGGCACGCGCGGCAGAGGCAGAAGCGCTGGCAAATTGTCAGCCGCCGATGTCGGACTTGAAAGATACGAACTCTTCCGCGCGAAGTTGATCCTGGATGCCGAAGCGCGCGAGCCCGGAATCGTCCACCGAATCCTTGCTGCTGCGCTCGCTCAGGGCCAAGAGCCCAGCAAGGTATTGTTGCGTCGCGCGCTGCCAGCGGCGGCAGGTCGACACCGATCGCGCAAAGCAGCGGCAGCGGCGTCAACGCCGGCCGCGGTCGTGAGATGCCGCGCGGCCGTGCGCAAGGCCATCCAACGGCAGTGCAACGGGATGAGTGAAGCCGAGCTATTGGTGCTGTTCGGGGAGCTCGACGCCGAGCTTCGCCGGCTAAAAGCGGCAGCAATCGCAGCCGCCGCCAAAGCCAACGCCGCGCACTGAAAGGCAGCCTGCCGCACGGCCAATTCCTTTCATGGATCGAGGCCGAGTTCGAGATGGGTCATACTACGGCCGTCAAGATCATGCGCGTCGCCGAGACGTTCGGTGACAAATTTGCATTTAGTGTAAATTTGGGGACGAGCATTCTTTACGAGCTCGCCGCGCCGTCCACCACACCCGAGGTGGGTGACGAAGTCGAACGTCGCACCGAGGCCGGCGAACCTGTCGCGCTTGCTGAAATCAGGCCAGGCAGCTCGGGCCCATGACATCCCGATCTTGGCGGCGGCGTCCTTGGTGAAGCGGTCTGGCAGATCGCCATTTTGGCGAACTGCCTTGCCGCCAGTATGCTGGTTGCCGCGGTCGCCGCCGTTCTTCGTCTCCGGGTGCAACGACTCGTAAATCTCCTTGCGCCGGGCGATCGGATCGTTTGCCAACGGCTTCGCCAAATATGCGAGCCAAATAAACGGCCGCTGATGCGCGTTTGCCCGCGCCGCTGTTCAGCTACCCCGCGGCCGGAATAGCTCGCCGCTGCGGCTCGGCCGCGGGATACGACGCGGCGCAGGAGCGCGGCGACGTGGCAAAGCTAGGCACAAATCAGGCAGAGTTGGGTGTTCCCAACGAGAACACCCGACCGGCTACCGCCGCCGACCTCGGCCTCTCCCGCAAGGACATCCACGAAGCGCGCGAAGTCCGCGACGCGGAGGAGTCTGAGCGAGGCTTCGTGCAGCTCGGTTGCCATGAGAACGTGGTGGCGCTAATGCCTTCAGCATGACCAGAGCCGTCACTTGCCTGCTGTTTTGGCTTGCCGTCGTGCCCGTGGCCAATGCGCAGAAAGCCGCGCAGTCGTTCGATCCTGTGAGCCACGACACGGCCGGCGCGCTTGCCAATATCTTCATGTCGTGGTCAGCGATTCGGCTCGATATTCCACCGCCGTATGACTTCAGCCAGCCGGCGCAAGATACCGTCGTCATTAGCAATTCGGTGGTTGGCATTTGGGGCGCGGATTGCGGCTTTGAGATCGGCTACTGGAAAAACCGACAGCCGCTCGCGATGATCGACTTTAAAGCATTCACTGGCGAGTACCAGGAAAGAGCAGCGCCAGACAGACGAGAGCGGATCGTCGCATTCGGGAACGGGCATCCGGTCGCTTGGCAAAAGCGCGACAGCGGCGAGTTTTACTGGCCGAACTACATCTCGCTTGAGCTTACCGAACCGCGTTCGCTGCTCCGATCCTTGCGATACATGATCGGCGGCATCTGCCCGGCCTCGGCGAACAAGCCCTATTAACGACATGAACGGCGCGGCGCGCGGCGCGCGCGGAGGTCGACAACGACTCCGCAATCGGCCGCGCCCGGGTCTCGCGGAGTGCCACGCCCTTTTCCGTCGACCCGTTGCGGAATATGCGGGGGATACGGGGTCGAAAACCCTGGAACCGGCGGGGCGGCCCGACCGCGCCCGACCGCATTGGGAGATTTATTATTTGCACGGAAATTTTGGGCCCGGCATTGGATTGGGGAATTTTGCGGTTTTTCGGACGAAACAGTTGAGGCGATTCTGAGTGAGATGGCCATCGTCCGCGGCCGATCCGAGCGCGACCGTTGATTCATCGACGATTTCTTGCACGTCGTTGACGCGATTGCGGTCGCGTGCTCTGCGGTCGGCCATGTCGTGTATAATTTGTGGCGCCCCCGTGCGTCAGCGTGATGGAGGGCCCGGCCGGCGGCGGCTTTTCTGCAGTGACACATGCCGGCGCAAGCGACGGCGCGAGCACACCGATAAATATCGCCGTGAGGGTCGCTATCCGGCGCGACGCACGACCTATCGCCGTGTCTGCGAGCTGTGCGGCGACCCATTCACCAGCGAGAACAAGCCACAGCGCACCTGCAGCCGCGCTTGCGGCAAGATCCTTGGCGATCGAACGCGCGGCGCCAACGCGCGGGCCCGCAATACACGGCCTTGCGAGCGCTGCGGTGCTTCGTTCTTGCCAGCGAACCCGTCGGCGACGCAGCGGCGCGCCGGTCACGTCCAGCGGTTTTGCTCCGCAGTGTGCGCGCGCGCCAAAGGAGCGGCCGGGCGCTTAGCTGTTACACGGCCGGGGAAGGCCTAAATAGTTTCGGCTAGAGTATGCGTGCTGCTAGGCATCGATGTCCTCTGGAAACTCCTGATAATAGACAAGGCGAAAGCCGGCGTCCCCCCGGCGGTAGCGGAATCGCCACCGCCACTCGTGTTCGCGGCCGAAGACATCAAGAAACTTGATATAACCGTAAAACCAGAACGCTTTTTCCTTCTTCTGGAAGGCGACCGCCTTTCCAACCGTGAAAGTCTCGTTGAGCAAGCACCCGAAAATGGCGCTGGCCTGATCGGGCTCAATGATAACTTCCTCTGGCATTTCGCGGATGCTGTAGTCAGTCATCCTCGGAAAGTCATCACCCGCCAAGAAAACAAGCTGATCACTGAGTTCCGTGATGGTCACTGGAGTGCGCCCAATGTTCTTGAATGAATAGCCGAGGCTCGGCGTGTCTGTCTCTTCGTTGAACATCGCTTCGGACTTGTCCCATCGTCCAGATTCTCTGGTTATCTTGCTGACCCTCTCCGCGGTGATTTGAATGAACAGATAGCCGCGCTCAGCACGCATCAAGGCCCTGGCATTGAGGCTCGCTGCGTCTGCGGCGGCTTTAGTGACGAGCAGTGTTCCACGAAGGTAAAAAGCTTGGAATGCCAGAACGATGAGTTGTCCGGCTATCGCCAAAAACGTGAGCAGGCTGAGAAGCCAAGTCCACCAATCGGAATTACGTTTTTCGCCCGCCTCGCGCTGTTCGCGTGCAGTCTCTTCAGCGCTTTTCGGGGTGGGCAGCGGCTGTACGACGAAAGGAGATTGTGCGGTTCCGCGCTCATCAGATGCGGATTCATGCTGTTGTCTCTGAGCGTCATTATCTTGAGTCTCGGCCGGGGGATTCCGCCCTGGCTGGGCTGACGAATCCGCAATCAATGCGACTAGCAGCGCCAATATCACGCCCCCACATCGGAGCTTTCGCATCCATTAGCGCCCTTTGAGACCGAGCCGCCCGGCCACTGCATTCGCAATGGCGTCGGTGTCAGGGAGCACCCCAAGGATCGTTCGGCACCGCGGACAGACCGCGGTGAAGCCCGACAGTAAGGGACCCGATACTTGGTTTCCGATCGGGCCGTGCTCCAAATCGGGCCTGCCGATAATCTGTTCGCACTTGGGACATTTTCCGCTTTGCATCATGACGGTCGGCACCCAGCAGAGAATTGTGCATGGTGCGTTGGCCGGACTTGAACCGGCAGCCTCCTTGCATCATCCTCGCGAGTGCTTGGCGGCACTTTGGAAGATGACGCTCGCGCGGTGTGGATCCGACGCTTTGGGCGCTCTGCCACTTTGAGCTACAACGCGACTCAAGGCTGGCGCGGCGCGCGCATTTCGGCAAGTGGCACCCCGCAATAAGCTTGGCGTTTCCAGACTTTTAACAGGGCCGCAGGCTTCCCCGGTGGACACGGGATAAGCACCAACTGAGGACGAATTGCGCGCGAGCCGACGCGCATACGCGCTTTGCTGAGGCCCGCGATTCTGGTATAGTTCGCTTTGCGGTGCCTGCGCGCCGCCTCCCGCGCGGCTTGGCCGCCCGATCCGCTCGTATCCCACCATGCAATGACAGATTCGCCCATCGCTGGGCGCGTGCGCCGTTCGCGTGCGGCCCCGCTTACCGAAGCCGAGATTCGGCGCTTCTTACGTGCCTCGAAAAAGGAAGGTTTCGACCTTGTAGGCTATCAGGCTGGCGGACTCATGCTTGTGGGTTCGGGCCTGCAATCGCTTGCTCCGGTTTCTCCGTCCGATGACAATGCCAAGTGGCAGGACGTGGAGGCGTGAGAGCGATGCACATCGATTTTCCCTACATGGTCCGTGACGTTGACCGGCACGGCAATGTCCGTTTGTACATCCGCCGGAACGGCCGGAAGATTCGCATTCGACAGGCGCTCGGGACAGAGGCCTTCGCCGCCGCCTACGGCGACGCGATGCGTGCGCTTGAGGACACAAAGCCGCCGCCGGTCAGCGGTGCCGCGGCCGGCACCTTCGGATGGCTTGCGGCCAGCTACTTCGCCAGCGCTCAATTCCGTGGGCTTGATCCTACATCCAGGCGCAGGCGGCGAGCCATCATTGAGGATTGCTTGCGCGAGCTCCGGAAGCCGGGCAGCGCCGACAAGATGCGCGATTGTCCGGTAAGCCTATTGTCAGCGGCGCACGTCAAGATGCTCCGCGACCGCAAGGAAGCCACCCCGGGCGCCGCGAACAATCGCCGCAAGTATCTCTCCGCGTTGTTTGGATGGGCGATTGAAGCGGGGCTGATGCGCTCGAACCCGGCACGCGACGTGAAACGCAAGGCGTATGCGACCGGCGGCTTCCACACCTGGAGCGTGGACGAGGTGCGTCAGTTCGAACAGCGCCATCCGGTCGGCACGAAGGCGCGCTTGGCGCTCGCATTGCTGCTGTACCTTGGTGTTAGGCGGGGGGATCTTGTCGGGCTTGGGCGTCAGCACTGCGATGGCGATTGGATCCGGATCGTCCCGCGCAAGACGCGGCACTTGCGGAAGGATGCATCCGAAAAGCCGGTTCTGCCGGTGCTTGCCGAGGTCATCGCGCGGTCCCCGACTGGCGGCATGACGTTCCTTGTCACCGAGTATGGCAGGGCGTTCAGCGCGGCCGGCTTCGGCGCGTGGTTTCGCGCCCGCTGCGATGAGGCGGGACTACCGCATTGCACCGCGCACGGCCTTCGCAAGGCCGGCGCCACGATCGCTGCGGAAGCCGGCGCAACAGACCGTCAGCTCATGGCGTTGTACGATTGGACGTCGGCGAGACTGGCCGACGTCTACACCGCCAAGGCCGACAAGAAGCGGCTTGCCGGTGAGGCGGCTCGGCTAATCGGTCAAACGATGAACGCCGAAGTGTCCCACCAAAGTGTCCCACCGAACGGTTCTCAAACAAAAGCAGCGGGTTAGAAGGGGCGCTGGCAGGAGTGAAGGGACTCGAACCCCTAACCCCCGGTTTTGGAGACCGGTGCTCTAGCCAGTTGAGCTACACTCCTACGCGGCTTGTCTTTGCCTCTTGGCGTGCGGCGGCGCAAGTCCTGCGCCGGGTTGCCAACGGCGGGCTGCCGGCTGGACAAGCCGTCGGCCGACAGAGTTCGCCGCATTGTCATGGCCGAGGTTCGCTTCATAAGATGGCAGCTGCATGCGGCGACACCAGGGGTCGGCCAGAGCCACGCTCGGGGCCGCCGTGGGTGGCCGAACGCATGACATGGGCGCGAACAGTCGCGTTGGGGGCGCGTGAAACGGTCAGAGGGAAACGCAATGGCTCGAGGAACAAGAATGAAGGCGTATGTTTCGGCGGCGGCACTGGCTGCGGGGTTCGGCATGGCGTTTGCCGGCTTGGCGTCTGTAAGCTTGGCGCAGGCGCAGGGCGCCTCCCCGCCCGACCTCGGCGGCACCTATCAGTGCAAGCCCAATCCGAGCGCCTGCCTGTGGTCGGGTGCAACCGCAACGATGACGCAATCCGGCAAGAAGCTGGAGATCAAGGGCGCCAATGGCGCCATTTCGGATGGGACCCTGACCAGCGACAGCACCATCGCGGCGGGCGGCACCTTCAACTCGCTCGGCATCATCCGGCCGGACAAGTCGATCGACTGGTCCGACGGCACCAAGTGGACCAGGCAATAACCCCCTGAAATCGCGCCGGAACGGGGCTTCATTGCACCCAAAGCCGCGATTTGCTATATAAAGGACGCGGGCACCCCCAGGTGGCAGTGCCCGTTAAACGTCGCGCTGATATTGACCGTCTGGCCCGCCTCGCGGCGGGCCAGTGGCTTTTCGGATTCGGCGGCTTTTTGGATTCGGTAAAATGAATCGTCAGAACCGGACCGATCACATCCGGATCACCTCGCATCCGGAGCCCGGCGGCAAGCCGCGCTTTCCGATCCGCTGGGGCGCGGCGACCGCGCGCGAGCGCGGTCCGGTGATCGGCACGGTGTCGCGGCCGGGCGACCGCAACGCCATCGGCAGCCATGGCGGCTCGTACGCGCTCTATCGGGCGCTCGCCGTCTCATCCGGCGCGCTCGATCCGATCCGCCGGCCGGACCTCACCAACACCCACCCCGCGGTGAGCATCGGGCCGTTCGCGCAGTGGAGCGAACCGGACCGTATCGTGTCGCTCGACCCATGGGGGCACGTCGCCGCCGAAGTGTTCAAGAGCGACATCGCCGAAGGCGTCGACATCCGCCCGACCATCGCCATCACCAAGGCGCGGCTCGACCTGCACGAGATGCAAAGCGCGATCGCGGCCGGCCGGCTCAAGGCCGACGGCGACATCGTGCACAAAAACGGCAGCATCGCCGTCGCCAAGGTCGCCATCGATCCGGTGTGGTACCTGCCCGGCATTGCGCAGCGCTTCGGCTGCGCCGAGACGGTGCTGCGCCGCACCTTGTTCGAGCAGACTGCCGGCATGTTCCCCGAGCTGGTCACCCGGCCCGACATACACGTGTTTCTGCCGCCGATCGGCGGCACCACGATCTATCTGATGGGCGACGTGCAAAAACTCGGCGATCCGGCGACCAGGATCACCTGCCGGGTGCACGACGAGTGCAACGGCTCGGACGTGTTCGGCTCCGACATCTGCACCTGCCGGCCCTATCTCATTCACGGCATCGAGGAATGCGCCCGCGCCGCGCAGGAGGGCGGCCTCGGCCTCATCGTCTATAACCGCAAGGAAGGCCGCGCGCTCGGCGAGGTCACCAAATTCCTGGTCTACAATGCGCGCAAGCGCCAGGAAGGCGGCGACGTGGCGAGCGCCTATTTCGAGCGCACCGAATGCGTTGCCGGCGTGCAGGACGCGCGGTTTCAGCAATTGATGCCGGACGCGATCCACTGGCTGGGCCTGCGCCGCATCGACCGCTTCGTGTCCATGAGCGACATGAAGTACGACGCGCTGGTCGGCCAGGGCGTCGAGGTGGTCGAGCGCGTGGCGCTGCCCGACGAATTGATTCCGGCCGACGCCCACGTCGAGATCGCCGCCAAAAAGGCCGCCGGCTATTTCTCGCCCGAGCCGCCGGCGCCGGCCGCGGTCGTCGACACGACCGGGCGCGCGCTCGACAAGTACTGAGCGCCGGTCCGTTCCGGCACTGCGTCATGACCGACGATACGGCCGCCGCTCTTTCGCTTTTGAACGCCGCGGCGGTGCGCACGCGCGCAAAGCGCATGCTGGCGCTCGGGCTCGACGACAAGCTGGCGCATTTTCGCGTGGAGCTCGAGCGGCTCGATGAGGCGGTCGATCGCGTCGTCGCCATCACGCGAAAAAACTATCCGACACTCGACGTGCCGTTTCATTCGCGCTGGCGGCATTTCGTCGTGGACGGCAACAGCCGCTGCGAAACACTGGCGAACTTCGCAGGCATGCCGAATCGAATGGAGAACGCCCGAGCGGCCTTCGATTTAGCCATCGTAAGCGTTCTTCTTGACGCCGGTGCTGGTCCACAATGGAGCTATAGCAACGGTGTCGGCCGCTCCGAGGGACTGGCGCTCGCCAGCCTCGACATGTTCGCCGGCGGGTATTTTTCTTCTGATCCTAAAAGGAATCCGCAGCGCGTCGATGGCTCCGCCTTGGCAAATATTGATACCGCGACGTTGCGCAAGGGTTTTCAGGTCAGAGCCGATAATTCTCTGTTAGGACTCGAAGGACGCACCGAATTGCTCCGCGCTCTGGGGCGGCTTGTGGAAGCCCATAAGCAGGTTTTCGCGCTGCAAGACTCGCCGCGGCCCGGCGGCTTCTTCGATTATTTGGCGGCCAAAGCCGAAGACAAAATCATTCCGGCGCCGCTCATCTTGTCTGAACTCCTGCAACAATTCGGGCCGATCTGGCCGTCGCGGCTGACGCTTGGCGGCGTGCCGCTCGGCGATTGCTGGCGGCATCCGGCGCTCGTCACCGACGATGCCACGAGCGGGCTGGTGCCGCTGCACAAGCTGTCGCAATGGCTCGCCTATTCGCTGATCGAGCCGCTGCA
>Ga0070741_10005307_pt1 | contig 28741 bp, 29 predicted proteins | sample Coa_R1_4_FD_66440 | JGI IMG/M metagenome (GOLD analysis project Ga0070741, IMG submission 66440) | Surface soil microbial communities from Centralia Pennsylvania, which are recovering from an underground coalmine fire - Coalmine... | ecosystem: Environmental > Terrestrial > Soil > Unclassified ... | reverse complement strand
CCTAGCGGGCGCGCGCCCGCGTCACGCGCGTGGGATCACGCGCACCACTCTCGCGGGCCGTCGTCGCGGAAGCCGCACTGCTCGCAGGGGCTGTAGAAATGCCACGCGGGCGGCATCGCCACCGCCAGCCGCAGCGAGAGATCCTCGCCGACGTTCCGGATGTGGTGCACCGTGCCCCGGGGCACCCACACGATGTCGTCCTTCGTCGCGTCGACCACCACGCCGCCGGTCAGCTCCCACTGCAGGCGGCCGGCCAGCACCACCCACCACTCGTCGAACTCGCGGTGCCAGTGCGGGCGGTTGCCGCCGCCGGGCGGCGAGGCGATCAGGGTCACGAGGTTGCGCTCGTCCGCGATGAGGCGGCGCGCCCACGGCGCGGGTCCCATGCGCGCCACCACGTCGGCCACGCGGGTGAGGAGCGGGGGGCCGTCCGCGGCGGGCACGGTGGGCCCGGTGGCGAGACGGTTGATGAGCACGGAGACCGGCGACGCAACGCTTGCCATGGGGCAGGGCCCTCCCGGCCGCGAGCATACGCACCGCGCGGCCGGGCGCAAGCGGTTGCGGCGCCCGGGACCGCTCGCATAGAATCGGGGCCCTGAGAGGAGGGTGGGCCATGTCCTTGAGGACCAGAGCGCTCCATCCCCGGTTCGGAGTCGAGGTGCTGGACGTGGACGTCACGCGGCTCGACGACGCGACGTTCGCCGAGGTCGTCGACCTCTTCGAGGAGCACTCGGTGCTGCTGTTTCGCGGGCAGACCCTCACCGACGAGAGCCAGATCGCGTTCAGCCGCCGCTTCGGCCCGCTCGAGACCACCATCCGCAGCATCGCGAGCCAGGCCGCCACCCCGATCCACGTCGCCAACCTCTCCAACGTCGACGCGGAGAACCGGCTCATCCCGCGGGGCGACAAGCGCAGCCTCTACAACGCGGGCAACCAGATGTGGCACACCGACAGCTCGTTCAAGAAGGTGCCCGCGCACGCCTCCCTGCTCTCGGCCCGCGAGGTGCCGCCGGAGGGCGGAGAGACCCAGTTCGCGAGCATGCGGGTGGCCTACGCCGCGCTGCCCCCCGACCTGCAGGCGTTCCTCGAGGGCAAGATCGCGGTGCACAGCTTCGTGTACTCGCGCGGCCTCATCGACGACGGGCTCATGCCCGCCGAGCACGCCGCGCAGGTGCCGCCGGTGCGCCAGGCGCTGGTGCGCGCGAACCCGGTGAACGGGCGGAAGGCGTTCTACGTGGGCTCGCACGCCTGCGAGATCGAGGGCATGCCCACCCCGGAGGGGCGCGCGCTCCTGCGCGAGCTGCGCGAGGCGGCCACCCGGCCCGAGCTCGTCTACACGCATCGCTGGCGGGTCGGCGACCTCGTGATGTGGGACAACCGCTGCATGCTCCACCGCGGCCGGCCGTGGGACGAGTCGCGCTACCGCCGGGTCATGCGCCGCACCACCGTGGCCGGCGCGGGGCCCACCGCGCCCGAGGCGCCGACGGTCCCGATCAGCCCCGCGCGCGCGGAAGACGTGGCCTGGGGCCGCGCGCAGCTCGAGGCGGTCTAGCGCCGCGAGGACCGTCGTGGCCAGCCTGCTCGGGAAGACCGCCTCGGGGACGGGGCAGGTGGTGGAGATCCGCCACCCGCTGGTCCAGCACAAGCTCGGCCTGATGCGCAAGCGGGACACCAGCACCTCGGAGTTCCGCAGCCTGCTCGCCGAGATCAGCATGCTGCTGGCCTACGAGGTGACCCGCGAGCTGCCGACGCACGAGGTGCCCGCGGAGACGCCGGTGGCGCCGACCACCATCCGCCTGCTCGACGGCAAGAAGATCGTGCTGGTGTCGATCCTGCGCGCCGGCAACGGGCTGCTCGACGGCATGCTGCGCATCCTGCCCAGCGCGCGGGTCGGCCACGTGGGCCTCTTCCGCGACCCGCAGACGCTCCAGGCGGTGGAGTACTACTTCAAGGTGCCGCATGACCTGACGGAGCGCGACGTGGTCGTGCTCGACCCCATGCTCGCCACCGGCAACTCCGCCATCGCGGCGGTGCGCCGGCTGCGGGGGGCCCGGCCGCGCTCGATCCGCTTCGTGTGCCTGCTCACGTGCCCGGAGGGCCTCGCCGCGTTCCACCGTGTGCACCCCGACGTGCCGGTCTACACCGCGGCCATCGACAGCCACCTCGACGAGCACGGCTACATCGTGCCGGGGCTGGGCGACGCGGGCGATCGCCTGTTCGGCACCCGGTGAGGTCGGCGGGAATGCGATGAGACTGGCGGGCAAGGTCGCGCTGATCAGTGGAGGCGCCCGCGGCATGGGCGCGGCGGAGGCCCGCCTCTTCGCCCACGAGGGTGCGCAGGTGGTGCTGGGCGACGTCCTCGACGCGGAGGGCAAGCAGGTGGCCGACGGGATCACCGCCGCGGGGGGGCAGGCGCTCTACGTGCATCTCGACGTCACCCTCGAGGCGGACTGGGAGCGCGCGGTCGCCACCGCGGTCTCGCGCTTCGGCAAGCTCGACATCCTGGTCAACAACGCGGGCGTGGGCGGGGGCAGCCGGCTCGAGGACACCACCGAGGAGGCGTGGGACCGCGGCATGGACGTCAACGCCAAGGGCGTCTTCCTCGGCACCAAGGCCGCGATCCCCGCGATGCGGCGGGCCGGCGGCGGCTCCATCGTCAACATCTCCTCGCAGCTCGGCCTGGTGGGCATGGAGCGGAGCAGCGCGTGGTACCAGGCCTCGAAGGGGGCGGTGGCCACGCTGACCAAGCACACCGCGGTGCAGTACGCGCGCGAGCGCATCCGCTGCAACTCGGTGCACCCCGGTCCGGTGGTGACCCCGATGACCGAGGCCCGTCGCCACGATCCGGGCCACTACGAGTACATGGTCTCGCGCATCCCGCTCGGCCGGTACGGCGAGCCCGACGAGGTGGCGTACGGCGTGCTGTACCTCGCCTCGGACGAGGCCGCGTTCGTGACCGGCAGCGAGCTGGTCATCGACGGCGGCTGGACCGCGCAGTAGGCGCCAGCCGCGCTCATCGGCCAGGACCCGGATGCGTCGCCGCGCCAGGCCCGTGAAGTCCCCCGCGAAGGCGCCCGTGACGTCGCCCGCGAAATCCGCGGCGGGAGCCCCGCGCACCCGCAGGTCGCCCCAGGCCCCCGGCGCGCGGGTGCGTGACCTGGAGCGGCGGCTCGCGGAGGCGCTGGCGCGCGAGGCGGAGGCCCGGGAGCAGCAGACCGCGACGAGCGAGGTGCTCGCAGTCATCAACCGCTCGACCTTCGCGCTGGAGCCGGTGCTCGAGACCCTGCTCGAGAAGGCGGTGCGGCTCTGCGCGGCGAGCCGCGGCTCGGTCTACCGCTTCGACGGCGAGCGCCTGCGCCACGCCGTCTCCTACAACGTCTCGCCGGAGACCACCGAGTTCTTCGACCGCAATCCGATCGCCCCCGGCCGGTACAGCGTCGCGGCGCGCGCCGCCCTGGAGCACCAAACGCAGCACATCCCGGACATCCTGGCCGACCCGGACTACACCTTCGGGGTCTATCAGGTCGAGCCCATCCGGACCGCGCTCGCGGTCCCGATGATGAAGGGCGACGATCTGGTCGGGGCGTTCACCATCTGGAAGCTCGAGGTGGAGCCCTTCACCGAGCGGCAGATCGAGCTGGTCACCACCTTCGCCCACCAGGCGGTCATCGCGATCGAGAACGTCCGGCTCATCACGGAGCTGCAGGCGCGCAACGCCGACCTCGGCCAGGCCCTCGATCGCCAGACCGCCACGTCCGAGATCCTCCGCGTGATCAGCGGCTCGCGCACCGACCTGCAGCCCGTCTTCGACGCCATCGTGCGCAGCGCGGTGCGCCTCTGCGGGGCCTCGCACGGGGGCGTGTACCAGTTCGATGGAGAGCTGGTCCACTCGGTGGCCCACGACGGATACGCCCCGGACCAGCTCCGCGATTGGCGCGCGATGTGGCCCAAGCCGGTGACCGCCCCCCACATCGTCTGTCGCGTGATCTCCACCCGCGGGCCCATCCGCATCCGCGATTTCGAGGCGGCGCCGGATGCCGTGCTCTATCCGGAGGTCGCGGCGAGCATGCGGGCGCGAAGCGCACGGAGCGTGCTGGCCGTCCCGATGTTTCGCCAGGACGAGGTGATCGGCGGGATCAGCATCGCCCACCACGACGTCGACGGGTTCTCCGACACGCACGTCGAGCTGCTCGAGACCTTTGCGGCCCAGGCGGTGATCGCGATCGAGAACGCGCGGCTGTTCCGCGAGATCGAGCAGAAGACGCGCGAGCTGGAGGCGGCGAGCCGGCACAAGTCGGAGTTCCTCGCCAGCATGTCCCACGAGCTGCGCACGCCGCTCAACGCGATCCTCGGCTTCTCCGAGATCCTGGCCCAGGGCATGTTCGGGGCGGTCAACGACAAGCAGGCCGAGTACCTGCGGGACATCCTGGAATCCGGCCAGCACCTGCTCTCCCTCATCAACGACATCCTGGACCTGTCCAAGATCGAGGCGGGCCGGATGGAGCTCGAGGTGAGCGAGTTCGATTTGCCCCAGGCCATCTCGAACGGCCTCACGCTCGTCCGCGAGCGCGCCCTGCGGCGGGGCATCGACCTCCGCCACGCGGTCGACGACCGGCTCGGCGCGATCCGGGCGGACGAGCGCAAGGTCAAGCAGATCCTCCTGAATCTTTTGTCGAACGCCATCAAGTTCACGCCGGAGGGCGGGCGGGTCGAGGTGCGGGCGGCGGCGGCCGGGGATGCGGTCGAGGTGTCGGTGACGGACACCGGCGTCGGGATCGCCCCGGAGGACCAGCAGGCGGTCTTCGAGGAGTTCCGCCAGGTGGGCGCGGCGGAGAGGAAGGCGGAGGGCACCGGCCTCGGGCTGGCGCTGTCCCGCAAGTTCGTCGAGCTGCACGGGGGCCGGATCTGGGTGGAGAGCGAGCCGGGCCGGGGAGCGACCTTCACGTTCACGCTGCCACGCGAGCCGCGCCCGATCGAAGGGGCGCCGGCGACAGACGCCCGGTAGATGACCGGCGCGAACATGGTATGGATTGCCCCGCTGGCCGCGCGGCGGCCTACGCCGACAGGTGCCTCGAGGGCGCCGATCCGGCGAGCATGCCGGTGAAGCGCCCGACGGCGAGCGGCCGGTCCGGGACGGCCAGATGCCCGCCTCCACCGCCTCCGCCCGCAGCCGGTTGCGCTCGCTGATGTTCTCGTAGGGCCATACGTGGATGATCTCGTTCAGCGGCCCGATCTCGGTGTGCCAGAACGCGGCCAGCCGCGAGATCTTCTCAAGATGCTCGTAGGCCTCGTGCGGATCTCGTAGATCATGCGGATTCGGTGTCCGAGACCGTGCAGTCGGAGATCGTGACCCCGTTTCCGTTCCTGCCCGATCTGAAGCCCGGGAAGATGGGGCCCTACTTCGAGATGCGCTACTACGCCCTGCGCGCGGGCACCCTGCCCGATCTCATGAAGCGCTGGGAGTCGAAGATCGAGGCGCGCCTCGAGATGTGCCCATCGTGCTGGCGGGGGCGGTCGAGCCCGGCGAGGCGAACCGGTTCATCCACACATGCTGCCGGCGTCGTTCGCGCCGGTGCAGTGAGACGCGGGGACGAGGCTAGGCGGGCAGGCTTCTCAGGAAGTCGAGCAGCACGCGGTTGAAGGCCTCCGGCTGGTCGAGGTTCGAGGAGTGTCCGGCGCCCCGGATGACCTCGAGCCTCGCCCCCGGGATCTTCTTGGCCATGTACTCGCACGGGGCCAGGAACGGCTGGTCCTGATCGCCCACGATGATGAGCGTGGGCACCGCGATGGTGGGCAGGCCGTCGATGACCCGCGAGCCCTCCTGCGCGAGCATGCCCCGGGCGGCGTGAGCCAGGCCCTGGGCCGAGCGGTGCAGCGTGGCGGACTCGCGCACCTCGCGGCTCCGGCCGAGCGCCTCGAGACCGTGGGTCTCCAGCGCGACCGCCCGCTCCTGCGCGCGCTGGTTCCAGGCCGCGCGCGCGTCCGCGCTGCGGTAGCCGGGCCCCGAATCGCAGATCACGAGGGCGCGGACCATCTCCGGGTGCGCCAGGTAGAAGGCGAGCGAGACGTAGCCCCCGAGCGAGAGGCCCCCGATCACCGCGTGCTCGACGCCCAGGTGGCCGAGCAGCGCGCGCATGTCCGCCACCGTCAGGTCGGCGGAGTACTGGGCGGGATCGGATGGGCTCTCGGTCTCTCCGTGACCGCGCATGCTCCAGGAGATGACCCGGTGGCCGTCGCCGAGGGCGGCGTGCTGGGCGTCCCACATGCGCCGGGTGGCGGAGTAGCCGTGGCTCAGCAGCACCGCGGGCCCGGTGCCGCTGGCCTGGTAGTCGATCTCGATGCCGTTGAGTCGGGCTCGCGTCACCGTACGCTCCTTTCGTGCCGGGGCGCGCCCGAGTATGCCAGAATCGCCCCATGCGCACCATGGGCGGACGGGGCGCGGGGCGATGGAGCGCGGCGCGGTGGCTCGTGGTCGCGCTGCTGGTGGCGATGCCGACGGACGCGACGGCGCAGGCGCTGACCGAGCTGTCGGCGGCCGAGGCCGCGGCCCGCATCCGGGCCGGCACGCTGCAGAGCGAGGACCTGGTGCGCGCCCTCGCGGAGGCGATCGAGCGCGGGGGCAACCTGAACGCCTTCATCACCTTCGACCGCGACCGGGCGATCGCCTCCGCGCACAAGGCGGACACGCGCGCGGCCCGGAAGGCCTTCGCGGGCCCGCTGCACGGCGTGCCCATCGTGATCAAGGACAACATCCACGTGGCCGGGCTGCCGAACTCGGCGGGGACGCCGGCCCTGCGCGACTTCGTGCCCGCCCGCAACGCGGCGGTGGCCGAGAAGCTGATCCGCGCCGGAGCGATCGTGCTCGGCAAGAGCAACATGCACGAGCTCGCGTTCGGCATCACCAGCAACAACGCGGCGTTCGGGCCGGCGCGGAACGCCTACGATCCGAGCCGCATCGCGGGCGGCTCCTCGGGAGGCACCGGCGCCGCCATCGCGGCGCGCATGGCGCCGGCCGGTCTCGGCACCGATACCGGCGGCTCGATCCGGATCCCGGCCGCGCTGAACGGCATCGCGGGGCTGCGCCCCACCCTCGGCCGCTACCCGCAGGAGGGCATCACGCCCATCGCCCACACCCGCGACACCGCGGGCCCGATGGCGCGCGAGGTCGCCGACCTGGTGCTGCTGGACTCGGTGATCGCGGGAGCGCGCGACCGGGTGACGGCGGCGTCGCTCCGGGGGCTGCGCCTGGGCGTCTGCCGCGCGGTCTTCTTCCGCGGCCTCGAGTCCGAGACGGAGCGCCTCACCGAGCAGGCGCTGGATCGCCTGCGCGCGGCGGGCGCGGAGATCGTGGACGTCGAGATGATGGGGCTCGTCGACCTCAACCGCAAGGTCAGCTTCCCGATCGCGCTCTACGAGGCCCGCGCGGATCTCACCCGCTACCTGAAGCGCTTCCGCCCCGCCCTCGACCTGCCCACCCTCGCCTCGCGGATCGCGAGCCCGGACGTGAAGGGACTGTTCGCCAGCGCGATCGTGCCGGGGGCCAAGGACGCGGTGCCCGAGAAGGCCTACCTGGACGCCCTCGCGGCGCGCCCGCAGCTGCAGCGGCTCTACGCCGAGACCTTCCGGACGCACGACATCGCGGCGCTCGTGTTCCCCACCACGCCGCTGCCGGCGGCGCCGATCGGCGACGACGAGAAGACGCTGCTGAACGGCAATCAGGTCCCGACGTTCTTCACCTTCATCCAGAACACCGATCCCGGGAGCAACGCGGGCATCCCCGGGCTCACCGTGCCGATCGGCCGCACCACCGGCGGTCTGCCGATCGGCCTCGAGCTGGACGGGCCCGCCCACAGCGACCGGCGGCTGCTCGGCATCGGGCTCGCCCTCGAGGCGCTCTTCGGGCGCCTGCCCGCGCCCTGAGGGCGGCCGCGGACCGCCACCCACGGCCGCACCGCCGGTACGGCTCCGTCGTCAGGGTCCGAGCGGGCGCGGCGGCCGCGTCAGCGGCGGCCGGCCGGGACCCACACCCAGGTGTAGGGGTACTCCTTGCCGTTACCGTGTCGCTCCCAGCGCCCGTTCTCGCCCTGGATCTCCGGGGCGGGCTCGACGCGCGGGGTGGGAACGTAGACCAGCGTGGGCGGCGAGGGCGTCACCACCACGACCGGAGGCGGAAGGGGCGGCAGCGGAGCCGGCTCGGGCGGGAAGTAGGCCACGCAGCACGGGGAGAATCGGTGATCGTGGTGCCGGTGGTGATGGGATGGGAACCGCGTTCCGGGCGACGAGGGGCGCCGGGTGGAATGGCCCGGCCCGTCCTGCGAGCCGTCGCGCACGTCGTCCCGTCCGTCACCTCGCCCGCCACCTCGAATGTCCTGAGCGGGGACGCCAGAGGCGAGCGCGACGACCACGAGCAGAGCCGACAGCACCGTCACGAATCGCCTCATGGCCGAAGTCTACGCTGGCCCCGATGGGGTCGCCACCTCGACGCGGTGCCGCTTGACAAGCGGGGGGGCGCGGGGCTTTGCTTGGAGTCGACGGCGGGTGAGGCGCCGCCCGCGTCGAGCAGTGAACCGGAGGAGGATCCAGGCATGGACAGCACGCCACCCGGCTCGTACGGCGCGTCATCGGGCTGGCTTTCCGCCTGATGACGCGCGAAACCTCCTAGCGCAGTCACCCAGGATCCCGGCTCGTTGTCGGGACATGCCGCAGGACCACGGTCCTGTGCGCGAGAAAGACCGAGGCCCGGCAGGCGGTTCACCGGTACCGCCGCCGGGCCGTTCTCTGCCGGTCGTTCGGAGGAGACGCGGCATGGGCCAGTGGGAGCGGATCGACGTCGACGGCTCGCCGATGCGCCTGTACGTGGGCATGCCGAGCCTGGGCCGGGCTTTCCCCGCGGTGATCGTCATCCAGCATGGCCCGGGCGTGGACCGGTTCATCCAGGACCGGGTGGACGTGCTGAGCGAGCAGCACGGCTATCTCGCCATCGCCCCCGACCTCTACCACCGGCAGCCCGACGACGGCGACATGATGACCCGCATCGGGCGCCTGCGTGATCGGGAGGTGATCAGCGACGTCAGCGCCGCGGTCAACTGGGCCCGGCGGCTGAAGGACACCCAGCTGGGCGACGTGGGGATCATCGGCTTCTGCATGGGCGGGCGCGTGTCGTACCTGATGGCCGCCTCCAAGCCGGTGTTCAAGGCGGCGGCGGTGTTCTACGGCGGCAACATCATGAAGCCCTGGGGCGAGGGGCCGACGCCCTTCGACCTCACGCCGTACGTGCACTGCCCGATCATCGGCTTCTTCGGCAACGAGGACCCGAACCCGTCCCCCGCCGACGTGGACCGTCTCTCGGCCCAGCTCGACAAGTACCGCAAGCCGCACGAGTTCCACCGCTACGACGGCGCCGGCCACGCCTTCCTCAACTTCACCAACACCGTCGCGTACCGGGAAGGCCCCGCGCGGGACGCGTGGGAGAAGCTGATCCCGTTCCTGCAGCGCCACCTGCAGGCGAGCCGCCAGCCGCGCCAGCGCCTGCCGGGCTAACCGGCGGAACCGGCTCGCGTGCGGGCGCCTTCGGGGCCTGCGCCAGGTGCGAGTCGAGCGGCTGGGTCCGGAGCACCTCACCGAAAACCCGGCACCAGCGACACTCCACCCCGCCGTCCATCGTCGCGCAGGTGCAGCGGCCCTCGAACTGGTTCGCGATCATCACCGCTCTCGCGCGAAGGGTCATGTCGGCCTCCCCTGTTCGACGAAAGACATCGACGAAACGATAGTCACGCGGTGCGACGCGGTGATGGCGCGAGTGTGAAAAGACCGCGACGGCGGGCGGGGAGCTACCGCGCGGGCGCGCGGAAGGCGGTGTGCGCGGCGGTCCACCGCGCGAGGAGCGCGGGGTCCGGCTCCTGCGCGATGCCGGGCACCCGCGAGGTGGCCACCTCGCCGCGCCCGCTCAGCACCATCTCCGGCTTGCCCAGGTCGTCGCGGTAGAAGTACGACGAGGGAAAGATGTCGCCCGGGTAGGTGAAGTTCGGCAGCGTGGCCAGCTCCGCGCAGATCGCACCCCCCACCGCGCTCTCCAGCATGCCGCCCACCCAGCACGGGATGCCGTGCTCCGCGCACCGGGCCTGGATGAGGCGCGACTCGGTCAGCCCGCCGACGCGGGCCATCTTGATGTTCACCACCCGGCACGCGCCGAGCGCGATGGCGGCCTCGGTGTGCGCCAGGCTCTGGATGCTCTCGTCGAGGCAGATCGGGGTCGCGATCTGCCGCTGCAGCGCCGCGTGGTTGACCAGGCTCAGCCCGTCGTCGGCCAGCGGCTGCTCGATCATGGCGAGCTCGAAGCGGTCCAGCGCGCGGAACATCGCGGTGTCGGCGGGCGAGTAGGCCGCGTTGCAGTCGATGTGGATGGTGAGGTGCGGGAACGTCTTCCGCACCGCCTCCACCATGAACAGGTCCCACCCCGGCCGGTACTTGAGCTTCACGCGCGGGAAGCCCGCGTCCACCGCGCCCTGGATCTTCTCCATCAACGCGTCGAGCGAGTCCTGGATGCCGAAGTCGGCGCCCACCTTTACGCGGTCCGCGGTGCCGCCGAGCGCCCGGTGCAGCGGCAGGCCGCGACGCCTGGCGTCGAGCACCCACCAGGTGATGTCGAGCGCGGCGCGCGCGAACTGGTTGCCCTTGATGAAGGCCAGGCGATCCAGGATGTCCTGCGGCGTCTCCACGTCCTGCCCGATGATGCGCGGGACCATGTGCTCGCGCAGCGTGTGATAGACGGCGAGGGTGTGGTCGGCCGAGTAGCCGGGGATGTAGGGCGGGCAGCTCTCGCCCCAGGCGTGGTGGCCGCCGCCCTCCATGCGGACGAGGATCGTGTCGGTGACGTGCTGGTCGGCGTACGAGGTCCTCCACACGAAGGCCAGCGGAATCTTCACCCAGTAGACGTCGATCGCGTCGATCCGCATCGCGCGCTCGCTAGCGGGCCCGCGCCACGATGAAGAGCCGCCGGAACGGGAACAGGGTGCGCCCGTCGGCCCGCCGCGGATAGGCCCGGGCCACCAGCGCCGCGTAGGCCGCCTCGAAGCCGCTCCGCTCGGGCTCCTGCAGCGCGTCCAGCAGCGGCTTGAGCCAGGTGCCCTTGGTCCACTCCTTGACCGGGTCGGGGCCCTCGAGCACCTGGAGGTACTCGGTCTCCCAGATGTCCTGGGAGGCCGCCCGCGGCGCCAGCACGCCGTAGTAGAAGTCGGGGTCGGCCACCGGGGCCGGGCGCAGCAGCGGCTCGAGCGTCGCGCGCCAGGGGCCGGCCAGGGCCGCCTCGCTGATGGCGGTGTGGGAGCGGGCCCCGAAGTTGCGCGGCATCTGCACCGCCAGCACCCCGCCCGGGGCCAGGGCGTCGAGCAGGCGCGGGAAGAGCCGGTCGTGATCCGGCAGCCAGTGGAGCGCGGCGTTGGAGTAGATCAGGTCGGCCGGCCGCGCAGGCCTCCAGGTGGTCAGGTCGGCCCGCTGCCAGGTGATCGCGGGCGCGGTGGCCGCCGCCTTGGCGAGCATCGCCTCCGAGTCGTCGATCCCGGTGACGTGCGCGTCCGGCCACCGCTCCTTGATGAGCCGGGTGACGTTGCCGGCCCCCGCCCCCAAATCGTAGACCTCCCCGGGGTGGTCCAGGTCGATGCGGTTCAGCAGATCGACCGCCGGCCTCAGCCGGTGGTCCGCGAACTTGAGGTACTGCCCGGGATCCCACGCCACGCGCGCAGCATACCTCACCCGCGGGCGGGCGGGGGCGGCAGGGCCGGGGGCCCGGCGGGGTCAGGTCTTACATTCCGACATTTCCGAGGGGAGGGCCGTCGCGTGATCGCCGAGATGTCGGAATGTAAGACCTGACCCCATACGTAGAGCTACGGTTGACTGGGGAGTTCCGGGACTGGTATACAATCGACCGCTTTGAGGCGCCCAACTGCCGGCAGCGATGCGACGCGCATCCGGTTCAGCGATCCGGGGCTCATCCGCGAGCGGGTGGTCGATGCCCTCCGCGAGGCCATCGTCGCGGGGCGGCTCAAGCCGGGAGAGCGGATCCGGGAGCGAGAGCTGGTCGCCCTGCTGGGGGTGAGCCGCTCGCCGCTCCGGGAGGCGATCCGCATCCTGGAGACCGAAGGGCTGATCACGTCGCTGGCCCATCGGGGGGCCCGCGTCAGCGAGCTCGGCGCGACCGACCTGCACGACATGCTGCAGGTGCGGATCATGCTGGAGACCTTCGCGGTCCGGCTCTTCATGGAGCGATTCGACGAGGCGGTGCTCCGGCGGATGGAGGAGCAGGTGGAGCGGGCCCGCGCGGCCGGACATCGGGTGGACCTCCAGGCAAACTTCGACCTGGGACTCGAGTTCCACGACCTGCTGGTGGGCGCGTGCGGCAACCGCAAGGTCGTCCAGCTGCACGAGAACCTCAAGCGCCACCAGACCCGCTACCAGCACTTCGCGTTCGCCCGGCTCGGCCGCGACCTGCGCGCGCTGGACGAGCACGCCGAGATGGTGACCATGCTCCGCGCGCGCGACCTCCCCGCGATGGAGGCGAAGATCCGCGCCCACCTGCTGCGCTTCTACGAGTACCTGGCGCCCCTGCTGCCGGTCAGCGACGGCTCGCCGGAAACCGAACCGGACAGCAGACCACATCGGCCCGGAGCCGCCCATGAGCCATGAGCTGGTGATCCGCGGGGGCACCGTGGTGACCGCCACCGACGCGGTGCGCGCCGACGTTGGCGTGGACGGTGGCCGCGTCACCGCCCTGGCCCCGGCGCTGCCCACCGGCCGGCGCGAGCTGGACGCTACCGGGCTGCTGGTCCTGCCGGGCGGCGTCGACGTGCACACGCACCTGGACGCGGATGTGGGCGGCCTGCGCAGCGTGGACGATTTCGAGTCGGGCACCGCGGCGGCCGCGTGCGGCGGCGTCACCACCATCTGCGACTACGCGTGGCAGCAGCGCGGGCAATCGCTCAGCCACGCGATCGAGGCGTGGAAGGCCCGGGCCATCGGCCGCGCGTACATCGACTACGGCTTCCACGTGATCGTGGCCGACGCGAGCGACCGGACGCTGGCCGAGATCCCGCGGCTGGTGGACCTCGGCTACCCGAGCCTCAAGGTGTTCATGATCAACGAGTTCGGGATCGGCGACCAGGGCATCCTGCGCGTGCTGGACGCGGCCCGGAAGGCGGGCGTGGTGGTGAACGTGCACGCCGAGAACGGCGACATGCTCGACCACTGCACGCGCACCCTCATGGCCGCGGGGCGCCGCGACCCGCGGCACTACGCGGCGAGCCGGCCCGCGCTCGCGGAGGCGGAGGCCACCCGCCGGGCGATCGACTACGCGGAGCTGGTCGATGCGGAGATCTACATCGTGCATCTGTCCTGCGCCGACGCCCTGGACGCGGTCAGCCAGGCGCGCCGCCGCGGGGTGCGGGTGTGGGCCGAGACGCGGCCGATCTACCTGGCGCTGACCGACGAGCGCTATGCGGCGGGCGGGGCCGAGGCGGCCAAGTTCGTGGGCGCCCCGCCGCTGCGCACCGCGCGCGACCAGGCCGCCCTCTGGCAGGGGCTGCGCTCCGGCGACATCCAGGCCATCGGCAGCGACAACACCTCGTGGTCCGTCGAGCAGAAGGCGGCGGGGGCGGACGACTTCACCCGCGTGCCCTACGGGGTGCCCGGGCTCGAGACCGAGATGCCGGTGATCTACTCGGAGGGCGTGAGCCAGCGGCGGATCTCGCTGCAGACGTTCGTGGCCGCGTTCTCCACGAACCCCGCCCGCATCTTCGGGCTCTACCCGCAGAAGGGCACCATCGCGGTCGGCAGCGACGCCGACATGGTCCTGTTCGATCCCGCCGCGACCGGCCGGATCGACGAGCGCCGGCTCCACTCGCGCGCCGGCTACGACCCGTTCCACGGCTTCGCCCTGCGGGGCGGGCCGGTCCTGACGCTGTCGCGCGGCGAGGTGGTGGCCCGGAACGGCGAGCTCACGAGCCAGGCCGGGCGCGGGCGTCACCTGCTGCGCCGGCGGACGAGCACGGGCGCCTAGCGCCCGCCACGTGCAGTGCACTGCTTTGCGTGAGGAAGGGAGGCCGGGCATGAGGTACTGGACGGGAGCGTTGCTGGCGGCGGTGGTGGCGGCGACGGTGGGCCTCGGGACGGCGGGCTCGGCGCAGGCGGCCTGCGAGCCCGACAAGGTGGCGACCAAGTATCCCGGACTGGCCGGCAAGACGCTGAAGGTCGGGCTCGATCCGACGCTGCCCCCGATCATGTACCGCGATCCGAACAACCCGAGCAAGATCATCGGCCAGGATCCGGACATGGTGGAGGCGGCCATGAAGTGCCTCGGCCTCAAGTACGAGCTGGTGGGCCTCGACTTCGGCACCCTCATCCCGACGCTCCAGGCCAACCAGATCCAGCTGGTGTGGTCGAACATCTACTACACCCCGCAGCGCGCGCAGGCCGCCGACTTCGTCAACTACGCCACCACCGGCACCGCCGGCATCGTGAAGAAGGGCAACCCGAAGGGCATCAAGAGCATCGACGACGTGTGCGGGAAGCGGGCCGCCCCGATCCTGGGCACCGTCGAGGACAAGGGCTTCCAGGACGCGAGCGCCAAGTGCGTGGCCGCGGGCAAGCCCCCGATCCAGATCACCCCGTACCCGAACGCGCCCGCCACCTCCCGGGCGATCGAGAACGACCGGGCCGACGTCTCGATGTACGACGTGGTCCTCGTGGATCAGGTGGTGCGGACCAACCCCGACAAGTTCGAGCGGGCGTTCTCCTTCCGCAGCGGCATCAAGATCGGAGTGGCGGTGAAGAAGGGCAACGAGGAGCTGGTGACCGCGGTGAAGGACGCGATCACCGAGCTGCAGGCCAACGGGACCCAGAAGGCCCTGATGCAGAAGAACGGGATCGATCCGACCCTGGCGATCCCGGTCGAGATCGGCCGCTAGCGCTCCCGCGCGACCGGCCGGCCGAGCGCGAGCCCGCGGGCCATGAAGGCCTTCCTCCAGTACCTGACGTTCCCCTTCCTGCTGGAGGGGCTCGGGCTCACCCTGCGGATCTTCCTGGCCTCGATGGCGGGAGGGCTCGCGCTCGGCCTGGTCATCGCGCTGATGCGGCTGTCGCCGGTCCGCCTGCTCTCCGGGCTCGCCTGGATCTACGTGTGGCTGATCCGCGGCACCCCGGTACTGCTGCAGCTCGTGTTCCTGTTCGACGCGCTGCCGTACATCGGCATCACCATGCCGCCGGTGACCACCGCCATCATCGGGTTCTCCCTCAACGAGGCGGCGTTCGCGGGGGAGATCATCCGGGGCGGCATCCAGTCGGTGAGCCGCAACCAGACCATGGCCGCGGCCTCGCTCGGCATGGGGCCGCTGCTCACCCTGCGCCGCATCGTGCTGCCGCAGGCGATGCGCGCGATCCTCCCCGCCGTCGGCAACGACGCGATCAGCGTGCTCAAGGGCACCTCGCTCGCCTCGGTCATCGCGGTGAACGAGCTCACCCTCCGCAGCCAGCAGATCGTGGCCCAGAACTTCAAGTTCTTCCCGGTCTTCGCGGCGGCGGGCGTCATGTACCTGGCGGTGACGACGCTGATCGCGGGCGTGCAGTTCGTGCTGGAGCGCCGGGTGAGCCCCGACGCGGACCGCCGGCGCCGCCCGCGCGGCGAGACCGCGCTGGGCCGGCTCTTCGGATTCCGGTGGCGGGTGCCGGAGAGCGCTCCCGCGGCCGCGCCCGCCGCGGGGGCCGCGGTCGCGTCGACCGCGGCGGCCCGCGCGGCGCGGATCGATCTGGTGGAGCTGGTGGGCGCCCAGGCCGCGCGCACCGGGCACGACGGCACCGGGCCGTTCGTGCGCTGCTCGGACGTGTGGAAGTCCTACGGTCACCGCGCGATCCTGCAGGGTGTGGACTTCACGGTGCACCGCGGCGACGTGGTGACGCTGATGGGCCCGAGCGGATCCGGCAAGAGCACGCTGCTCCGGCTCATCGCCCACCTGGAGCCGGTGGACCGGGGGGAGATCACGGTGGGCGGCCAGTACGTCGGCTACGAGCGGGTGGACGGCGTGCTGCGCCCCTCGCGCCACGTGGCGCGCGAGCGGGCGCGCGCCCGCATCGGCATGGTCTTCCAGCAGTTCAACCTGTTCGAGCACCTCACCGCGCTCGAGAACATCTGCGAGGCCCCGGTGCGCGTGCACGGCGAGCGGCCGGATCAGGCGCGGGCCCGGGCCACCACGCTGCTGGAGAGCGTGGGCCTCGCCTACCACGCCGATCACCTGCCGTCGCGGCTCTCCGGCGGCCAGCAGCAGCGGGTGGCCATCGCGCGCGCGCTCGCCATCTCGCCCCGGGTGATGCTCTTCGACGAGCCGACCTCCGCGCTGGACCCGGAACTGGTGTCGGAGGTGCTCTCGGTCATCCGGCGGCTCGCGGAGGGCGGCATGACCATGATCGTGGTGACGCACGAGCTGCGCTTCGCCCGGGAGGTGGCCGACCGCGTCGTGTTCATGGCCGACGGCCGCATCGTCGAGGAGGGCACGCCGGAGCAGGTGCTGGAGCGCCCGCGCGAGGCGCGCACCCAGCAGTTCCTCAAGCTGGTCCAGGACTGACCGCGGAGCGCGAGCCATGGCGACGCACCACCTCGCGGCCACCGAGACCACCGTGCACTGGGGCTACTGGAGCCGGCTGCTGCCCCCGGTGCTGGAGGTCGACTCGGGCGACCGGGTCACCATCGAGACCCTGACCCACCACGCCAACGACGACGTCGCCCGCATGATCGCGGGCGACGCGGGCGCCGAGCGCGTCTATCGCTGGGGCCGCGACGGCAAGGCGGTCGATCGCCGCGGCGCGGGCCCCGTCGAGCCGGGTCGCCACCGCCGCGGCGCGGGCGACGGCCTCGGCGTGCACATCTGCACCGGGCCGATCGCGGTGCGCGGCGCCGAGCCCGGCGACGTGCTGGAGGTGCGCATCGTCGACGTGGCCTTCCGGCCCTGCGCCAACCCCCGCTACCCGGGGCGCGCCTTCGGCAGCAACGCGGCGGCGTGGTGGGGCTTCCACTACGCGGACCTGCTCGAGGAGCCGAAGCCGCGCGAGGTGATCACGATCTACGAGATGGACGCGACCGGGGGGCGCGACTGGGCCCGGGCGGTCTACAGCTTCCGCTGGACGCCGCAGACCGACCCGCACGGGATCACGCACCCGACCATCGACTATCCCGGCGTGCCGGTCGATCACGCCACGGTGGAGGAGCGTCACGGGGTGCTGCGCGGGGTGCGGGTGCCGGTGCGCCCGCACTTCGGCGTGCTCGGCCTGGCGCCCGCGGAGGCCGACTACGTGAACTCGATCCCGCCGCACTACGTCGGCGGCAACGTCGACGACTGGCGCCTCGGCAAGGGCGCCCGCGCCTACTATCCGGTGGCGGTCCCGGGCGCGCTCTTCTCCGCGGGCGATCCGCACGCCTCCCAGGGCGACTCCGAGCTGTGCGGCACCGCCATCGAGTGCTCGCTGACCGGTGTCTTCGAGCTGGTCGTCCACAAGCGGGCGCGCCTGCCCGGGACGCCGCTGGAGGGCCTCGACTATCCGCTGCTCGAGACCGACGCGGAGTGGGTCATCCACGGGTTCAGCTTCCCGCGCTTCCTCACCGACCTGGGCGCCGATGCGCAGGAGGCGGTCTTCGCCCGCTCCTCGCTGGACCTCGCGATGCGGGACGCCTTCCGCAAGGCGCGACGCTTCCTCATGACCACGCGCGGGCTCTCCGAGGACGAGGCGATCTCGCTCCTCTCGGTGGGCGTGGACTTCGGCGTCACCCAGGTCGTGGACGGCAACTGGGGCGTCCACGCCGTGATCAAGAAGAGCCTGTTCGCCGCCTGAGCGCGGGCGGGGCCGCGCCCGGCGGCCCGCGTCACCGCGTGGGCGCGGGCGGGGGAGGCGGCGGAGGCGGGGGCCCGGGCGGCGGCGCGGGAATCCCGGCGGGGGCGGTGCCGGGCGCGGCCGCCGGTGGGCCCGCGCAGCGGAACACCTCGGCGTAGATCGTCGAGAGGTCCTCCGAGCCGCCGAAGGTGATCAGCGCGGTGTTGCCGCCCATCTTCACGATCTTCCGACGCAGGTCCTTGACCGAGTCGTCGTGCGCCGACCCGACGCGCCCGCAGCCGTGGGTGACGTTCGGGTCGGTGGTCAGGCGCACGCGGGCCATCGCGATGCGCTCCATGTCTTGCGCATGGGCCCGGGGCGCGAGCGTCGCCCCGACCGACACCAGCACCGCCGCCAGCCCGATCGCCGTCGCCCGCCTCGTCATGGTCATCCCCAGGGTTCCTGCTATATGCTGGTGCCCGCCATGATACCCGAGCGCCCGCGCCACGTCCGTCTCGGGTGTGCGCTGATCCTCGCGGTGCTCGTGCTGGTGGCGGGCGGCGCGGCCGCGCAGCAGCCGGTGCAGAGCCCGCTGCTGCTGATGATCTCGATCGACGGGCTCCGCCCCGATCACGTGATCGCCGCCGACAGCCTCGGCCTCAAGGTCGCCAACCTGCGCCGCTTCCTGACCGACGGCACCTACGCCGACGGCGTGCAGGGTGTGGTCCCCACCGTGACCTACCCGAGCCACACGACCCTGATCACCGGGGTGTGGCCGGCGCGCCACGGCATCCACGCCAATCTGGTGTTCGACCCGCTGAGAGAGAACCACAGCGGCTGGTACTGGTACGCCGAGGACATTCGCGTGCCCACGCTGTGGGACGCGGCGGCCCGGGTCGGGCTCAGCACCGCGAGCGTGCAGTGGCCGGTCAGCGTGGGCGCGCGCGTGACCTGGAACATCCCCGAGTTCTGGCGCGCCGGCACCCCCGACGACGCGAAGCTGCTCCGGGCGGTCTCGACTCCCGGACTGCTGGCGGAGCTGGAGGCGGACCTGGGCCCGTACCCGCGCGCGCTCACCGTGGAGGCCGACGAGCAGCGCGCGCGCTTCGCCGCGCGCATCCTGGAAAAGAAGCGGCCGAACCTCCTGACGCTGCACCTGAGCGCGCTGGACCACGCCGAGCACGTGAGCGGGCCCGGCAGCCCCGAGAGCCTGGCCGCGCTGGAGCGGCTCGACGCGGTGATCGGCACGCTGCGCGCCACCGCCGAGGCGGCGGCGCCGGGACGCGCCTACGTGGCGATCGTCTCGGACCATGGCTTCGCCCGCACCCGGATGCAGCTGAACCTGGTGTCGGAGTTCAAGCGGGCGGGGCTCTTCACGGTGAGCGGACGGGGGAAGATCACCGACTGGCAGGCGATGCCGTGGACGGCGGGCGGCTCCATCGCCATCATGCTGAAGGACCCGGCGGACACCGCCACACGCGAGAAGGTGCGGGCCCTGCTCGACCGCCTCGCCGCGGATCCCGCGCACGGCATCGACCGCGTGCTGGACGGCGCGGCCCTGCGTGACCGCGGCGGCTTTCCCGAGGCGGCGTTCCTCGTGGGACTCAAGCCGGACTGGCACGCGGGCAGCAGCCTCGACGGCCCGCTCATCGGCCGGGCCACCGTGGGGGGCATGCACGGGCACCTGAACGATCTGCCCGACCTGCGCGCCTCGTTCTTCCTGATCGGCCCCGGCGTGCCCGCGGCCCGGTCGCTCGGGCTCATCGACATGCGCGACATCGCGACCACGCTGGCCCGCCGCCTGGACCTGCCCCTGCCCACCGCCGAGGGCAAGGTGCTGCTGCCGTGACCGGCCGCCTCCGGGCGCCGGGGACGGCCGTGCTGCTGGTCCTCTTCACCGCGGCCCACGGGTCGGCACAGGTACCGGTCCGCGTGCGCGGCACGATCGCCAGGGTCTCGGGCCACACGCTGACGATCGCCTCGCGCGACAACTCCACCGTCGAGGTGCGCCTGGCCGACGACGCGGGAGTGACCGCGGTGGTGCCGGCGGCGCTCTCCGACATCAAGGTCGGCCAGTTCGTGGGGATCGCGGCGCTGCCGGGCGAGGGGGACAGCCTGCGCGCGCAGGAGGTGCTGATCTTTCCGGAGGCCGCCCGGGGGACCGGCGAGGGCCACTACCCGTGGGACCTCGCGCCGGGCAGCACCATGACCAACGCGACGGTGCAGACGCGGGTGGCGCGGGCCGACGGCCCCGTCCTGACGCTGCGGCACAAGGACGGGAGCGTGAAGATCGAGGTGCCGACCGGCGTGCCGATCGTCACCTTCGCGCCGGGAGATCGGTCGATGCTCCAGCCCGGCGCCCACGTGTTCATTTCCGGTCAGCAGCGGTCCGATGGGATCGTGACCGCCGGCCGGGTGCTGGTCGGCAAGGACGGGCTCATCCCGCCGATGTAGCCCGCGCGGAGCGCCGCGTCACCGCGCGCGCCAGTGTCCCTCCACCCAGACGTAGCCGCCGTCCCGCGGCCTCCAGCCCCCCGGGACCCACACATAGCCCGGCGCGGCCGGCACCGCCCAGTGGCCGGGCACCCAGATGTAGTGATCGCGGTGCCACGCCCAGTGACCGGCGATCCACACGTGCGCGGGGCTGGGCGCCACCGGCACCACCTCGACGCGCGCGGGCGGGGGCGGGGGCGGGCGCTTGACGACCACCGGCTGCGCCACGACGCAGCCGGCCATGACGAGGGCGACGACGGACGTGGCGAGGATCCGCGGGGTGTTCATGACGATGAGACGGACCCCAGGACTCGTCTGTTTACCGCCCCCGAGAATCCGGTCCCGAGCCCCCGCCGTCCCAACGATGTCAGGAAGGAGGACACCCATGCAGGCGAGACTCGATCTTGCGAAGGCACCCGCCGGCGCGTACCAGGCGATGGCGGCGATCGACGGCTACGTCAAGAAGTCCGGCTTCGACCCCAAGCTGCTCCACCTGGTGCGGATGCGCGCCTCCCAGATCAACGGCTGTGCCTACTGCCTCGACATGCACAGCAAGGACGCGCGCGCGGAGGGCGAGACCGAGCAGCGGCTCTACGCCCTGAACGCCTGGCGGGAGACGCCGTTCTTCTCGGAGCGTGAGCGGGCGGCTCTGGCGTGGACGGAGGCGCTGACCCTCGTGAACGAGACCCACGCGCCCGACGACGTCTACGAGGAGCTGCGCAAGCACTTCAGCACCGACGAGCAGGTGCTGCTCACCATGGCGATCGTGGCCATCAACGGCTGGAACCGCGTCGCGATCGGGTTCCGGGCCGTGCCCGGCACCTACCAGCCGGCGGGCGCCGCGCGCGAAGCGGCCTGAGCCTATTCCTGGTCCACCAGCAGGCGAAGGGTGACCCGGCGCTTCTTGGCGTCGGGGATGTCGCCGCCCTGGATGGGGCCCAGGCTGGCGGACTGGATGCGGGCGAGCGGGATGCCCTTCTCCATGAGATAGCGCCGCACCGCATCCACCCGCCGCTGGCTGAGCCCGTAGTTGTAGTCGAGCGCGCCCTTCGGATCCGTGTAGCCGCCGAGCTCCACCGTGAGGGTGGGATGCGCCTGCATCTCCCGGACCACCGCGGCGAGGGCGGTCTGGGCCGCGTCGCTCAGGTCGATGCTGTCCGGCGCGAAGTACACCTCCAGGCTGTCGGCCTGCTTCTGGTTGAAGCGGTTCGTCCACAGGCGGGTGAGCCGGCTGTCCACGCTCTCCGCCTTCCTGGCGGCCTCGTCGGCGCGACCCTGCGCGGCCTTCACGCTGCCCTCGAGCGTCTGCACCCGGCCGCTCATCTGGTCCAGGCGCTGGCTCATCTCGTTCATCCGTCCCTCGACCGCGGCCACCCGGTCGTCGACGCGCGTGTCGCGCGCCGGCACCGGCGTGGAGGTGTAGGCCGGCTCGGTCGCCGCGCAGCCTCCCAGGAGCAGCAGCGCGGTCCCGAGGGGCGGGACTCCGCGCCGGAAGCTCAGCGCGAGCCGGGAGCAGCGGTGGGACGGCCGGTGATGCGGGTGGTGGAGACCTCGGTCCATGTGTAGTACCAACCCTCGTAGATCAGCACCTGCAGCGAGCTGTCCTGCTTCTCGTAGACTTGCGTGATGCCCTTGTCCGCCGAGGTGGTGGATGAGACGTGACGCCAGCCGTTGGCCTCGAGCGCGGTCCGGTACGCCACCGCGAGGCTGTCCGGCTTGATCCGGCTCCGGTAGACGAGCCGCGCCGCCTTCACGGTGGGCGATTCGATGATGGTGGTTCGGTGCGAGTCCAGGGTGAGCCCCGCCGGGACCGGGACGTCCTCGAACTCGCTTCGCGCCGGCCGCGCGGGCCCCGAGGAGGAGGCGCACGAGGCCAGGGTGAGCACGAGAGCGCACAGCAGGAAGAGACGCGCCATGGGGAACTCCTTTGCCGGAAGCAGCAAGTAGTGTGCCGCAACGAGTCCAACCGTTAACGATCCGCCATCTAATCACGGCCGCGGCCCGGGCGTCCAGGGCCGAGTAAGAGTTACATGCCGGACTGGAACTTTTGTAGTATGGGCTCGATGACGAGCCTCCGGCTCTCTCTCCTCGCGCTGCTGGGCATGATCGCGGCGCTCGTGACCGCGTGCGGGGGCAAGGAGGAGGCCCCCACCATCAAGGTCGTCATCGCCGAGTACAGCCGCGACCACACCCGGCCGTTCTGGCAGGGCCTCGCCGAGCAGTACACCAAGCAGACGGGCGTGAAGGTGGACCTGCAGGTGATCGACTGGAACTCGATCGACCAGCAGGTGACCACGATGATCCAGAACAACCAGCCGCCCGACGTGCTCAACCTCAACTCGTTCTCGAGCTACGCCAAGGACGGCCTGCTCTACTCGGCGGACGAGGCGCTCTCGCCGAAGACGCGCGACGATTTCCTGGAGGCCTTCGCGCGCGGCGGCACCTACCAGGGCAAGCTCTACGGCTTTCCCATCCTGGCCAGCGCGCGCGCCTTCTTCTACAACCGCGACCTCCTGGAGCGGGCGAAGGTCGAGCCGCCGCGCACGTGGGACGAGTTCGTGGCCGCCGCCAAGAAGGTCCAGGCCCTCGGCGGCGGGATCATCGGCTACGCCCTGCCCCTCGGGCCGGAGGAGGCGCAGGCCGAATGGTCGATCTGGATGTGGAACAACGGAGGCGACTGGAAGTCGGGCGACGCGTGGACGATCAACAGCGACAAGAACGTGCAGACCCTCACGTTCCTGTCCGCGCTGGCCAACGTCCACAAGGTGACCCAGGTCAATCCCGGCAAGACCAACCGCACCGACGGGGCGTTTCAGCTCTTCAAGGACGGCAAGGTGGGCATGGTCATGGGCTTCAGCCCGCTCGCCGCGCAGCTCGACGCGGAGGGCAAGGTCCGCTACGGCGTGACCCAGATGCCGACCAACGTGGGGACCCCGGTCACCCTGGGCGTCGAGGACTACCTGATGGCCTTCAAGAAGAAGGGGAACCAGGAGGCGGTGCGCAAGTTCCTCGACCTCTACTACCAGCCGGAGCAGATCACGCGCTGGATCACCGCGGAGGGCTTCCTGCCCGTCACCCGGTCCGGCCTCGCCCGCCTGGCCGGCAACGAGAAGCTCAAGCCGTACCTCGACGCGCTGCCGAGCGCGCGGCTGGTGCCCACCACCGATCCGGTGTGGGACAAGGTGAAGCTGGACGTCCAGCAGAACATCGGCCTCGCGGTGCAGCCGGGCGGGGATCCGCGCGCGGTGCTCGACCGTCTGCAGAAGAACGCGGTGGAGGCCGCTCGCTGACGGCAGCCCCGCCCGCGCGCGGCCGCCGGCTCGCCGGCACCGGCCGCGCGCTCCTCTGGCTCGGGCCGAGCTTCGTGCTCATCGCGGCGGTGGTGGTCTACCCGGCGGTGGCGCTGGTGCGCGCCTCGCTCGGCCGCTACTCGATCACCGGCCTCTACCAGGGCGCGGTCGGCCTGCGCAACTACGCGCGCCTGCTCGAGCAGGAGGCGCTGCCCGACGTGCTCGGCAACACCGTGACGTGGGTGGCGCTGGTGGTCGGCATCACCGTCGTGATCTCGCTCGGCCTGGCCCAGCTGCTGAACGCCGCCTTTCCCGGCCGCCGCCTGGTGCGCCTGGCCCTGATCGTGCCGTGGGCCGCCTCGCTCATCATGACGTCCAAGCTCTTCGTGTGGCTCTACGACTACTACTTCGGGCTCGTCAACCGGGCGCTCACCGCGGTGGGCCTCCTGCGGGCGCCGGTGGATTGGCTCGGCGACGACCGCACCGTGATGGGCGCGATGATCGCGGTGGGCGTCTTCGTCTCGCTGCCGTTCACCACCTACGTGCTGCTGGCCGGGCTGCAGACGATCCCGGGCGAGATCTACGAGGCGGCCCGCGTCGACGGGGCGTGGGGCTGGCGCGCGTACCGGTGGGTGACCCTGCCGCTGCTGCGGCCCGCGCTGCTGGTCGCCGCGGTGCTCAACCTCATCTACGTGTTCAACTCGTTCCCGATCGTGTGGACCCTCAACGACCGCAACCCCGGGTTCGCCCACGACACCCTGATCACCTACATGTACAAGATCGCGTTCAGGAGCGCGCTGCGCGACGTGGGCCTCGCCGCCGCGCTGGGGGTGATCAACCTGGCGCTCATCCTGGTCGCGGTGCTCGCGTACCTGAAGGTCGCCCGGGTGCGGGAGGAGCCGGCGTGAAGCGGCGCGCCGCCCTCGCCGGTCTGGGGCTGCTGGTGGCGGCGGCCCTGCTCGCTCCCTACGTCGTGATGCTGCTCACCGCGCTGAAGCCGGAGGCCGAGCTGCGGATCACCCCGCCGCGTCTCCTGCCGGTGTCGTGGCGGCCGCAGAACTTCGCGAGGGTGGTGCGCGACCCCGAGTTCCAGTCGTGGCTGCGGGTGTCGCTGGTGGTGGGGCTCGCCTCCACCGCGCTGGTGGTGCTGGCCGCGGTGCCCGCGGCCTACCACACCGCGCGCCACCGGTTCGCGGGCCGCGGCGCCTTCCTGTTCCTGGTGCTGGTGACCCAGATGTTCGCCCCCACCGCGCTGGTGGTGGGGCTCTACCGCGAGTTCTTCGAGCTCGGGCTCATCAACACCTACGCGGCGCTGATCCTGGTCAACGCGGCCTTCAACCTCGCGTTCGCGATCTGGATCCTCCGCGCGTTCTTTGCCTCGATCCCCCGCGAGATCGAGGAGGCGGCCGCGGTCGACGGCTGCGGGCCGGCGGGCACGCTGTTCCGCATCGTCCTGCCGGTGGCGCTCCCCGGCATCGTCACCGCGGTGATCTTCTCGTTCATCGCGGCCTGGAACGAGTACATCGTGGCGCTCACCCTGATGACCGACGCCTCGATGCGCCCGCTCACCGTCGGCATCACGTCGTACGTCACCGCCTACGTCCAGCACTGGGACCTGCTCTTCGCGGCCTCCACCATCGCGATCGTGCCGGTGGTGGTGCTCTTCGCCCTGATCGAGCCCTACCTGGTCGGGGGGCTGACCGCGGGGAGCGTCAAGTAGCGAGGGCCGGGGCTACCCCTTGACCGAGCCGGCGGTGAGGCCCGCGACGTAGTACTTGACGAAGAACGAGTAGATCAGCGCGACCGGGAGGGATCCCAGCAACGCGGCCGCCATCAGCTGCCCCCAGTAGAACGCGTCTCCCCGGATCAGCTCGCCGGTGATCCCGACCGGGACGGTGCGGATGGAGGAGGTGTTCAGGAAGAGCAGCGCGTAGAGGAACTCGTTCTGGGCCAGCGTGAAGGCGAAGATCCCGGCGGACAGGAAGCCGGGGGTGCAGAGCGGCAGGATCACCTGGGTCATGGCGCGCCAGCGGCTGGCGCCGTCGATGAGGGCCGCCTCCTCCAGCTCGCGCGGCACCGTCTTGAAATAGCCCATCAGGAGCCACGCGCAGAAGGGCACCAGCAGCGTGGGATACGTCAGCATCACCGCGCTCAAGGTGTCGCCCAGGTTCATGCGGTTGATCAGGTCGGCCATGGGCACGAACAGGAGCGTCTGCGGCACCAGGTACGCGATCGCCACCGAGATCGCGAGCAGCCCCGCCCCCGGGAACCGCATCCGGGCGAGCGGGTAGGCGAGCATCACGCCGAGCAGCAGCGAGATGACGGTGGACACGGTGGCCACCAGCATCGTGTTGCCGATCCACACCAGGAAGTTCGACTCCTTGAGCAGGCCGATGTAGTGCTCGAGGGACGGATGCCGGATCCACAGCGGGTTCGAGGTGGGGTCGTACAGCTCCTCGTTGCCCTTGAGCGAGGTGGCGGCCATCCACGCGAACGGGAAGAGGGTGAAGATGAAGAGCGCGGCCAAGGGGATCCACAGGCCGACGATCCGCCGGGACCACGTCAGCTCTCCGACCATCCTCAGTCGCGCCTCACGTACAGGCTCATCAGCAGCAGCACCACTCCCAGCACGGGGACCATCGCCAGTGCCACCGCCGATCCCAGCCCGAGCTGGCCGCCGCCCATGCTGACCGCGTAGGCGTAGGTCGCCATCAGGTGGGTCGAGTTGGCGGGCCCGCCGCCGGTCAGCACGTAGACCAGCTGGAAATCGAAGAAGGTGAAGATGATCGAAAACGTGGTGACGATGAAGATCACCGGCATCAGCAGCGGCAGCGTGACGTGCCGGAAGCGCTGCCAGGTGCCGGCCCCGTCGATGGTGGCGCTCTCGTGCAGCTCGGCGGGGATCGTCTGCAATCCGGCCAGGATCGTGATGCCGAAGAAGGGCAGGCCCCGCCACGTGTTGACGAGGATCACCGAGACCATGGCCATCGTGGGATTGCCGAGCCAGGAGGGCCCGCGGTCGGCCAGGTGGAAGTAGGTCAGCAGCCGGTTGAACAGCCCCATGCCGGGATCGAGGATCCACTGCCACGCCACCGTGCTGAGCACCGTGGGCACGATGAAGGGCAAGAGCAGCAGGGCCCGGGTGAGCCCCTTCAAGCGGAAATGCTGATGCATAACCAGCGCCATGCCGAGCCCGCCCGCGAGCTTCAACACGGTGGCCGCGGTCGTGAAGCGGAAGGTGTTCCACACCGCCTGCCAGAAGATCGGGTCGTACCAGAGGTTGACGAAGTTGCCCAAGCCCACGAACGTGGCCGGCCGCGCCACCGGCCGATTGACGAAGCTCAGGTACACCCCGTAGCAGAACGGGTAGCCGAGGAACGCCACGAGGAAGAGAAGCGGCGGGGTGAGCATGAGCCAGCTGAAGACGGTCTCACGCTCCAGCCACGCCCGCGGCCAGCGCAAGCGCCCCGCCACCGCGGCCCGGACCCCCGGCCGGGCCGCGTCGAGGACTCGATTCACGCTCATCCGTAGATCTGCTTGAGCCCGGTCACCGCTTCCGCGATGGCGTCCCTGGTCGACTTCCCGGTGCAGGCCTTCGCGAACATGTCGATGACGATCCACTTGCTGACGACCTCGCCCGCCCGGTGATCCGCGGGCGCCGGCCAGGACGGCAGCTTGCCGGTCTCGAGCACCTTCTGGTCGGGCTTGAAGCGCGGCTCCTTGTCCCACTCCGGATCGTTGTCGTACGCGTGGAGGAACGGGGCGTAGTACATGAAGCCGGAGCGGTACCAGTCGGTGACCTGCTTGGGATCCATGAGCCAGCGCAGGAAGTGCTTGGAGGCCTCCGGATCCGCGGTGTGCTTGAAGATCGCGTGCGTGGTGGCCACCAGGCTATGGAAGCGGCCCTTCGGCCCCTTGGGATTCAAGGCCTGGTCGGTGACCTTGCCCATGGAGGGCAGGTCGCGCTTGGCCGAGATCAGGATGCTGGTCGCATTGTTGGTGCAGGAGATCTGGCTGGTGAGGAACGCCTTGTTGTTGTGGATATCGAGCCAGCCCACGCAGTCGTCCAGGCAGGCGTCCTTGTACAGCTTGCGCACGTAGTCCACCGCGCGAGCGGTCTCGTGGGAGTCCAGGGTGACCTTGCCCGCCTTGTCGACCGGCTGGGCTCCGAAGGACCAGAGCAGGGGCAGGAGCCAGGAGTTGTTGTCCGCGTATCCGTGGCCCATCGACATCCCGTAGGGATGGCCGGCCTTCTTCAACCGGGTCCCCGCCTCGAGGAACTCTTCCCACGTGTCGGGGAAGGTGGTGACGCCCGCGGCGTCGAACCAGTCGCGGCGATAGACCATCACCTGGCCGATGTTGCCGAAGGGCACCGACTTCCACTTCCCCTCCCAGAACGAGAGCTCCTTGACCGCCGGATACCACCCGCCGCCCTTCTTGCCCAGCTCCTCGGCGATGTCGGAGACATCGAGGAGGCCGTCGCGGTAGAGCCACTCTTGCTGGACCCACGCCACGTCCACCGGGGCCTTGCTCTCCACGATGGAGACGAGCCGGGGAACCGCCGATCCCCCCGCCGCGACGATCTCGTAGTTCACCTTGATCCCGGTCTCCTTCTGATACCTCGGGGCCAAGACGTTCTTGAAGTGCTCGTCGAACTCCTTCACGAAGGAGCTCTCGCGGAGGAAGGTGATCTGGGCGGGCTTGGCCACGCCGTATCGCGGACGCCAGGACGACGTGACGGCAGCGCCGGCGGCTCCGGCCGCGGCCAGCTTCAGGAAGTTGCGACGCGACGTGGACGGCTTGGAGCGACGTGGACGATCCATGAATGCCCCCTTCTGGAAGAGGTGACGTTCGGTTCGCTCTCTGATTCCCCCTGGATCGCGCTGCTGTTTCTGGACGAGTGGCCTGGTCCGACCAGAAAATGAAAGTGGCTATAACTACAACGAACGGGTGCCCTTGTCCACCCCCTGTCCCGGAAAGATGGGCGGGGCCCGCCCGGATATGGGCGCAGGCCAGGCGGCGGCGCTCCGGGTCACGGCCGCGCGGCTCACCGGCTGGCCTCGTCCGGCGGTTTGCAGGCCGCGCCCCGGCCCCGAGGAGGTCCCGGGGGG
>Ga0070741_10005306_pt1 | contig 28741 bp, 23 predicted proteins | sample Coa_R1_4_FD_66440 | JGI IMG/M metagenome (GOLD analysis project Ga0070741, IMG submission 66440) | Surface soil microbial communities from Centralia Pennsylvania, which are recovering from an underground coalmine fire - Coalmine... | ecosystem: Environmental > Terrestrial > Soil > Unclassified ... | reverse complement strand
CCGGCTACGCGGGCCGGCTCATTGATGAGGGGCTGATGCGCCTGATGGACGCACTGATGTCGTTCCCCTCGCTCCTGCTGGCGCTGCTGCTGCTCACGATGGTGGGCCCGGCCGTGCACAACATCATTCTGGGTATCGCGATCGTCTTCATGCCGCGCGTGGCGCGAGTGGTGCGCAGCGCCGTGCTGGCGCAGCGCTCGCTCGAGTACGTGGACGCCGCGCGCCTGCGGGGTGAAGGTGCTACCCACATCGTGCTGCGGGAGATCCTGCCCAATATCACCGGACCAATCGTGGTAGAGGGGGCGATCCGCATCGGCTACGCCATTCTGCTGGGCGCGTCGCTCGGCTTCCTGGGTCTGGGGGTGCAGCCGCCGGCGCCCGACTGGGGGCTGATGGTGAGCGAGGCGCGCACCTTCCTGCTGGCGGCACCGTGGATCGCCCTGGCACTAGCGGCGGCGATTGCCACGCTGGTAGTGGGGGTGACGCTCGTGGCCGACGGTATCAGTCGCGAGCTTGACGCTGCCGGCGGACGCTAGCGAGCTGCGCCATGATGCTCAGATCACTCACTGCCTCGATCGATCGAGATGCACCGAGAGCGGCACGCGGCCCGGCCGACGTACCGGTACTGGAGCTCGACCACCTCTCGGTGGCCTATGACACCCCTGCCGGCACGGCCTGCGCCGTGCGCGACGTCTCGCTGGCCGTCGGCCCCGGCGAGACGCTGGGGATCGTGGGCGAGTCGGGCTGCGGCAAGAGCAGCCTGGCCTATGCGGTGATGGGCTATCTGGGAGATCACGGGCGGATCACCGGCGGCAGCATCCGGCTCCAGGGGCAGGAGCTGACCAGGCTGGGGCGATCGGCGCTCCGGCGGCTGCGCGGCGCGAAGATGGCCATGGTCTACCAGGACCCGCACACAGCGCTGAACCCTACGCTGGCAGTGGGCGAGCAGGTGGCCGAGGCCTATCAGGCGCACACCGGCCGGCCGCGCCAGCTGTGCCGGCAACGCGCGATCGAGCTCCTGCGGCGGGTGGGCCTGCCCGACCCGGAACGGGTTGCGGAGCGCTATCCGCACCAGCTTTCCGGCGGGCAGCAGCAGCGGGTGATCATCGCCATGGCGCTGATCAACGACCCGGCACTGCTGATCATGGACGAGCCGACGACTGCACTCGACACAACGACACAGGCGCTGATCCTCGATCTGGTGAACGATCTGAAGCGCGAGACGCGCGCCGCCATCCTTTATATCAGCCACGATCTCGGCGTCATCGCCCAGGTGTGCGACCGGGTGGCAGTGATGTACGCCGGAGCGGTGGTGGAGGAGGCAGCGACGGCCACGCTCTTTCGACACCCGCGCCATCCCTACACCGTGGGGCTACTCCGGTGCCTGCCGCGGCTGGGTGCCTCCAGGGTGGCCGGGCAGCTGCAGCCGATTCCTGGCCGGCTCCCTCCGGCCACTCAGGAGCTGGAGGGGTGCGCCTTCGCACCGCGCTGCGCGCTGGCCCAGCCGATCTGCCGCCAGGTGGCGCCGCCGCTGTACCAGGCTTCGGCTGCAGGCGCTGCCGGAGATGGCGCCGGCGTGGAGGGGGAGCAAGGGCGGCACCTGGCGCGGTGCCACTTCTGGGGAGAGGTGCCGGCCTGGGCGCACGCCAGCGCGCCAGCGGACAGTCTCACCGGCGGCCCCTCGCCCGATGGTCTCTGGACCGATGGTCACACGCGGCCGGCGGGCGGCGATGCGCCGGAAGGCCCTCGCGCGCAACCGCTGCTGGCGGTGCGCGATCTCCACTGCGTCTTCGGCGATGGGCGGAGCCTGGTGCACCGCCTGCTGGGCCCGCTGGCCGGCAGCGAGCCCCCCGTGCACGCCGTGGATGGCGTGAGCTTCGACCTCGCGCCGGGTGAGACGCTGGCGCTGGTGGGCGAGACCGGCTGCGGCAAGACCACGCTGGCGCGCACGGTTGCCGGCCTGCTCGAGCCGGCGGCCGGTGCCATTCGCTTCGAGGGGATGGACATCGCCTGCACCGTGGATCGCCGCCCGCCGGCACTACGACGGGACCTGCAGATGGTCTTCCAGAATCCCCAGGCGTCGCTCAACCCGCGGCATACCGTCGGGCAGATCATCAGGCGGCCGGTGGAACGGCTGCTGGGGCTGCGTGGCCGGGCGGCCGAGGCACGAGTGCGGGAGCTGCTCGAGGCGGTACAGCTCGACGCCGGGTACTCCCATCGCTACCCGGGGCAGCTCTCGGGTGGCGAGCAGCAGCGGGTAAGCATTGCGCGCGCCTTTGCCGGCGATCCACGGCTCGTGATCTGCGATGAGGCCGTCTCGGCGCTCGACGTCTCGGTGCAGGCGGCGATCTTGAACCTGCTGGCTGCGCTGCAGGAGGAGCGAGGCACCTCGTACCTCTTCATCTCGCACGATCTGCGAGTGGTGCGCTACCTGGCGGACCGCATTGCCGTGATGTACCTGGGCAAGATCGTGGAGATCGGGCGTACCGAGGACCTCTTCCGGCCGCCGCATCATCCCTACACCGAAGCCCTGCTGTCGGCGATCCCCTCCCCGGAGCCACCGGAGGCAGGCCGGCAGCCCCAACGGATCCGGCTCGAGGGGCCGGTGCCGAGCCCCGCCGCGAGGCCGGCCGGCTGCCCCTTTGCCGGGCGCTGCCCGCGCTCCCTGGGCCAGCTCTGTGACGAGGTACCGCCGCCGGTACGCGACGCCGGGCATGGGCACCAGATTGCCTGCCATCTGCCGCTGGACGAGCTGGTCGGCCGACCAGCCGTGGCCCAGCGTTCCTGATCTGGGGCGTCTCGGGCACCGAGCGACGCGGTTGGCGTCCCCCCGTCGCGCCGAGGGCCCGGCGTTCCTGATCTGGGGCGTCTCGGGCACCGCGTAGCGGAGGCCAGCGGAGCGGCTGTAGAGTTCTCTGCAGACGCGCCATGGCTTCCAGGAAGCGCCGCCGCGTGCTACAGGCCCTGGGCGCGGCCGCGCTTGCCGCTGCGGCCGGGACGCGCGAGGCTCGCCAATCCGGGATGGCGCAGGTCGCGGCGGCGCCATCTCCGAGCGCTCCTCCCACTGCTACCGGCATGGCGGCCACTATCCCCATCCCGCTGCTGGGAGCAAACCCGCTGTCGGCCTTCGCTCTTGGCGGTTCCGCTGCCCGCGATGCGCGGATGCAGGTCGTCGCGGTGGCCGGCCAGCCCTTTGGCCAGGCGATACAGGTGCGCACACTCCAGCGCCCGCCGCAGCCGTATAACATCCAGCTCGCTGTCCGCACCGTGGCGCCGGTGGAGCGGGACGACGTGCTGCTGGCCACCTTCTACGTGCGGGGGATCGAATCGACCGATGAGACGGGCGAGGCACGTACGACCATTATCTTCGAGCAGGCGTCGGACCCTTACACCAAGTCGCTCGACTTCACCGTGGGCGCGCTGGCCGGAGGCAAATGGCAGCGTATCGATATTCCGTTCCAGGCGGCCGGCCGCTACGCTGCCGGCCAGGCGCAGGTCACGTTCCGCCTTGGCTATGCGCCGCAGACGATCGAGATCGGCGGCATCTCGGTGGTCAACTACCAGAAGAGCGTGCGACTCTCTGACCTCCCCATCACCATCCCAAGCTATCCAGGGCGCGAGGCCGACGCTGCCTGGCGTGCTGCTGCCGCGGCGCGGATCGAAGCCCTACGCAAGGCCGACCTGCGCGTGGTGGTGCGCGATGGCAGCGGCGCCCCGGTGGCCGGCGCGATGGTTGCCGTGCGCCAGCAGCGCCACGCGTTTGGCTTTGGGTCGGCGGTGGCGGCGGCGCAGCTCGTGGCTCAGGATGTCGATGGCCAGCGCTATCGCGATCTGATCGTGCAGCTCTTCAGCAAGGTGGTGCTGGAGAACGACCTCAAGTGGTCGAGCTGGGAGGATCCGCGACAGCGCCCGCGCACGATGCAGGCGCTGCAATGGCTGCAGGACCAGGGCCTCCCCATCCGCGGCCATAATCTGGTCTGGCCCGCATGGCGCTGGCTCCCGAGCGATCTGGCCGCCCTCAAGGAGAATCCGGCGGCCTTGCGCCAGCGGGTGGCCGACCACATTCTGGATGAGGTGGGTACACTCGCCGGCCAGATTGTCGATTGGGACGTCATCAACGAGCCGGACCTCAACCATGACCTGATGGACCTCCTTGGAAAGGACGTGATGGTGGAGTGGTTCCAGCTGGCCCACCAGGCCGACCCGAATGCCCGCCTCTTCGTCAATGAGGCGACCGTTCCCGCACCGGGCGAGCGCCAGGACCACCTGGAGCAGACGCTGCGCTTCCTCCTCGCAGCGGGAGCGCCGGTGGGCGGGATCGGCATCCAGTGCCACTACGGCTGGAACGTCACGCCGCCGGATACGCTCCTGCGTGGCCTCGATCGGTTCGCCCAGCTGGGACTGCCCATCCAGATCACCGAGTTCGACATCGACGTCACCGATGCGCAGCTCCAGGCCGACTATACGCGCGACCTGCTGACGGCTGCCTTCAGCCATCCAGCGGTGGATGCCATTCTCATGTGGGGCTTCTGGGAGGGCCGCCACTGGCGCCCCAACGCGGCCCTCTACCGCCGCGACTGGTCGATCAAGCCCAATGGCCAGGTGTGGAGCGACCTGGTCAAGCGCGCCTGGTGGACGAACGTGGAGGGCACTACCGATGCCGACGGCCTCTTCCAGACCCGTGTCTTCCTCGGCAGCCACACCGTCGAGGTCACGGCCGGTGAGGCCACGCAGACGCTCCCCGTTACCGTCGGCTCAGACGGGATGGCCATCGAGGTAATGCTGCCTGCAGCTCGTGGCTAAGCGATCTCCATCGCGCGGCTGAGTCGAGGGCAAAAGGCCACCTGCAGCGCGTGGCTGAGAGGGGCGTTTGGGGGTGAGGCTGCTTCCAGGAGTGCCTGGCCTCGCTGCCTCGCTGGGGAGCCGGCCGGTGGTGCCAGCATGCCGGCCGCGCATGGCACTATCTGGGACCAATGGCCATCCTGTTTGCCCTCATCTCGTTCTGCTCCACTGGCCTCGGCGGGCTAGCGGCGCTGCGGCTGCGCGACCGCCTGCACCTCGCCCAGGCGTTTGGCGCCGGGGCGGTGCTCGGTGTCGTCTTCTTCGACATCCAGCCGGAGGTGTTCTCGCTGGAGCCACGCCCGCCGGGGCTGATGCTCGCTACCGCGGGCGGGTTCCTGGCCTTCTTTCTGCTTGAGCGAGCGACGGCCTTTCACGGCGGCCGCCACCACGCCAGTGCACCGGCCGAGCATGCGCCGGAGGTAGGCATCGTGGCGGCGGCCGGCCTCTCGGCGCATAGCTTTCTGGATGGGGTAGCCATCGGTACCGGGTTTCAGGTGCAGGAGCTGCTGGGCATCGTCATCGCGGCAGCGGTGATCGCACACGACTTCAACGATGGCCTCAATACGGTGACGGTGATGCTAGCCCACGGCAACCCGCCGCGACGGAGCGCGGTGCTTCTGCTGCTGGATATGGTGGCTCCGGTAGCCGGGGCCACTGCCGCCTCGGTGATCCATCTGCCAGAAGCGGCGCTGGCTTGGCTGCTGGCATTCTTCGCCGGCGTCTTTCTCTACATCGGCGCCGCCGATCTCCTGCCAGAGGCGCGCGAGCACGCCTCGCCGCTCGTCTTCCCACTCACGGCGGCCGGCTTCGCCACGCTCTTCGCGGTCACCTCGCTCCTGCCGCGCTGAGCGGCGTGGTAGGCGGCTCAGGTGCTTTGGAGCGGGCCCGACTTTGGGCGCGGCGACGGGCAAGAAGCTAGACAAGAACTGCGTGGTAGGCGGCTCAGGTGCTTTGGTGCCGTCCCGACCGGTCCTTTGGGCTCTCCCAGCCCGGCTGAGCGGAATGAGCCCGCCTGCTCCCAGGGAGGAGTGGGCGGCCATGCGCATCGTGCCGGCATCAGTGGCGGAAGAAGTGCCAGCCACCCAGGTGCGGTGGATTGCCCGGGTCATCCGGCAGAAGCTCGCGGTAGCCTTCAGCTACCTTGCGGAAGGCTTCGACGTACTCGTCGATCTGCTCTGGCCGGTAGTGCTTGAACCACGGAATGCTGAAGGTGCGTGCGCCGATCCCCTCGCTCACCGGCAGGCTGCCCGGCGGCTGCCGCACGTCGCGTGCAGCGTTGGCCAGACGAGTCGGCCGGCCGTGGCCGTAGACATCCACGGTATTGAACAGGGGATGGAGGTGCAGTGCTGCGTTGACGCCCGGGCTGCAGGGTGCGCCCTCAGCTCGAACGGCTTGGGCGAAGCGCGTCACCGAGAGGCCACCTAGCTCCTCCGGCACATAGAGGCCACGGGCCGCATACCAGCCGCCCATGGTAGTGCCGGAGCCTTTCGGCGGGCGGTGCGCCCGGAGGCCCGGCACGCCTTCCAGACGATCCCAGAAGTAGTTCATCGCGCGCTGGATCTCGGCCATGCGCGCGTCGTAGTACCGGAGCTGCACCCGACCGACGGCGGCACTCATCTGGTGCATGCGGTATTTGTAGCCGCCAAGAGGAAGGCCGGTCGACTCGCGCAGGTAGGCAGTCTGCAGATCGGCATTGGGCCCGTATCGCTCGTAGTGGCCGAAGGCCAGCGCGCGCTCGTAGATCTCGCGGTCGTCAGTGGTGAGCATCCCCGCCTCGCCGATCGCCAGCGACTTGCCAGTCATCAGCGAGGCGGCAGCCACGTCGCCGAGCGTGCCGACCTTGCGCCCTTTGTAGAGCGCGCCGTGCGCATGGGAGACATCCTCGATGACCTTGACCCCGTGGCGGCGGGCAATGTCCAGGATGGGATCCATGTCGGCCGGATGGCCAAGGTAGTGCACCACGACGATTGCCTTCGTCCGCTCGGTGAGGCGATGCTCGATATCGCCGGGGTCGAGACAGAGCGTCTGGGGATCAATCTCGGCGAAGACCACCGTTGCTCCAAGGCTGAAGGCCGGCAGGCACGAGGCCCAGTAGGTGATGCTGGGGCAGATAATCTCATCGCCAACGCCGACGCGGCAGCCAAACATCGCCGCGTGCAGGGCAGCCGTGCCACTGCTGTGGCCCAGCGCGTACTTCGAGCCTTGCCAGGCGGCGTACTCCTGCTCGAACTGCCTGGTGACGTCGGTGCCAGACATCGCGCCGCGGCGCAGCACGTCGAGCACCGCCTCCTCGTCCTCGTGGGTGACGATCGGCCAGGTAAAGAGGTCCCCCGGCGGGGTCTGCACCGCCTTGGGGCCGCCCAGCGCCGCCAGGCGTGACGTGGTGATCATCGGCTGCTCTCTCCTTCCCGGTGGCCCGGCCGCCGCCGACGCGGGGCGAGGTGGCGCCGGCGATGGGCCAGGAGCCCGCGTGCGAGTTTAGCTGGTGCGCAGGCTCTTGCGCATTCTGGCAACGAGACGGCCGGTGACGCGTCCGGTGGTGGCACCGATGCCGTCCTTCTCCACCTTGGCCAGCGTGCGGCCGGCCAGCCGCGCCGCCCCGCGGAACGTCTCCTGGACGATGGGGCTCGCTGCCTCCGCCGCCCGCTGCACCTGCCGCACCTGGGCTGGATCGAGCGATGCGCCGGGTACGCCTGTCACGCCCGGCAGGCGAGCCGTGACACCGGGAATGCGCGGCACGCCGGGCAGGCGCCCCAGCGCCGACCAATCCACCGGCCGATCCGGCGCCGGCCGGCGCCGCTCGAGCCAGCTGGTGAACCACATCAGCCCCAGCCAGACCAGGGTGAGAGCAGTGACGGTCACGGCCAGGATCACCGTCCGCTCGTCCGCTTCGCCGGTGCGCAGCCCGTATACCAGACGGAGCAGAAACGCCACCGGAAACGCAATCAGCAGCGCCTTGACCAGACGGTTGGTGCGCTGGATCAGATAGCGCCGCAGGGGCTTGTACCACCAGATGGCGACGCCGAGGAGGACGCAGAGCGTCAGCGTGTTCATGCTGCCTAAATACTAAACCAGCGCCGCGGCCGCGCCGCCGGCTGCTATGCTTGCCCCCGGCCGATAGCCAGTCGTTGATAGTCGGTTGACAGTAGTTAGTGGCCAGTAGGCAGTTGGCAGTAGTCGGGATTCTGGCGGCGAGAATGATCGAGCCGAGCTTTCGACCAGCGCATCCGGAAGCGCGCGACCAGGGCGACCCATACGTGCTGGCAGCTCCGCCGGAGGCGGGAACGCCCTATCGCTACTACGTCTACGTCACCGGCGTGGTGGCGCGCGAGGGCCGGGCCTTCCCCGTCTACGGATCGCACGATCTCGTTCGCTGGTCGCCGCTGGGCGCGGCGCTGGTGGCCGATCCCTCGCGCGACTACTGGGCGCCGTGCGTGCGCTACATTCCGGGGCTCGAGCGTCCGTTCGTCATGCTCTACTCGCGCGCCCTGGGGCGGGGAGAGCAGGCCCACATTGGCCACATGATCCGGCGCGCCGATAGCACCACTCCCGAAGGGCCATTCGTCGATTCGGGCCATCTGCTGACCGCCGACCTCGATTTCGCCATCGATCCGGATGTCTATCGCGCCCCAGACGGCCGCCTGCGCCTGGCCTTCGCCACCGACTTCGTCGACGATCCCCCACTGGGTACCGGGATTGTCGAAGCGCCGATCGATGAGACGCTGGCCAGCCTGGTGGGGCCGATCACGCCGCTGGCGCGGGCGCAGTATGCGTGGCAGATCTACGACGCGCAGCGTAAGATGCCCTGGAAGTACATCCCCGGGGTCGACTGGAAGACCGACACGGTCGTGTGGCACACGCTGGAAGGGCCGGTGGGCGGCTTGGTCTCCCCACAGGGACGAGAGGTCTATCTCTACAGCGGCGGCTGCTTCTTTGCCTATTACGCCATCGGCGCACTGGTGCGCGAGCCGAGCGGCGAGCTTCGCGACGTCTCGGGGCCGGATGGCCACATCGTGCTGCAGCCGCAGCCGGAGCGCGGTTTCTTCGGCCCCGGCCACTGTTCGTGGTTTCGCGACGCGTACGGCACTGACTATCTCATGTTCCACGCGCGCTTCGGCCGGCCGAATGCGCCGCGCCAGATGTGCCTGGCACGTCTAGGGTGGAACGCGAACGATCTGCCATACGTTGAACCGGCAGCACTGGCTGCCGGGTGATCGCGGCGCTCGCGCCTGCCGCCGCGGGCGAGAGTGGTTGCAGCGGATGCGCGCACAGATCTTGCACCGACCACCGATCGACCATCTACACCATTACACCATCGCGCTTGCTCAAGTTGGTTGCTCCTCATCAAGGGCAATCGGTACACGTCAGATCGATCGACTATCTACACCATCACGCTTGCTCAAGATGGCCACTTCCCCGCGCCGACTGATCGTCTCGGTAGACCTGGACCGGGAGATCGGCACGATCGACCGGCGTATCTTTGGACACTTCATCGAGCATGGCGGCCGCTGCATCTACGGCGGGGTCTTCGAGCCCGGCTCGCCCTTGAGCGATGAGCGGGGCTTTCGCACCGACGTGCTGGAGGCGATGCGCCGGCTGGGCGTGCCGGTGCTGCGCTGGCCCGGTGGGAACTTCGCCAGCTGCTACCACTGGGAGGACGGCATCGGCCCGCGCGAGCAGCGCCCGGCACGGTTCAATCTCGCCTGGCGCGCTTTCGAGCCAAACACCTTTGGCACCGAGGAGTTCCTCGCCTACTGCGAGGCGCTCTCGACCGAGCGGGTACGCTGCGAGCCCTACATCTGCCTCAATACCGGCAGCGGCACCCTCGATGAGGCGGCGCACTGGGTCGAGTACTGCAACGTCGATGCTGCCAAGCTGCCCACGCACTACGCGCTGCTGCGCGGGCGCAACGGCCACCCGGCGCCACACGGCGTGCGGCTCTGGGGCATTGGCAACGAGTCGTACGGCTCGTGGCAGGTGGGGAGCTCCAGTGCCGAAGCCTATGCGCACAAGTGCCGGCAGTATGCCTACTTCATGCGCGCGGTCGATCCCTCCATCCAGCTGATCGCCGTCGGCGCCGACATCCCCGCCTGGGATGAGGCAGTGCTGCGCCTGGCCGGCGACTCGTTCGACTACCTCTCCATCCACCAGTATCACGGGCAGGAGGATTACCTGGCCACGGTGGGCGCGGCGGCCTTCGTCGAGCAGCGACTGCGCCTGCTGGGCGAAGAGATCGACCAGGCGATGCCGGGCCTGCGCCGTAAGGAGCCGATCTCCATTGCCATGGATGAGTGGAACGCCAACGATCTGGCCTGGGGCGTGGCAGAGACGATCCCCGAGGTGAGCGCTCAGGAAGGCGAGTATTTCGAGGTTTCTGAGCAGGAGTTTGCGCTCAAGGATGCGCTCTTTGCCGCCGGCGTCTTTCACGCCCTGTTCCGCGAATGCCGGCACGTGAAGATGGCCAACGTGGCGCAGATGGTCAACTTCCTGGGCGTGCTGCGCACCAGGCCGGATGGCCTGCTGCGCACGCCGCTCTACCACGTCTTCGACCTCTACGCCAATCACTCTGGCCCGGTGGCGGTACCGACCCGCATCGAGGCGCGCGAGGGCGCGGTACCGAGCTTCACCGCCGAGGACCGGCGCGAGCCGCAGCCACGCTACGTGGGCCTGCGGGCGCCGTTCGTGCGCTTCTCGCTGCGCGGTGTGCCCTTCGTCGATGCCCAGGCAACACTCGCTGCCGACCGGCGGACGCTGTTTGTGGCGATGATCAACTATCATCCTGATGAGGCCTTTGAGGTGGAGCTTGATGCGGGGCGGCGGATGGCACCCGGCGTGGCGCAGGTCGTAGAGCTCAACGGCCAGGACATGCACACGCCAAACACCTTCGAGCGGCCCGATGTGACGCGGCTCGCGTACCGGACGGTGCCGGCACCGGTGCAGCACTACCGGCTGCCGGCCCATTCGGCCACGGTGCTCGAGCTACCGCTCTGAGCGGCGGCGCGGCTGGCACGGTACTTGCAAAGAACAAAAGCTTTTTATGGCCACTCTCTTTGGCCGAGGGACGCGCAAGACTTTAGGAGGGGAATGTCTGCCATCAACGTATGCCACTCCGCAACGACCTCTTTCCAAGCTTCTTCCTTGCCGGATTTGAGTGCTCGACGCACGTCAACCAGCGGGGCGAGCGCCAGGATCTGATCAAGCTCACCCAGCACGATCGCTTCTTGGACGACGACTACGCGCGGCTCACCGCCGTCGGCATCCGCGCCGTGCGCGAGGGGGTGCCGTGGTATCGCATCGACCGCAAGAAGCGGTTCGACTTCCGTCCGGTGGCGCCATTCATCGAAGCCGGCCTGCGCCACGGAATCGTGCAGCTCTGGGATCTGTTCCATTACGGCTTTCCGCCGCATCTCCACCCCTTCTCGGCCGAGTTCGTGACGCGCTTTGCCGACTACTGCTATGCCTTCGCGCGCTATCTGGTGCGGCGCACTGGTGAGGCGGGCACGCGCTTCTACACGCCGGTCAACGAGCCATCGTTCTATGCCTGGGCCGGTGGCGAGGTGGGCTGGTTCGCGCCGTTCGAGCGTGGCAAGGGGCTGGAGCTGAAGCTCCAGCTGATTCGGGCAGCACTGGCCGGGATGGAGGCGATTCGCGCCGCCGATCCAGGCGCCCGCTTCATCAACGCCGACCCCGTCTGCCACGTGGTCGCGCCGGCCGACGAGCCCGAGCTGGCCGAGGATGCCGCCCGCTTCGAGAGCTTCCAGTGGCAGTCGTGGGATATGCTCTCCGGCAAAGCCTGGCCGGAGCTGGGCGGCAACGACGCCTACCTCGACATCATCGGCGTCAACTACTACCTCAGTGGGCAGTGGGAGCACTGCCGGGGCACCACGCTCCCCTACGACGACCCGCGGCGCAAGCCGTTTCGCGAGATGCTCCTGGAGGTGGCGCAGCGCTATCCCGGCCATCCCATCGTCATCACTGAGACTGGCTGCTGGGGCGAGTGGCGCCCGCGCTGGCTGCGCGACGTCGTGCGCGAGGTGATCGCCGCGGCGCGTGCGGGCGTCGATCTCCGCGGGATCACGCTCTATCCCATCATCGACATGCCCGACTGGCACGGCGGACACTGGATGCAGTTCGGCTTGTGGGATCTGGTGCCAGATGGCGATGTGCTGCGCCGCGAGGTGGTGGTGCCGTACCTGCACGAGCTGCGCCGTAGCCAGCTGGCGATCGAGGCCGAGCTGGAGCGCCAGGCGGTTGAGGAGACGGCGGCAGCCACCGAGGCGATGGCCATCGGCTAGTGACCAGGCGGCCGCGTGCCCGGTCAGGCGGTGGCGAGAAAGCGGCGCACGGCGTCCAGGTAGGCGTCGAACTGCTCGCGGCGCACGTTATGCCCTGCACCGTGCAGGCGCACGACCTGCAGCGATGGCAGCAGGCGGCGGGCCTCAGCCTCCGTCTCCGGCTCCACGATCGCGCCGCGCTCCGGATCGGCGGTGATGAGCAGCAGCGGGCAGCGCACCCGGGGGAGAAGCTCGCGCCAGTCTGGGCGCTCGGGGAGGCGTAGCGCCATCGCGAACCGCTCGCTGACCTGCAGCTTCGATTCGGCCCAGGGAGGGAGCTCCTCCTCCGCCCAATCGGGATGCTGAGCGCGGCCGCGGGCGATGATGCCCTCGCGTCCCAGGGCCTTGAGCTCGGCTGCATTCTGGCGCATGCGCGCGCGGCGTGCCTCCTGGCCGGCCTGGTCCGGGGGCGCGCTCCGCCACGGCGGATCCTCGAGAAAGGCGCGACGAGCCAGATCCGGATATTCGGCCACCAGGTGGAGCACCGTTGCTGCGCCCATCGAATGCCCGCCCACTGCCGGCCGCTCGAGGCGCAGAGCCGTGATGAGGCCAGCGAGATCGGCGGCGCGCGCGGCGGCAGAGTAGTCGGATTCCGGCGCCTCCGAGAGCCCATGGCCGCGGGCATCGGGCATGATCACGTCGTACTCAGCTTCCAGGGCGCGCGCCAGCCGCGTCCAGCACAGGCCGTTGTCGGTGGCGCCGTGGGCCAGCACCAGCGGCGGCTTATCGCCACCGGTGCGGTAGTAGTGCACCTTGATGCCGTTGGCGATCACGTCACCGCTGAACCATTCGGCTGCCATTGTCGCTCCTCTCTCGCTGCTCTTCCTTTGCAGCGCTCCTGGCGATTACTGATACGCGCCACCACGGACAGCCTCTGCCGGCCGGCGCCCATGGCAGTGATACTCGCCGGCGGCAAGCGCAGCCTCGATCGCGCGCACCAGCGCGCGAGCCGATTCTGCACTGAGCTCCACCGCCACGCGCGCGCCTGGCCCTTCGGCCTCATTGAGAAAGTCGATGATCAGCGCATGGTCGAGCGGCGCGCTGGCCGGATGGTCGTAATACACATTCGCCGTGCGCAGCGGGATCCACTCGCTCACTCCCTTGCCGTGGGCCACGATGCTCGTCTTCTCGCTGATCCAGCTACACATGCGACTCGCTCCCCGTCATGAGATGATCCCGGCCGCAAGGGGTTTCTGTCCGGCGAGATCGCCAGCTACACATGCGACTCGCTCCCCGTCATGAGATACCGGCCGAAGAAGGCAAAGACCCGTTTCCAGCCATCGACCGCCTGCTCTGGGCGATAGCTCGGCCGATCGACGGCGAAGAAGCCGTGGCCGGCGCCGTCGTAGCGGTAGAACTCGTACGTCTTGCCGTGCTTCTTGAGCTCGGCCTCGATGCGGTTGACCTGCTCGACATCTGGGTTAGCGTCTTCGTTGCCGAAGATGCCCAGCAAGGGGCACGAGAGATTCGCCGTCAGGTCGATCGGCGCGCGCGGCTGGCGCTCATTGAGCTCCTCGGGGCGCATCACGACGCGGCCGCCCCAGCAATCGACGGCGGCATCGAGCCCGCGAAGGGTGCAGGCGGCAAGATAGGTCTGGCGCCCGCCGGAGCAGAAGCCGATCATGCCCACCCTGCCGTTGCTGTAGGGCTGGCGCCGCAGATAGGTTATGGCGCCCTCGGCATCGCCGAGCACCTGCGCATCGGAGACACCGCCGGCGGCGCGCGCCGCGGCGGCGAGGTCGTCCCAGCGCCCCGGGCCAAAGCGCGAAAAGAGGTGCGGGCAGAGCGCCGCGTACCCGTGGTAGGCCAGCTTTCGGGTCACCTCTTTGCTCCACTCATCCCAGCCGGGCATATGGTGCAGCACCACCACGCCCGGGACACCGACCATGCCGATCGGCCGAGCGTAATAGGCTTCGATGGGATCACCATGGTGGCCGGTGATGGTGATCGTCTCCGCCAGCAAGCCTTCGTAGCTACTCCCGTTCATCATCCTACCCTCGCGCCACGCCCCCTCCCGCGGCGTGCGGCTGAGCATAGCACGCCTCAGCGCGGGTGTCAGCGTCCGGCAGCTCGAGGTGCATCGCTGATGCCGGGCCGAACTCGATAATCAGCGCGGGATCGATACGGTGTCACCGTCGGGCGGCTCGAGGCGCGTCGCTCAGGGCCGGAAGCGCGGGATGATCTGCTCGGAGATGCGGCGCCAGTTGTCGAGGTCGATGCCGCCGGGCGAGCCGACCACGAAGTACGTAATCCCGGCCGCCACATACTCGCCCAGCCGCGCCGCAATCGCCTCTGGCGAGCCGGCGATGAGTGACCGCGCGCCTCGCTCGCCGAGGCGCTCCAGCAGGCGGGCCGGCGGCTCGCCCACCCAGATCCCGACGGTGGTGGCGCGCGTGATCTCGGCCAGATCGCGCCGCGCGGCGCGGGCGTAGTCGTCGATGAGATCGTTCTTGCGCCTGAGCGTGGCCGGATCGCCGAACCCGTGCCAGATGTCGGCGTGGCGGGCGACGACGCGCAGCGTCAGCTGTTCGCCGCCGCCACCGATGAGGATGGGTGGGCGCGGGCGCTGCACGGGCTGCGGGTTCAGAAAGAGGTCGTAGGCGCGAACGTAGCGGCCCTCGTAGGTGATCTTCTTGTGCGGGTCGCCGCTCCAGAGCAGCTTGGCCAGCTCCACCGTCTCGCGCAGCTTGCCGATACGCTCCTTGGGCAGGCCAAAGGGGAGGTCGAAGGCGCGGAACTCGCGCTCGGCCCAGCCGGCGCCGATTCCGAAATCGAAGCGTCCGTTGGAGATGACGTCGATCTGCGTCGCCATCTTGATCATCAGCGCCGCGTTGCGGTAGGCGGCGCCGCTCACCAGCGCGCCGATGCGGATGCGCCTGGTGGCCTCGGCGAAGGCCGCGAGCGTGGTGTAGCACTCGTGGCAGGAGCCATCGAGATCGCCGCTGATGGGCATGAGATGATCGAAGGTCCAGAGCGTCTCGAAGGCCAGCTCGTCGGCAGCCTGGACGGCGGCGCGGTACTCGGCCCAGGGAATGTGCTGGTTGGGCAGGCTAACGGCGAAGCGAATCGCGAGGGATGGCGTCGTAGCGACCATGGCTGATGCTCCTGCAAGACTCGAGGCACCCGCCCAAAGCCAGGGCTCCACGCGCCCGGCGTCGCGGCGAGCCTCCTCCTCATTTTGGTTCAGAGGGTACCGCGTCCCGCCAGGCGGAGCGAATCGGTATCCTGAGGGCAAACACCCTGTAGATCCCGTAGCTATGGAGGACGCTCGATGACCGGACGACCTCATCGCCAGCCGCCGCTCGATCCATCCTCTCCTTCCCATACCCCGCCGGCCATTGGTGCCGGCGGAGGCACCACCCGCCGCGCCGCGCTACGCAGCGTGGCCGCCCTCCCATCGCTGGCGGTGTGGCTGGCTGCCTGCGGCGGGCCCAGCGGGAGCGTCTCCAGCGCGCCGCCCAAGCAGCAGGCGCCGGTGGTGCTGCGCTACGCCGCGCCGATCACGCCTAGCCCCTCCAATACCTTTGCCGAAGGCCTACAGAAGATCGTGGATACGTACAACGCGCGTGGCACGCCGGTCACGGTGCGCGGCGAAGAGCCCAAGCCGTTTGCCGAGGGTGTGCTGGCGCAGGTGGCTGGCGGCGACCCGCCCGACCTGGTGCATTCCCACCCGCGCGACTACCTGCCCTACGCCGATGCCGTACGCGAGCTCGATTCGCTCTTCAAGCAGGAGAAGAAGGTGGTGCCCGACATCCTGCCGTCGGTGATCGACTACTGGCTGCGGCTGGGCAAGCACTTCGGCATGCCCAACAATATGTCGGTGCAGTCGGTCTACTTCAACCGTGCGCTCTTCGAGAAGCAGGGTCTCAAGACGCCCGACCAGTGGGAGAAGGAAGGGAGCTGGACGTTCGACGTCTACCTCGACCTGGCGCGCAAGCTTACCACCGGGACGGGCGATGCCAAGATCTGGGGTGCCCCCTGGACGACGAACACGCTGGACATCCAGCTCGGCTACATCTGGCCATTCGGCGGCGACGTGTGGGACAAAGACGCGCAGCACACGTTACTCGATAAGAAGGAATCGCTCGAGGCGATCCAGTTCCAGGCCGACCTAACGGCGAAGTACGGCGCCTCACCCACGCCCGACGAGGCCAAGATTCTGCCCCGCAGCACCGGCGGCGCGCTGGCCACCGAGCGTGGCGCGATGGAGGTGCTCACCAACGACGTGATCGCGCTCTTCGCCAATGCCACCTTCCCGAAGGGCATGGCGCCGATGCCCAAGGGGCGCGCCGGCCGCATCATCCGCGGCGTGGCAGTGGGGCTTTCGATCATGAAGGATGGCAAGCACCAGGATGCGGCCTGGGACTATGCCACCTTCCAGTCCGGCGCCGACGGCGAGCAGATCATGCTCGATCTGCACCTCACCTTGCCGTGGCGCAAGTCGACCGTTAGCTCCGGCAGCTTCTCCAAGGGCCTGCTGCCGTGGGAGAGCGCAGCCTACTACTCCGAGGCGCTGAGCAAGGTGCGGCCTACCGTCTACCCGGTGCAGTTCGACCCTATTCGCAAGCTCTACGCCACGGCGTACGACCAGGTGCGCGCCGGCCAGCAGACGGCGGCGCAGGCGATTGCGGCGATCAAGGGGCAGATCGACGAGCTCCTGCGCCAGGGCGCGGGCTAGCGGTGGGCCAACGCGGCACAGCCAGGACCCACCGCTACCAGAACCGGCATATCACTGAATCATCCTGTCAAGAGCACTCGTAGGAGCGATGAACGGACAGAGCAGCCTATTCGCCCTCGGCTATGGTCTGGAGGGGATCGCGCGTCTCTCGCGTGCCAGGACGCGCTCGATCAGCGCTGAGAACCCCACCGGCGAGAAGGGGAAGGGCGGCATGGCCACCCAAGGAACGGGCGCGCAGGCTGCCCGCGACCTGGGCCAGGGCTGGAAGGTCTCGCCGTCGATCCAGATCCAGCCGCAGACCACGGCCACCCTGGCCGAGATCGAGGGGCCGGGGGTGATCCAGCACCTCTGGCTCACCTGCCACCCGCAGCACTGGCGGCGGCTGGTGCTGCGCGCCTACTGGGACGACGAGCCAGCGCCATCGATCGAGACGCCGGTGGGCGATTTCTTCTGCAATGGCTGGTGCGAGCGCTCGAACGTCAGCTCGCTGCCGATCGCCGTCAACCCGGCGGGAGGCATGAACTCCTACTGGCCGATGCCCTTCCGCCGCTCGGCGCGGATCACGATGGAGCACGTTGGCCCGGCCGATGCCGAGCCGGTGACGCTCTACTTCCAGATCACCTATGCGCTCGATGATCTGCCGGAGGATCTGGCGTACCTGCACGCCCAGTGGCGGCGCGATAACCCGCTGCGCTACGGCGACGTGCACACGCTCCTCGATGGCGTGCGCGGCCATGGCCACTATGTCGGCACCTACATCGCCTGGGGCGTGCACAACAATGGCTGGTGGGGCGAGGGCGAGGTCAAGTTCTACCTGGATGGCGACACCGACTCTCCCACCATCTGCGGCACGGGGACGGAGGACTACTTTGGCGGCGCCTGGAACTTTGAGCACCCGCGCGGCGAGTACGGCCTCTACTCGACCCCTTTTCTGGGCCTCTCGCAGGTGATCAAGCCCGACGGCCTGTATCGCAGCCAGCAGCGTTTCGGCATGTATCGCTGGCATATCCTCGATCCCATTCGCTTCGAGCAGGATCTACGGGTCACCATCCAGGCGCTTGGCTGGCGCACCGGCCGGCGCTACCTGCCGCTCCAGGACGACATTGCCTCGGTGGCCTACTGGTATCAGGCCGAGCCGCACGAGCCCTTCCCGGCGCTGCCCGGCTGGGAAGGGCTCGAGGTGATCTAGACCAGCGCCAAGGTAGAGTCCACCGTCAGATCCAGGTCTAAGTATGTGCTGGCAAGTTCGCGACGGCTGCCCTTCGATGCTCGACGCTCCTCCTCTGCACGAACAGACCGGCGGATGCTTAGAGCCTGCGGGTTTCAGCTTGGCTTCCGTATAGATGATCGAATGGCCACTCCCGGGCTCGTCGACCAGCCGGCACGGCGGGAGCACGCGATGAAGCACGGAGCAATCCCAAAGCATGCAGCAGGAAACGGCGAGGTAAGCAGGCAATGCCGCCCATGAACTTCATCATCTTCAATCCGGATGAGCTCCGTGCCGAGAGCATCGGCTGCTACGGCAATCCAGTGGCCCGCACGCCGCACCTAGACCGCCTGGCAGCGGAAGGGACGCGCTTCGACCAGTGCCACGTGCAGCACACCGTCTGCACGCCCTCGCGCTGTAGCTTCATGACCGGCTGGTACCCGCACGTGCGGGGCCATCGCACCCTCTGGCACATGCTCCGCCCCGACGAGCCGAACCTGCTCAAGTACCTCAAGCAGGCCGGCTACGACGTGTACTGGGGCGGCAAGAATGACCTGCTGGCGCCGGAGAGCTTTCCGGCCAGCGTGACCGACTACCGGCTGGGTGCGCGCTCGCGCCGCGCCGCGCAAGGCGCCGGGAGCGGCCATGGCGGGCCGCCCTACGCGCAGGATGATCCGCGCTACTACTCGTTTCTCTACCAGCCGCTGCCAGGCGGCATCGAGGCGCTGGGCGACTTCCGCCACGTGGATGGCGCAATCGAGCTGCTCCGCTCCCGGCCTAGGCGGCCATTCGCCATCTATCTGCCGCTGAGCTTCCCCCACTGCCCCTACCACGCGCCTGAGCCGTTCCACCACCTGATCGACCCGGCGAGCGTGCCGCCGCTCCGGCCGGCCGATCTCCCCAACAAGCCGGACTTCTACCACCTGATCCGCCAGACGCGCCGGCTCGATCGGCTGGACGACGGCTTCTTCCGCACGCTGCACGCCGTCTACCTGGGCATGATTGCCGTGACCGACACGCTGCTAGGCCTGCTCCTCGAGGCGCTGGAAGAGACCGGCCACGCCGCCGACACGGCTGTCTTCCTATTCTCCGACCATGGCGACTGGGCCGGCGACTACGGGCTGGTGGAGAAGTGGCCCAGCGGGCTCGATGACTGCCTCACGCGCGTGCCGCTGGTGGCGCGCGTGCCGGGCCTGGCGCGCGGGCACGTCGTCTCCGAGCCGGTGGAGCTCTTTGACATCATGGCCACGATCCTGGAGCTGGCCGAGATTCCGGCGCAGCATACGCACTTTGCTCGCAGCCTGGTGCCCCAGCTGGGCGGCGCACCGGGCGATCGCGAGCGGGCAGTCTTCGCCGAAGGCGGCTACGACCCGCACGAGCCGCACGCGTTCGAGGGGCGTCCCGAAAGCCTGGCCGGCTTCCGCGATCCCTCGCACATCTACTATCCCAAGGGCCGGCTGCAGCAGGACCGCCCTGAGAGCGTGTGCCGTTGCACGATGATCCGCACGCGTACGCACAAGCTGGTGCGTCGGCCGCTGGGCGTGAGCGAGCTGTACGACCTCGTCGCCGACCCGCGCGAGCTGCGCAACGTCTATGGCCAGCCGGAGTACGCCACGGTGCAGCACGCGCTCGAGCAGCGCCTGCTCGACTGGTACGTGCACACCAGCGACGTGGTGCCGTTCGACGAAAACCCACGCGGCCTGCCAGCCTGACCACGCGTGCTACCGCCGGAGCCGCTCTGGCTCCAGCCAAGGTCACGCCATCGGCGGGGTACCGCCGGGTGGTTGACAACCGCGGCTGGCATCCCTGCGGCGCTCCAGCCAGGGCCGCGTAATCTTCGGGCGATCGCCGGGGAGCCGAATTTTAGGAAGGCGTCTTGCCCTTCCAGGTATCGTAGATGCCCTTGATGATGGCATCCATTGCCGACTTCTTGGCCGCGATGATCTCCCGTGGCCGGCCCTCGTTCCGCTGGATGGGCGGCAGGATCTCCTTGCTGTAGTAGTTGCTGACGAACTGGTCGTAGTCGATGAACAGGTGGTCCGGGCTCTCCTGCGACCGTTTGGGGTCGATGGCGCCCTGGGTCAGCTTCTCCAGATCGGCGCGCGGCATCAGATCCTCGTAGCGCTTGTACCAGCTCTCGATCGCTCCCTTTGTCGTCGGCGGCGTGCCGGTGAGCTGCGAATACTGGATCTGGATCTCCGGCGAGGTCACGTGCTTGATGAAGGCCCAGGCGGCGTCCACGTTCTTGGACTGGCTGGAAAGCTCCCACTGGTCGTTGTAGGCGGTGTTCTTATTGTTGACCTTCCAGGGAATGGCTGCCGCCGCCCACTTGAAGTCCTTGATCGTCGAATAGCCCCAGAAGTTCCACCCGCCACCGATGGTCATCGCCAGGCGCCCACCACTCCAGCCGGGCGTACCGGGGTCCTTCCCCGGCTGGCCGTTGACGTGGTACTTCCAGTAGACGTCCTGGTAGAACTCGTGCGCGGCGATCGATTCGGCGCTGTCCAGCGTGCTGCTAGGCGCGATGCCATCGGTGTAATGCTCCGGCCGGAAGGCGTCGCCACCGAAGTTCCAGGCGGCCATGTTGGGCATCTGCGGACCATAGCTCAAGCCATAGGTAGCATCTGGCGTCCCCGGGTTCTTGGTGAGCTTTTGGGCGATCTCGATCATCTTGTCGTAAGTCCAGGACTTATCGTCCCAATCGACCGGGGGATATTTGATGCCCTCTTGATCGAACAGATTCTTGTTATAGAAGAGCAAGGTGCCGAACGTGGTGAGCTGCGGCATGCCGTAGTGCTTGCCGTGCACTTTGAATTTATCCGGCAGGCCGGGGAGGAACAAGGCGTCCAGGTTGATCTTATCGCGGGTGATCAGTGGATCGAGCGCCATGACCATCCCGCGCGCCCAGTAGGCCATATAGTTCATGCCGAAGCCCCACACGTCGGGAGGGGTGCCGGCCGCCCAGAGGGCCAGCAGCTTTTCGTTGTAGACTGGCGAGCCGGGCACGATGAGATGCTCGACCTCGACGTCAGGATAGGCCTGCTTGAAGGTGGGGAGCAGAACGGTCTTCTGCCCGTTGACCTCCACATCACCCTCTCTGGCAAGGAAGGTGATCTTGCCACTGATCTTGGCCGGCTTTGCGGGTGCCCCACTTTGGGGTGGCGCCGCGCCGCAGGCGGCCATCCCCACCGCGCCCATCAGTGCCAGGGTGCTTGATAGCATGCATCGACGCGTCGCTGAATGCACGAAACCCCCTATCATGCTTTGGCTCCTCCATTGAGCTAGAGATATGGTCAGGATATATGGTCAGCCTCCAGAGATGCTGGCCTGTTGGCCAGTGTAGTGCGACTCTGGTTGCGCCGCAACCACGTACCAAAGTGGGGGTATCCATCACCATCCTGCTTCCTTTTACCCCTCATCCCCAACCCCTCCTCCACAAGGGGCGAGGGCGTTGCGGCCATAGACGGTGCCCTGTCGTTCCCCTCACATCACCCGTACCAGAGGGGTTCCGTGGCAGGCAGCATCACAACCCCCTCGTCGTGAGCCGCCCGCCACAGGCGGAGGTTCCAGCGGGCAAAGGTGACGTTCGCCGGCCGGCCGGCGGCGAAGAGCAGAGCACTCGCGAGATGGATGGCATCGAGTGCGCGCAGGGCGTGCGGCGCGTACCGGTCGATCAGACGCGCGGCGTCTGGCACAAATGTCGCCGCATGCCTGGCTTCTCACAGGCCGGGGGTGGCAGCCAGTCGATGGCGTTGCCGGTGAAGATGCGTTCGGCCCAGTGAGGCAGCCGGCAGCGCGCAAGATCGGCCAGCTCGGGCGAGATATCCAGACCGTAGGGCTCGATGGTATGTCCCCGCTCGTGGCACCACGAGACGAGAGTCTCCATCAGATAGCCGCTGGCGCAGCCCACGTCTACACCAAGGCCAAGGTGGAACTCGCGGCCGGGCCAGGATTGGAGCCATAGAGTTTCCAGCTTGGCTTCGGTATAGGAAGGCGCCGTCGAGGAACAGGGCCTAAAGCTGCGAGGTAGCCGCTGGCGCAGCCCACGTCCAGGAAGGCGCCGCCCCGGTCGCAGGCATCGGCCAGCAGCCCATGCTTGTGGGGCCAGTCCTCGATGGTACCGTTGCCCGTGCGCGGCGAAGCCGGCACGATCAGCCGGCGGCCGGCTGCTGGGCGTGCTCGGCGTCGCGAGCGCGCACGACGGTAAACTGGGGGAGGATGGCGATCCCCTCAAGCAGGTAGGCGGCAGTCTTCTTGGCGGCTGCCTCCAGTAGCCGCCGCTTTAGCTCTTGATCGCCCACGGGGATTCTCAGCCACAGATAAGCATCCTCTCCCTCCCGCGTCTTGAACGACACCGCGGTGGAGATCAATTGCGGGAATTCTCGATGGAGCTCAGCGGCGATGGCTTCCGCCACCGCCCTGACCCGCCTACGTGGCGCCCGTGGAGGGAGCAGCGCATCAATGGTCATGGCTGGTCATGGCTCGATACTGCTTAGGATCTCTTTCACCGCCGTCACTACTCGCCTTGCGAATTGTATCTCCGTCCTTGCCATCAGCTCGCTATTCCGGTCCAAGCCGTAGTCGGCATCGGAACGCGCCGCGGCAATCCTCCACAGCGACTCGGTGAACGTAGAACCGTAACCACGCCGCACGCGCATCTGATCCATCTGGAGACCGAACTCACGGCCAGTGAGCGTAAGGATCTCTCGGTGATTCCTCGCTCGAATGCTCTCATCCGTCTCGCGCTGCAGCACGCGTGCCAGAAGCAGCGCGACGCAAGAATGATAAACGGCGTAGTAGGCACGGGAGATGGCGGAGTCCGGGTCGCGCCGCTGGAGTGCCCGCGCGGTGGTCCAGAATGTCTCGGCCTTCTCTAGCCTGAGCGCGATGTCTCTCGGCATAAGGCAGCGTGTTCATTCTCTGAACGCAACGGTGGGCATGGAGTAGCACCGCCGAGGAACAGGGCCTAAAGCTGCGAGGTAGCCGCTGGCGCAGCCCACGTCCAGGAAGGCGCCGTCCCGGTCGCAGGCATCGGCCAGCAGCCCATGCTTGTGGGGCCAGTCCTCGATGGTACCGTCGGAGCCAGACTGGGCCCGCGAGTTGTCGCTGGCCAGATACGCCGGCACAATCACGGCGGTAAGCTCCGGGTACCACCGAGCCTCGTCGATCTCGCCGGTCTCCAGCGCGCGGTTCCAGCGCTCCAGCAGCGGCCAGGCGCGGTTCTTGGCTAGCTCGATTGGCGTCTCGTCGGGCGTCTCGTCGGCGGGGACATCAGCGATAGATCTCACCGTGCCCGGTCGAACGCGAGGATCATGAAGCTCGGGAACCGGCGGCTCCACGGCGGCGGTGGCGGCGTGTGGCACACGTCGGCGAGCTTCACCAGCCGGAGCCCGGCCTCCAGAAAGGCGTCGACGTACTCCTCCAGTGTGCGGTGGTAGTAGCGGATGGTGTGCCCCAGCCGCGCCGACATCCCGCCGTAGACGCCTCTGGCGCCGGAGGCAAAGTAGTCGGTGACGTGGCCCTCGCCGCGCACGAGGAACGAGTACGGGTTGTTGAACGCGATGGCTACACGTCCTCCCGGCCTGGCCAGCGACGCGAGCGTGGCGGCGAAGCCTCGGTAATCGGCGACGTCGTTGAGCGCCAGGTGGCTGCCGATCCGGTCGAAGCGCCCCTCCAGCTTCGGCAGGGGCCGGCCCAGATCCTCCACGCGGAAGTCGATGGTGCCCTGCGCGTCCTTCTGGCGGGCCAGCTGGATGAGTCGGGGCGAACGGTCGATCCCGGTGACGCGTGCGCCTCGCGCGGCCAGGACGCGGGCCAGGAACCCCTCACCGCAGCAGGCGTCGAGCACCTCCCGCTCGGCCACGTCGCCCAGGCACTCCAGCAGCCGAATGACCAGCGGCGAGTGCGCAACGTCCGCCTGCTCCCGCTCGGCGATCCACTCCGCGAAGGCTTCGGCATGCTCGTCCCACGGATTGGTGTCTGGTTCCATCAGTGTCACTGTACCCCACTCCCCGTACCCACCGTCATCACGCCACCAGGCAGGCCGAAGTATCCGCCGGTCTGTTTGTGCCGAGACACCCCGCCAAGCCTCGCAGGGCCGACAGGGCGAACTGGCTAGCGCACACTTAGCGATACTCTGGCGAGAGCCGCTCTTCGAGGCGCGTATAGGCGCGTATTGAGGAAATCCGACTTTGTCTCGTCATCGAGGAGCCGGCTGGCCGCGCCGCAGGGGCCAAAATTACGTGGAACAGGAGCGATACCACGATAGCAGCCGGGCCCCTGAGCCAGACGCCAGCACGCCGGGCGACGGCCGTGACACCGCGCTCCATCGGCGCCATGACCTGGCGGTGCGGCTGATTGCTGCCCCGAATGCGGCAGGGAGCGGCGGTGAGCGCCAGCCCTACCGAAGCCGCGCCGAAAGCTCCGCACCGCAGGCCTCGCCTGACTGCGGGTTCCAGCTCGGCTCTACTTTAGGAGGCCGCCATCGCCTGCAACTGGGGCTGGATGCGCTTGAGCGCCTGCGCCGCCGTCTCGCGGCCGTTGATCATCTCTGTCCAGGCGGGAGTGATGACCGACTGGTTCATCTCGTTGTAGCGCGGGTGGAAGCGAATGGGATCGATCGCCCGCGCGATCTTGGTTCCTTCCACCAGCAGCTGGGCTCGCGCTTGGGGATTGTTGCCGTAGTTGGCGTTTACCCATGCCTCCACATCCTTGGGAATCGGTGGCTGGCGCTTCTGCAGATTGGCCATGCGCGAGCCTTCCAGGATGTACTTGAGGAGCGTCCAGGCTGCCTCGCGCTCCTTGCCAAGATTGGGCAGGCCGGCAATGGTCGGCTGGACGTCTGGGGTCGCCACCTTGCCCTTGGGCAGCGGGGCGAATCCCCAGTCGATCCCCTCCGGGATCTGGCTGGTAAAGGCCGGCGCGCTGCAGCAGGCGGTGGTCATCGCCGCCTTGCCGTTGTAGAAGGCGTTCCCACTGCCCAGATCGGCCCCCGGACTGGATGACGATACACGGTCACGCAGCACCAGATCCAGGTACTTCTGGTACGCGTCGATCATCCCCGGCGAATCGCAGGTCACTGTTTTGTAGTCATCCTGCAGCCAGCGCACATCCCAGACCAGAGGGATGGTATTGACGTAATGGCCATAGCCGGAGAGCCCCACCTGTACCTGTGAGGCGCCCTGGCGCACCGTGAGCTTGCGCGCCGCCTCGGCGAACTGGTCCCACGTCCACGCATTGGCGTAGGTCGCGGGCGGCTCCGGCACGCCGGCCTGCTTGAACAGGCCGCGGTTGTAGACCAGCCCAAAGGGGGCATCTCCGCCATAGGCATACGGCAGCGCATAGAGCTTGCCGTTGAACTTGCACGTTAGGTCGAGCTGGAACTGGCTGTACTGGTTCAGATCCCACTTATCGCGCTTGACCAGGTCGTCCAGGCCGGAGAACAGGTTCATCGCCAGGTTGACCATCCGCGCGGTCTGATACCAGGCCAGCACGTCCATCGTCTCCCCGGCCGCGACCATGGTGGCCAGCTTGTCGTCGTTCATGCCCGGGGTGGCGTTGACCGTCCACTTCGGATACTTGGCCCGGAAGTCCGCGAGCATGGCGTCGATGTCCTCGGGCTTATCGTTCCCGCGGATGTAGAAGGCCAGCGTCACCGGCCGGCCGGTATCGGCACCTCCGGCCGGGGGTAGTGTTCTGCGCCGGGGCGCACGCTGCCAGGATGATCCCCGTACCCAGGAGCTTGAGCCCGGCCTGCACAACCTCGCGGCGAGTGTTCTCCATTGCTAAGGCGCCTCCTCCGGAATGGTGTAGCGCACCGGCGCGCATCGTGCAAATGGCCGTGCGCTCAGCGCCAGCTTCGGGTATCCCTGCTGAAGCCCGCGACGGGGTTCAGCGGGTAGACTGGCAGGACGAGAGGACGTTATGCAGTGCGCAGGGGCGGCCGCATGGAGCAGGTAAGTCATCGACGGGAAACGGGAGGAGCACGCGGCGAACCGCCGACGCTCCCGGCGACGATGCAGGCGGTGGTGTGCTACGGCCCGCACGACTACCGGCTCGAGGAGCGGCCGGTGCCGCGGCCGGGGCCGGAGGAGGTGGTGGTACGCGTGCGGGCCGCGGGCATCTGCGCCAGCGATCTCAAGTGCTACTTAGGCGCGCCGCTCTTTTGGGGAGACGACCGGCGTGAGGGCTATTGCCAGCCGCCGGTCATTCCTGGGCATGAGTTCGTCGGCGAGGTGGTGGCGCTGGGTGAGGGCGCGAGCGAGCGGTATGGCCTTGCGCTGGGCGACCTGGCGATCTCGGAGCAGATCGTCCCCTGCTGGAGCTGCCGCTACTGCCTGCGAGGACAGTACTGGATGTGCCGGCAGCACGATATCTACGGGTTCCGGCAGCGCACCTTCGGCGCCATGGCCGAGTACATGCGCTTTCCGCGCGGCGCGCTCAACTACAAGGTGCCGCCCGATCTCTCGCGGCGCGCGGCGGCGCTGATCGAGCCGCTGGCCTGCTCCATCCACGCAGTGCAGCGGGCCAACATCCAGTTCGAGGACGTGGTCGTCATCGCTGGCGCCGGCACGCTGGGCCTGGGCATGATTGTCGCCGCGCGGCTCAAGCACCCGCGGCTGCTCATCTCGCTCGATGTCAGCGAGGCGCGGCTGGCGGTGGCGCGGGCGTGCGGGGCCGACCTGGTGCTCAATCCCAGCCGCGTGGACGTGGTCGATGAGGTGCGCAAGCTCACCGATGGCTACGGGTGCGATGTCTACATCGAGGCGACGGGCCACCCGGCGGCCGTGGAGCAAGGGCTGCACCTGCTCCGTAAGCTGGGGACATTCGTGGAGTTCAGCGTCATGCGCGAGCCGGTGACGGTGGATTGGACGATCATTGGCGACACCAAGGAGCTGAACATCTATGGCGCGCACCTGGGGCCCTACTGCTATCCGATCGCCATCGAGCTCCTGAGCCAAGGCCTGGTGCCGGCGGAGCGGATCGTGACCCACGAGGTGCCACTGGCCGGCTTCGAGCACGGAATCGAGCTCGCTCTGGGCGGCGAGGCGATCAAGGTCGCGCTGGTGCCATAAGCCACCGCTGCCTGTGCCACCGTGCCCTATATGTGAGGAGCTTTGAGGAGCATCGACCATAGCGAGGGAGCCGCTGCGCCTGCAGATCCTGACCGAGTGGGCAGTCGAGGCGCGCTACCCTGGTGATTTACCCTGGTGATTTACCCTGGTGATTTACCTGAGCCAACAGAGAAGGACGCCCGCCAGGCTCTAACAATTGCGCGGTCTGTGTGCACGCTGATACGCAACGATTTTGACGCTCTTGGCATTCGGTACGCTACCTACTGATCCCTGCGTTGATCGCTAAACTGGCTCCAGGGCGCGGCGCTCGTTGATGCTTGAGCTGTCTGGGCAGCGACCAGTAATGCATTCCCGGCGGGTAGCTCAGGTTCCAGCTGTCCCAAGAACGGCTGCCGGTCCGCCGCGGCGCGCCAATGGCCTGCCTATCGGTGGCGCGCGAGCCGGCCTTATGCCGACCGGCAGGCGCGGATGGTGGCCAGCACGGGCTCGGGGCCGGGGCGGGCGGCGACGACGCGAACGATAGCCACATCCAGCCCTTCAGCCAGCCGGCGGAACGCCTCAGCTGCCCCGGCCGCGGGGCCGAAGTAGCCGGTGCGCAGCAGGAGGTGGGGCAGAAAGGCATCGATCAGCTCCGCCTCAGATGCGCCGCGCTCGCGGCGTGCCTCCAGCTCGGTGAGCGCCTCGTCGAAGCCCATGCGCGCGAAGTGGGCGCGGTAGCCTTGCTGCCGCGCCTGAGGCCCGGCGCCAGGGCGAGCCAGCGCATAACCCAGCGTGGCGCGAGCGAGCGCGCGCCGTGCGGCCTCGACATCGTCGTCGACGCAGACTCGAATGTACTCCACGACGCGCACCTGGGCGGGATCACGGCCGGCGCGCCGCGCGCCTTGCTCGAGCTGCCGGCGGCTCCATGCGATCTGCTCCGGCGTGCACCAGTTGAGGCAGACGCCGTCGGCCATGGCGCCGGCCAGGCGAAGCATCTGCGGGCCGAGCGCCGCCAGGTACACGGGAACGGGTGGTGGCCGGAACGCGAGCTGCACGCCGCGGAGCGCGAGCGTGGTGCCTTCGTATTCCACGCGCTCGCCGGCCAGCAGCCGGCGCAGGACGGCCAGATAGTCACGCATCAGGGCGATCGGTGGATAGGCCGGCAGGCCGTAGGCGCGCTGCTGCCCCTCGACGTAGGCGCCACCGCTGCCAATCCCCAGCACGAAGCGGCCACCGGTCAGCTCGCCCACCGTGCCGGCCGTGGCGGCGAGCGGTGGGGCCGTCCAGTGCGCCACCGGCACGACGGCAATGCCGGTGGCCAGCTCACGCCCGATCGCGCGTGCCGCGGCATCCCACTGCGCGCAGACGTGGAACGCATCGCGCGAGGTGGCACCGGCAGGCGTCCAGGCGCTGGTATAGCCCAGGCGGGCGGCTTCCTGCACCACCTCGCGCTGCTGCGCGAATGAAAGCTGCAGCGTAGGATCCAGGCCAATTCCGAGCTCCATTGTTCTCCCTCCGGGTTTCTTTGGTGCACTCCAGGCGCTCCGCCATGCTCCTCCACACCTATCGATACCGCTAATGATGGCCTCACTCCTGAGAGGGTGCACTCCAGGCGCTCCGCCATGCT
>Ga0070741_10005305_pt1 | contig 28744 bp, 19 predicted proteins | sample Coa_R1_4_FD_66440 | JGI IMG/M metagenome (GOLD analysis project Ga0070741, IMG submission 66440) | Surface soil microbial communities from Centralia Pennsylvania, which are recovering from an underground coalmine fire - Coalmine... | ecosystem: Environmental > Terrestrial > Soil > Unclassified ... | reverse complement strand
GCGCTTTTTACGCAGCGGTGGATGCACGCGCCGCAAGCGATTCAGGCGTTGCGCGCGGGCAAGCATGTGTATACTGCTGTGCCTGCCGCGATTACGGTGGAAGAAACGGAGCAGTTGATCGAGGTGGTGAAAACGACCGGGCAAATGTACATGGTCGGGGAGACGAGCTATTATTATCCGGCGGCGATTTACTGCCGCGAACGATTTAGAAACGGGGATTTTGGAAAATTCGTGTATGGCGAAGCGGAATACTTGCACGATATGTCGCATGGTTTTTATGAGGCGTATATGTGGGCGAACGGCGATGCGTGGAAACGATTTGCCAGCTTTCCGCCGATGCTGTACCCAACTCATTCGGTCAGCATGATTGTTTCGACGACGGGGGCGCGATTGACGCATGTTTCTTGTCTTGGATACAAGGATGAAACGGAGGATGGTGTCTTTCAACGTGAGGTGAGCGCGTGGGGCAATGAATTCAGTAATGAGACGGCGTTGTTTCGCACATCAAACGGTGGAATGGCGCGCATTAATGAATTTCGGCGTATTGGATGGTCGGAAACGGCGCGCTGCGCGTCAGTGCGATTGAGTTTATACGGGACGGAAGCAAGTTATGAGGAGCAGGGCAATTCGAAAATTTGGAACAGCCGAACGAGTGAAGAACCGGAAGATGTGACGGAGTTGTTACTTTGCGAACAGGTGGAGGTCAGCGAAGCGGAGAGGGCACATTTGCCGGAAGAATTGATCCGAGATTTTCATACGGGTTTTGCCAAGGTACATCCGCGCGAACGATTGCCAAAGGAATTCGCGGGATTGAACAATGGGCACGAAGGTTCGCACCAATTTTTAGTGGATGATTTTGTGAATGCATGTGTTACGATGAAGTTGCCGCCCAATCATGTGTGGGAAGCCGCGCGCTGCTGTCTACCGGGGATTATCGCGCATGAATCCGCGCGGCGCGGGGGGGAATTGTTAGCGATCCCGGATTTGGGCGAGCCGACGGAAGGACGCAAGACGCACGGTTGACGGAGGACGGACGACGGCGGTCAGCGGATTCGAGCAGATAAGCGGATGGGAGGTTGCTAGTGGATGCGGTGGTCGGCAGTCAGTAGTCTGCGGTTGCCTATCTGTCCTCCGTCGTTCGTCCTCCGTCGTCTTTACTCTGGCGGCTCGGACATGGCTTGAGCGACGGGACGTAGCTCGAGCCATGTTTGAATTTTCGGGCGCTGCGCGTTGGGCTGCATGAGTTCGGGCAGGTTCGCTAAATTGGTATAGTGAATCTTGCCTTCCCAGCGCCCGATGCAGCCGACGACGGGCTCGCCGCGCTGAACTTGTTCGATGAGAATTTGGAGCGCCTTGCCGACGAGACGCGTCGCTTGAATGCGGTCAAACGGGGAAGGACGCCCGCCTTGCTGCATGTTTCCCAAAATGGTACGGCGCACATTTAATTCGCCGCCGCTTTCGCGTTCAAACAGCTTCATCAAAAATTCGCTGTTGTAATAGGGATCAGCGCGTTCACTCGTGACCAACAGCCCGACGCGTTTGCCCCGCCGAAAACTTTTGACCAAGCGATTTACATCTACGCGCAGACTGTCGAGGGAGATGCCTTCTTCGGGAATATAGACACGCTCTGCGCCGGTCGCCATACCGCCCATCAACGCCAAGTAGCCGCAATCGCGCCCCATCACTTCGGCGACAAAGCAACGACGCGCGGCGAGGGCTGCTTCTTTTAGTTTGTCCATATCTTGGACAATCGTATTGAGCGCGGTATCTGCGCCAATGGTCAATTCGGTGCCGGGCAAATCATTATTGATGGACGCGGGGACGCAGAGAATCGGAAAACGAAATTCGGGAAAGTGCGCGCGGCGGCGATGAAGTTGATAGGCAAATTCATAACCCATCCATCCGCCGATGATGAGCAGTCCATCAATCTGATGTTTGGCAAGACGCTGCGCGAGGATGGGGTAATCGCTTTCGTCAATCTCGCGGCGATTCGCGCCCAATTCCGCGCCGCCGCGCGAGACCCAACCGTGAACGCTTGTCCAATTCATTTCGTGAATGTTGCCGTCGCGCAGTCCAACCAATGCGTGATAGACCGCAAGCATCGTGTGCCCCTGATCGAGACCGAGGCGCACGACCGCGCGCACCGCCGTATTCATGCCCGGCGCAGGGCCGTCGGCGTGCATGATGGCGAGACGCAAAGGGCGTTGCCCTTCGGGTGCGGGACGCGGCTGCGCGAGCAATAAAGTATTGAGTATCGAGTGCGCTTCGACAAAGCCGCGCCCGCGCATTGCCATCGCTTCGTCGTAGCGATGTTCGGCGATGAGCTGTGTCACATAATGCGATTTATCAATATTCTCCATAAGGGGAGAATGGCTCACGCGATTATCCCGCAAGCCGATGAGCTGGGGGACAGTTTCAGGAGTCGCTGCCAATAATCGTTCAACTGCGGCATAACCCAGCAGCGTTGGCATGGTGCGGTCGAACGCGCTCGGCGAACCGCCGCGCTGGACGTGTCCGAGAATCGTCACACGCGCTTCTTCGCCTAACCGTTGCGAGAGTGCTTTTTGAACATAATCGCTTGTGATACGATTGCCCGCGCAGTCGCGCGTGCCTTCAGCCACGAGGACGATGTTGTGGCGACGCCCGCTTTTGCGTCCTGCGCGGATTTTTTCACACATGGCATCTTCCCAACCCTCTTCAGGAGGCGATTCGGGAATGAGCACCCAATTCGCGCCGGTGGCGAGACCTGCCATCAATGCGAGATAGCCGCAGTGCCGCCCCATGACTTCGACCACAAAACTGCGTTGGTGACTCGTCGCGGTGCTGGTGATAGCGTCCACCGCTTCGACGATGCGATGGAGCGCGGTGTCCGCGCCAATCGTCATATCGGTCCCGAACATATCATTGTCAATCGAGCCGACGAGACCGACGATGGCGAGGTGTTGGTGTTTATCAGCGAGCTCTTGCGGGATACTCCCTTCGGCAACAAGCTCGGCAAGTAGCTCGCTCCATTCTTCATAAAAGATATTTGCGCCAGTGAGACTGCCATCGCCGCCAATGACGACCAGTCCATCAATGCCGTGCGTGATGAGTTGACAAGCGGCGCGGCGGCGTCCCGCGCGCGTTTCAAATTCTTTGGAACGCGCCGAGCCGATGATTGTACCGCCTTGCTGTAGGATGCCGCTGACATCGCCCCAGCTCATGCGGCGGATATGCTCACCGCCCGCGATCATTCCTTCAAAGCCTTCGTAAATGGCAAAGACTTCCAAGCCAGCGCGAATGCCCGCGCGCACGACCGCGCGGAGCGCGGCGTTCATGCCTTGCGAGTCGCCGCCGCTGGTTACGACTCCAATGCGTCGAATTACTAACGAGGTGGTCATTTCAATGGGTCTCGGTTACTTTACGCAGCCCGCGCGGATGGTCCACGTCATAATCGCGTACATTCGCCAGATGCATCGCCAGCAATTGACCGGGCACGATGCTGATGAGCGGAGAAACCCATTCTGGCACCGTGATGGGAAGTGGAAGCGGGGTGCGCGCCAGTTCCAAAATTTCGGGAACGTCGCTGACGGCAATGACTTCTGCGCCGCGTGTTCGCAGTGTGTGGACAAATTGCACGAGCTCGCTTGCCATAACGCCGGATGGAGCAATGACGAATGTGGGGAACGCTTCTTCGACCAGCGCAACGGGCCCGTGCAGGAAATCTGCGCTGCTGTACGGCTCGGCCAGCACATAGGTCAATTCTTTGATTTTGAGCGCCGTTTCAAAAGCCGTCGCATAGTTGTAGCCCCGTCCAATGACGACGCAGACGCGCATGTAGCGATACCGCTCTGCAGCGCGTGCTACATTGCTGTTCATCTGCAATACTACGCGCAGTTGGTCGGGAATTTTTTCTAGGACATTAAACATGCTTACGTCGTGTGCTATGCTTGCGGAAAGGAGCGCGAGCGCCATGAGCTGCGTGGTATAGGTTTTCGTCGCGGCGACGGATTGCTCTCGACCACTGTGGAGTGGAATGATGGCGTCGGCCGATTTAGCAAGTGGGGAAGCGGGTTCGTTCGTAATCGCCAGTGTTGCCGCGCCTTGCTGCTGCGCTTCGGCTAAAACAGAAACAATGTCAGGGCTTGCGCCGCTTTGGCTGATACCAATGACGAGCGCATCTTGGAACTTGGGTGGACAATGATAGACGGAAAAGAGACTGGGTGTGGCAAGACCGACAGGCAGCTGATTCATTGCGCCGAAGAGATATTGTGCATAGCGCGCGGCATTATCACTTGTGCCGCGCGCGGCGATAAACGCGTGGGTAATGCGTCTCTGTTTTATTGCATCTGCAATGCGTTGAATGTGGGCGCGTTCGTGTTCGATAAGGTTCAGCAAAACGTCGGGCTGCTGATGAATTTCTTGGTAGAGAAAAGAGTGTTCGAGCATTTACAAACCTTTATTCTTTACTAACTCATGGAACTAGGTAGTAGCGTGCGATATAGTGCATCGCTTTGATCGCCGGATGGGAGCCAAATTTCAACTAATGAATTCGTTACTATGACATATAAACAATATTGCCAGCGGCAATGGTCATTCCAACGTTTAAATTGGAATCTAATAGAACTAGATCGGCAATATATCCCGGCGCAATGCGGCCACGCGCGTGTGATAGATTGAGAATACGCGCGGGCGTTGTTGTGACGGTTGCCAGAGCGTCGGAGAGGGGGCAACGTGTGAACGAAATGAGATTGCGGACTGCTTGATCGAGAGGCAGGATGCTGCCTGCCAGTGTGCCGTCTGGTAAACGCGCGTCGCAGTCCGAGACGATGACATCGAAATCGTTGAGGCGATAGCGACCGGGCGGCATTCCTAGGGCTGCCATAGCATCGCTGACGAGATTCAAACCGCGTGCGCTTTTGTTGAGCCAGACCATTTTCACCAATGACGGATGGACATGAATGCCATCGGGAATCAAGCCTGTTGTCCATTCGGGATTTGACAGTACGGCTCCGACGATGCCCGGCGCGCGATGATCGAGCGGCGGCATCGCGTTGAAAAGATGCGTAGCGTAGCGAATGCCTGCGGCAAATCCCGCGTTTGCCTCTTCCAGCGTTGCCATTGAATGGCCCGCGCTGACGATAATGCCTTGCGTTGCTAATTCTTCGACCATCGCCAAGGCGTTTGGCAGTTCGGGGGCGAGCGTGACGAGACGAACACCGCTCTGCGGCGACCAATCTTGAATAAGTGATGGGTCAGGGTCGCGTAAATATTTTTGATTGTGTGCTCCTTTTTTCTGCGGGTTGAGAAATGGTCCTTCGACGTGCAAGCCGAGTGGTTCTGCGCCTTGAAAAGTAGCGGGGCGGTCTTGCAAGACTATGCGGCGCGCGGTTTCGACGTGAGTCAAGGGACAGGTCACAAGCGTTGGCAAGAAGGCGGTGATGCCGTAGCGCGGCAATTGCGCGGCGACGCGCCAGATTGTTTCAGGATTGGTCGTAAAATCATCGCCGAACGCGCCGTTGAGCTGCAAGTCTATGAATCCGGGCGCGAGGGTCATACGTCGCGCGTCAATTCGTTTTGCTGCGCGCGGGAAATCTGTTTCGGATTCGTTTCCAACGCGTATAATGCGCTCATCTTGAATCAAGACCGATGCGTTTTCAATTCGCTCATCGGGGGTGTACAACGTGGCGTGTTCGATAACCAGGGTGTTGTCCATTTCGGTTGAATCTATTATAACATTGCCGCAACGGCGTCGAATCGAATTTCGATTGACCGGCATTACACCACAGAGAGACTTCGGCGATGTGAAGTGTGCGACCGAAGGTCGCGAACTGTTATTGATGCTGTTTCGGCAAAGCCGAAACGACCAAAACAGGCACTTGATGCATCGCCGCAATCTCTCGACTGCTCGGTTGCGGTTTTTGGCTCGGCATAACCGAGCGGCAAAAACCTGCAACCAATCGCTCCGCTCGAGATGGCTCGCAATGACAGCTCCTGCACAAGATTTTAAGAAATTCTTATGCCCAACGTAATGCCTCGTAAAATTATGCTGATACGTCATGCGGAAAAGCCTGCGGATGATCCACCGCCGCATGGGGTGACGATTCACGGGGAACATGATGCCAAGGCGCTTTCCGTGCGCGGCTGGACGCGGGCAGGCGCACTCGTTACGCTGTTTGCGCCGACGAATGGTCAATTTCAAAATTCATCGCTCGCCACGCCGCAGGTGATTTATGCGATGGGTACAGGATCGGGGAGTGAGTCGCTGCGTCCCCAACAAACCATCAATCCGCTTGCGGATAAATTGGGCAAGCAGGCGCGAGTGAATACCGATTTTCTCAAAGGGCAAGAGAAGGAAATGATCGAGTCGGCGCTTGCTGTTGAGGGCGTCATTTTGATTTGTTGGGAACATGAACGGTTGGCACATGCGGCGCGCCATATTCCTTTGAGTGAGAAAAATCAGACGCCTGTTCCTGAAGAATGGGATGCCGAGCGGTACGACCTCATCTGGGTGTTCGATTTGGATGCAGATGGCGGGTATGTGTTTCAGATTATGCCGCAGCTGCTTTTGGCGGGTGATGCGCCTGCGTGAGCAAGTTGGACAAAAATTTGTAAATGCCGAGGTAGCTATGTTGAAATGGTCAGCGAATTTATCGTTTCTGTTCAAAGAACTGCCGTTCGTGGAACGAGTGCAGGCGGCGGCGGACGCGGGATTTTGGGCGGTGGAGTTCGGTTGGCCGGCGGATGTTTCACTTGACGCGCTGGTGGCTGCCCAGCAAGCGGCGGATGTGCATGTTCCTCTGTTTAATATTGACGCGGGAAATCTCGCACAGGGCGAACGCGGCTTTGTGAATTTGCCAACGCGCAAGTCGTGGTGGCGGGAACGAACGGAACTGGCTTTGGAATTGGCGCAGCGCCTGAATGCTCCATGTATCAACGCGCTTGCAGGGAACGATACGTCGGAATTTACGCGCAACGAGCAGATGGATTGTTTATTGGAAAATCTCAATTGGGCGCTGCCGCGCGCCGAAGCGGTGGGTGTAACGGTGCTGCTCGAACCGCTGAATCGCTTTGAGAGTCCGCGCTATCTGATTCAGAATACGGATGACGCATTGAACGTGATGACGCTGCTTAATTCACCGGCGAACCTCAAAATCCAATTTGACATTTATCATACGCAGCGGAATGAAGGGAATTTGACCAAGCTCCTGCAAGCGCACGCAACGAAGATACGACATATTCAAATCGCCGATTCACCGGACCGCCACGAGCCGGGGACGGGAGAAATTAATTGGCGGTATGTGTTGGCGCAGGTGGAAGCGATTGGGTACGAGGGGTATATTGGTCTTGAATACAATCCGACAGGGACGGCGCTCGAATCGTTGGCGTGGTTGCCGGAAGCGGCCCGTCGGGAATGTAGAGTAGGGGATTTGAGGTTGTGAGGTTAGCCTTTCATCGCACCGGCGAGAATGCCGCGCACGAAATATCTACCGAGAAGCAGGAAGAAAAAGAGAGGGATGACGACAGTGAAGAGGGCTGCCGACGGGCGAAGAGTAGAGGAAAGTGGCAAGGTTGTGCGTGCGGATAAACCTAAGTGTTTGAAGGGGGAGCTCGATTGTGCTAGAATAAAAATGAGCGTGTTTTACTTGCTCGCCCATGTCGGGGCCAGCGCCCGCATGGGTCATTTCATTTGTGCGATGGACGAATGGTATTCAGATAACTTGATATGAGTTGAAGGACCAGAAAGGAGTGACATGACTCCGGCTAATCTGTCACTCGAGGAACGGAAACAAGTGTTTGAACGATTCTTGGAGAGATATGCCAAGCGCGGCTTTCAAATCATCTCGCGCTCGCCCATCAGCGCAGAATTATACAAACCTGCCGGATTTCCTGCGTGGCTATTCAAAGAACAGACGTTGTATGTTGATATTGACGAGCAGGGTAGAATTTACGTACGGAAAGGTTAAGGCACTGCCTCTTGAATATTTGGCTGCATCAACACCAGCTCGACGTTTTCATCCGCTTGAAGCGGCGGCAATCCTCGCAGGGCGCGGTATTCAGGCAGTGTATTCATCGGTGGGCGTTCGCGGGCCCGAATGTCGGCAATGTCGAGCTGGAAGGCGCGGGCTTCGTGGCGAATTAATTTCATACTGGTATTGAGTTCATTGACGAGTTCGGCACCAAGCTTGGTGCCGACGCGTGCCATGACCACCTGAACAATTTCAAACGCCATTTTGCTCAACGCTTCTAACGATTGATTGCGGTGCACGCGTTCTTCCAGGTCCACCTGCCCCATCGCGTTGAGACCGAATTTGTGAAAAATATCAATGAGCAAGCCCATCTCGACTCCGTAACGTACAAAGAACGGCACTGCTTCGAGCGCCTCCCGTCTGCCTGCGTATTCTCCCGCTAACGGCTGCACAAATCCTGAAAGTTCTGGATAAAACAGATTCAAGAGAGGTCGCGCAACTAATTCGGTGACGCGCCCCCCGCCGCGCGCATTGAGCTTGCGCCCAATGCGGAGTGGTCGTTGATAAAAGCCTTTGACGTACATCAAGCGCGGCTCGCGAATCAAAGGGCCCAAGATGCCGTAGACGAAACGCGGGTGAATGTTAATAATGTCAGTGTCAATCCATGCAATCAAATCGCCTTGCAGCACATAGAGCGATTTCCATAAGCCTTCGCCTTTGCCTGCGCGTGCGCCGTATTGGGGCAAGATTTCGGGATGTTTGAAGGCGCGCACGCCCATGTCTTCGGCGATTTCCACCGTGCGGTCCGTTGAATTGGAATCAATCACGACGATTTCATCCAATAACGGATAGTGTACAACAAACTCTTGGCGCATCGTTTTGATGACGTGGCCAATCGTTTGTTCTTCATTCAAAGTCGGTAATCCTAAACTGATCGTCAAGCCTTGTCGTTCTTTGAGCTCGACCAAGCTGCGAATGTCTGCGAATTCGTGCGCGTGGAAGGTGTTCTCGGCAAACCATTTGTCCACAACGACGGAAATTGTATAGTCCACCGGCGTGGTGATGTCATCCTGAAAGTCCGTTGCGGCGCGCCGCGTTTTGACGACCAAGGTGGGAACCTCGGTTTCGCTCAAGACGTGCTGTGCCGTTTTTCCGATAGGTGGATCACCGGCGCGCGGATGTCCCACCGCGCCCATGACGACGAGTTGATGCGAGGCGGGATTGGCATTTTCAAGGATGGCGGATACTGCATCGTTACCACCACGCTGCCAGCTGGTGATTTCGGGAACGGCGTGCAAATGGCTCAAGAGCTCGCGCAGTTCTAAATCGCGAAAGCGGGGGGACGGCGTTGCGTGGAGCAATGTAATCTGCGCGTGATATGACTGCGCGTAGGCCAACGCTACCTGAAGCGAGAGCGCGGCATGAGGACCGCCGCGAATGGGCAAGAGGATACGTTCGATATGGTCGGGAAGTGTGCCACTGGCAATCACGGCATCACAAGGCAAGTCGCGCAAAAAATCGGCGCTGGGCATGTTGGCCGCATTCAAGACGACGAGCTGACACGATTCGCGTGCAAGCGTATTGCGCGCTTCCTGCCACACGTCATACGACACTTTGACGGTGATGCGAATGTCCGAATGGTTCACTTGCTTTTGCAGGGCGCGGCGGAATTTTTGCGCGGCGCGGGCTCCCGCGCTCAATGTTTCGCCTTGTGGAACAGATACCAAGCCAATGATGAGTTCCGGCGCGCGGCGCGACCGCGCGAGGACGCGCGCAAATGGCAATAGGTTCACAACTTCAGAAATGCTCGCGCCAACGACGGCAATGGGTTCTTGTTTTGATTTCATGGTGGATTTACCAGAGGCTCAATCTGCTCTTGAAAAATTGGATTCCAAGAATACGTTCGAATGACGCGTTGTTTTAATTGATAACGAGAATCGCTGCGGAAAAATTCGATCATTCGATTGGCAATTTGGGCTGGGGGTTCATCCAGCGCGAAATAGTGAGCCAACTCATGTGCGGACTCACGAACGGGCGGAATATCGGCGCAAAAGATGGGCAGACGCGCAAGGCCCGCTTCGAGGATAGGAATGCCAAAGCCCTCGCGCGCACTGGGGAACAAGAGCGCGTCGGCGATGGCATACAGGTCGCGCCGCACGGTGTCATTGACCGCGCCGTATTCTTGCAAGAATAGTACAGTGTCGGCGCGTTCCGTTGACGCGGCGCGCTGTTTTAATTCTTCAAGATATGCGCGATTTTTTGGGTTGTGAGGCCCCAGTGGGCCCATGACGACGAGCTTGGGATGTAAGCCTGCTGTTTGGAGCCCAGCGGTAATATCAATCGCCAGTTCGATGTTCTTGCGGCGCGTAACGCGCGCGGGAAGAAGCAGTAGGGGGGCGGCATCGAGCAGGGCGAATTGATCAATCCACTGCGCCGTTGTTGGGGTAACGCCGAGAAATTCGCACGCGTCAATGCCCGGCGGAACCACGGCGATTTGGCTGGAATCTATTTTAAGCAAGCGCGCCAGTTCCTCCCGCCGCGCTTCCGAGACGACGACATATTGGACATTCGCCCATGGCGCGCGAAGCAAGTCCCATGGCAAGCCTGCATGGAGGTCGTCAGCGTACACGGGATCGTCCCACGCGAAATCATGGCACCAAGCAATGAGCTGCACGCGGTTTTTCTCTGACAAGCGATATAGAGCGGCGGTGAGTGCAAGATTCTTATGAAGTGTGACGGCATTGTGCGCGATTAGCACGTCGGTCTCTTGCAGCGCCGATTCTAATTTGTGAGTCAGGGTGTCGTTCAAGGCATTGAACGCTGGGGGAACAACACCCGCGTTCAGTTCCTTTTGAATGGCTTCGACATTTGGTTCGCGCGAATCTATTTCGGGAATGCACGTGAATTCCACGCGGGGGTCGAACACCTCGCCGCGTCCCGCAATAACTTTGACTGAATAGCCATGATCCGCAAACAGTCGCGCGTGTGTGCCGATGGTAGATTCAACCCCACCAATCGTCGGCGGCGCGCGGTAATGGAGAATTGCTACGCGCGGTTTGTTCATGCTAGATGATTTCTCCGCGCGAAGCTTTGATTGCTAAATCCACAAATACGGCGCTCGACCAGCCGAAGACGGATGCGGCTTTCGGCGGCGCAATACCCGTTTCGGGATTATAGTATTCGTAAATGTCGTTTTGCCGCAAGAGCATTTCTAATGTGCGGTCGCGCAGGGAGCGAGCTTGTTCCAAAAAGCCGTTGGTCTTGAGTCCTTCGATGAATAAATAATTGATATTCGCCCATGTCGGTCCGCGCCACATTTGGTCTGGTGAATAGTGCGGATCATTTTTGGCAACGGTGGGAATGGGATATTCAAGCCAGAATTCGTCAGGGTTGTAAAGATGGTCGAGGACGCGCTTGCATTTTTCGGCATCGAGCCGCCCGGTGAATAAAGGATAGAGATTGAAAGGAGTGAGCACGCGGATGGGCTGATGGTCGCGCATTGCCCAAAAGACGCCTGCTTCATTGTCCCAAAAATGTTTCTCAATTCGAGCGGCGAGTTCGTTCGCCTGATTCAGCCATTGCGCGGCATCTTCTTTGAGACCGAGGATCGCGGCGATCTGCGCGAGCGAGTCCATTTGCATGACGAGATATGTATTCAGGTCGGGCGATTCGACGGGCATCCCGCCATCCCATAATGGACTGTCATCGAGACCGGATGAAAAGGGATGATTGTATTGAATGATGCCGTCATGGTCGTCGTCGTTGGAGCAGAGCCACCAATTGTTCCAACGGGAGACGGGTTCGTAAATTTCTTGCAAAAAATCGCGGTTGCTGCTCTGCCGATAGAGTTTGAGGGCGGTCCACGCGACGAGCGGCGGCTTGGTAACTTCGGCTTCGCCCGTCGGAAAGGGAAAGCGCAGAATCACGCCTTCATCATGCACGGCATCGGGCAGCATTCCATCTTCGCGTTGGTGGTCGAGCAAGATGCGAATTTGATTTTCGGCGAGTTCTTGATCAATGTACGAGTAAGCGAGCGCGTGGAAAAACGCGTCCCATGCCCAGACGCCGACATAGTGAATCATGGAGGGCATCATGGCTTCGCGCGTGAGAAAAAAGCGTGACGAGAGCAAACCCGCGCGCAGAATCCACCACGCGTAATAGTATTGGTCGGCGAAACGGTCTTCGACGGCAGGCACGGCGGCGAACCATTGGTGCCAGCGGGTTTCGGCGTCGCGCAGAATCTCGTGGGCGCGCGGGACGCTACGATTCAAGCCCAAGCGCGGAGTGACATTTAATACAAATCCGCTGTCGGTCTCCGCGTCAAAGGTCAGATTCACATTCACATAGCCGTTTTCGCCTTCGCTAATGGTATTGGTCAGGATGCGGGCGTTCGTGGTATAAGCGATATTGCGATGGGTGCGGCGATGTTCGGGGTCGCCTTTGAATTCGCCGCCGCGTCGGTCGGTGCGCCCGTGGATAGCAAATGCGCGGAAGGAAATGCCGCCGCGTGAGGGTGGTAATTGGACGTACAGGGTTTCTTCGTCAATGAACGTGAGTCGGTATTCTCCGATGCGTGTTCCAATAAAGAGCGCGTGCGGGTAGGTTGTAATGTCCAATTCAAGCGGATTGCCTTCGCCATCCGTGAGCTGCCAGTCGGCAAGGACGGGCCGACGGGCGCGGTAATGACCGACTTCGGCTTCCCATTTGGCCCAGCGTTCGGCAAGGCGAATGTAGAATGTGTTTTCGCGGCGAAAGAGCAGCAGGCGCGAGCCGCGTTCGCTAAATGGAATTTTTTCGAGATTGATGCGCCCGCGTAAGCGTTCTAAAAAAATGGACTGGGTTCTAATCATGGGTTGTTCAGGGTAAGGGCAAAGCATTCGCGGAACAGCCGTCGGAATCCGCCAGTGGAACAGCGAATGCGGCGATGCACTACATCGCATGCCCTACAAATAGCCATTATATCCCATTCGTATGTGCATTTGCGTTTTCAGTGCGCTAATGGATTACCGGCGATGATATAACATGGTGAGCGCGTTGAACGATTAAGTTCAACGACTAAAGTCATCACTACAGCAGTGTTCCATCAAATGGAATTCGACGGCTAAACAAATGGCTGCTGCAAAGGAACGCGGCAACAGAGAACGTTGCAGCGAAAAAACAAAGCGAAAGGCATTCAATGGTATTTACTACGTTGCGAGTGTATTGTAATTATTGTGGCGCGGAGGCGGGATGTCGCGGATAGGTGAATTGCTTGGCTTTTTGTACGGCAAAACGGCTGCGAACTTGTTGGAACGCCGTGTGCGCGAAGTAATGAGGCAGCGCGCGAGAGAGATCGAAACGGTACGACTCGCGCATCGGCCTGCGCCGATTGACCAAACCACCGCGCTGCTGATTACGTATGCGGACCAAGTGACCGCTGCGGGAGAGCCGCCGCTGCACACGCTGGCGAATTTTTTGGATACGTATGCGCGGAACATTGTTAGCGGCGTGCATATTTTGCCGTTCTATCCGTTTTCGTCCGACGATGGCTTTTCGGTGATGGATTATTACGCGGTCAATGAAAATTTCGGGACGTGGGCGGACGTGGAGCGGTTTCAGAATCATTTTGAATTGATGGTTGATGGGGTAATTAATCATGCGTCGGTACAGAGCGCGTGGTTTCAAAAGTTTCTGCGCGGAGAGCCACCATATCGAGATTATTTTTTCGTGCCTCCTAACGATTTTGATACCTCGCGTGTGATTCGCCCGCGCGCGCTGCCCCTCTTGACCACCGTTCAAACGGCGGAGGGAGAAAAGCGTGTGTGGACGACCTTTAGCGCCGACCAAGCGGATTTGAACTATAAGAACTCTGAACTGTTGCTGCAAATTCTCGATGTGTTGTTATTTTATGTGGCGCGGGGAGCGCGCTGGCTGCGGCTCGATGCGATTGCTTTTTTGTGGAAAGAGAGTGGTACGACGTGTTTGCATCTGCCGCAAACCCACGCCATCATTCAGCTAATTCGCGCCATTCTGGATGAAATCGCGCCCCACGTGATTCTGATTTCCGAGACCAATGTGGCGCACGCGGATAATATTTCTTATTTTGGCGACGGAACGAATGAGGCGCATTGGGTTTACAACTTTGCCTTGCCGCCGCTCACACTATATACGTTACAAACGGGTGATGCGAACGTACTGGCGCGTTGGGCACAAGCGTTCAAAACACCTTCGCCGCAAACGAGCTTTTTCAATTTTCTCGCTTCACACGATGGAATTGGACTGAATCCGGCGCGCGGAATTTTGGACGAGAGCGAAATTGATGCGCTGGTAACGCGCACACTTGAACGAAATGGGCTGGTTGGGTACAAGCACAATCCGGATGGGTCAACGAGTCCGTATGAATTGAATATTAATTATTATGATGCGCTGGCGGTGCCGGGTGAGGCGGAAGAATTGTCTATTGCGCGTTTTCTGTGTTCGCAAGCGATTTTGCTCGCACTGCGCGGCGTACCGGGAATTTATTTTCATTCATTGTTCGGCTCGCGGGGCGACCGCGCCGGCGCAGACGCGAGCGGCATTCCACGCCGCGTCAATCGGCAAAAATTTGTCCGCGCGGATTTGGAGAGAGAGTTAGAGAGGACAGACTCGCGGCGCGCGCAAATTCTTTCCATCTATTCCAAGTTTCTTCAAGCGCGGCGGGAACATCCTGTGTTTCATCCGAACGCGGCGCAGACTATTCTTGACGATGATGCGCGCGTGTTCAGCGTATTGCGTTGGGCGGATTTAGGATCCGTGTGGTGTGTTCAAAATGTTACGGGGCAGAGAGTCCGTACTAAAATTCCAAGCGGGGTGACTATCGCGCGGAATGTGCTTGGCGATGCGCCAATCAAGTTGATCAGTGAGGAATGTGCTATCGAGCTCGAGCCATATGAGGTTGCGTGGTTCGCAACTGCTTAACTATCTGAAAAGAAGAGAATTAACGGGTTTTTTAGAAATATTTAACATCACGGGACTGGGTGAATTTCGTTATAGTAGTGTTCCGCTTGACAGTTCGTGTGCGGATTGAGACGCATTTATTCAAATCTCTTCTTGACTTTTGCGTTCTCTAAGGCACGCTCATGGAGGTCCTGTGATGAAACCCGTTCGCTTGATGGTTGCCTCGTTCATTGTGATTGCAGTCGCACTCGGCGTTGCATGGATGACTGTAGTCGCCCAAGGTCCCGTGAATAACAGTCCTGGCACCGCGTTCTATATTGACAATCAACTGCATTCGATTCCGGCAAGCACATCGCAATGGTACAAATTTAACTATGGTGGCGGTGGTTCACTCGCAACGGTCACTTTGGTAGGCGGCGCGAACAGCGGGCTTCGCTTTAATGTGTTCACGTCCGAGCAAGCTGCCGATTTCACTAATGCTAAACCTGTCGGTCGCGGCACCGTACTTTCACTCAACTGCAATTCAGGTCTGCCAACACCACAGGGCGGATGTCAAGGGAACGACTTGGTGTGGATTGGTAAATTCCGCAGCGGCGATACTATATTTGTTGAATTGATCAATGACAATCCGCAAACGAGTAATTTCATCTTGACCGTCGCGGGTGAGGATGTGGCGCAGTGTGTCCCGGCAGGACAGAATGTCGCGGCAAATGCTAATGCTCCGGTTTGCCCAGCGGCAACACAAACACAGAACCAACCAGCGGGAGGTACTCCCCAGGCGACCGCAGTTCTGACTTTATCACCGACAATCACGGCGACGAGAACAGTTTCGACAACCGCAACGATCTCGCCGACAACTTCTATCTCTCCGACGACAACGATTTCGCCGACACGCCAAATTTCACCGACGGCAACCATCACGTCAACCACGAATCCTGCAGCGACGCCTTCGACGCCGACTGCGAATAATAATCAGGGCAATGACCCGGATCACGCCATTGCCTCCACCAGTCAGGCCCAAACCGTTCCTGCCAACTCTTCGCTCTGGTATCGGTTTGAGTACGGCGGCGGTGGCTCGGAGATTACTGCTGTGTTGCCGAATGGGGTTTCAAGCAAACTCGGGTTCGAAGTCTTTACTCCAACCCAAATCGCCGAGGGCTGGTTGAACAGCTCGCCGGTCGGACAAGGTACTCCACGTCAGGGGTGCAGTAACAATCAAGGGGGATGTTCGTCGGATGATTTATTCTGGCGCGGCAGTTTCAAGATGAACGGGACATACTATGTTCGCGTGACGAATCTGAATCCGTATCCAGTGCAGTTCACGCTCAACATAACGAGCTGATCCGTTAGCCAGCGTTCGCCGTTCCTTGAACGTCGGGTAGAAAGAAACTAGAGCGCGCTTTAGCAACGTTTCAAGTGCGCTCTTCATTTTGGAGAACGTACGTCAAGCAAGTTGTCTTAGCAGTGAGCTGCACCAGTTAACCGATCAGCGCCCGTTTATCTAATTTGCTCGACGCTTTGTGAAGCGTTTGCGTCTGCATGTGCTTCGTAGAGCAACCAAAGCTGCGCGGGCACCTCAAAGGTAGCGGTATTCGATCTCGTCTGGCGGGTTTTTATGTCCCGTTCCATCGTTGCCATGAATTTGCCTCCTGAAAAAGTTTGAATGCGAGTTCTAAAGAATAAAACGGCGAAAGATAGGCGCAGTGATGGAGGGAAGGGAAACCTTATGAAGAATACACGTAAAAAGAAATCGTTAATCGAAAATCGCAATCCTGTGCCGAACGAAGCGAGCGACACAGAGCGCGGGAGCGAGGCCGCAAGCGATGCGCGCGAGGCGGGCGAGCTCTATTCGGCTGTGGGTGAGCGAGTGTATGAAGTCGCGGGGACAGAAAGACCCATTGAAAACGACAAGAAGCGGAATCGGGGGGCAAGCAAAGGGCGATTACGAGCGAAGCAGAAGAATCGAAACAGAGGCGCTTTGGACAAGGACCAACCGCTGGTTCCCGATGGGGCATTTTCTGGTACACGCCGGATCAAGACGCCCGAAGCGGTGACGCAAAATCAAGATGAGGTTGCGCCGTATCGAGAACACGACGGGAGTGTACTCTTTGGTGAGGGGGACAAGATACGCCATTGGACGACCGGGCTGGGCGAACAGGAGGCAGGCGAACCAACCGGGCGTACGACGACAGGCGGTGAAACAACCACGATGAGCGACTGAAATGAATATGCCTCTTCACAAGACCTTTTGCTACGCGTGGGCGCAGGCTGGGGGGGCGATATTTTTCAAGATCGTTTCTTTTTCAATCCGATTCGTTATACGAGTTTGGGGCTGGCGGTCTGTGAAGCGATGATGGTGGGAATGCCGATCATTGGTCTAGCAACAACAGAAATGGCAACTACCGTTCAAAACGATTTAATCTCGCGCGCGTTGCGCGCGAGTGGGAAGAGACCTTCCGCTGGGTGATGGGTGTAACGGCGGCGCTCGTAATTCCAATCGGAGAATTATGGAGATTATGGAATACACATCTGCACAGCTCTTGGTTGATAAACTCCGTGCGTGGGGCGTAGAGGTGGTTTTTGGTTTGCCGGGCGATGGCATCAATGGAATTATGGAAGCACTGCGCCAGCGCAAGGATGAAATTCGATTTATTCAAGTACGACATGAAGAAGCCGCTGCCCTTGCCGCCGTCGGCTATGCCAAATTTAGCGGCAAGCTCGGCGTTTGTATTTCGACGACGGGGCCGGGCGCGATTCACCTGTTGAATGGTCTGTATGATGCCAAGCTCGACCAGATTCCTGTACTGGCGATCACCGGAATGCCGTATCACGACCTGACGGGAACGTTTTATCAGCAGGATGTTGATACGGCGCTGCTGTTCAAGGATGTTGCGTTATACAGCGAACGGATTATGGGGCCTGCCCACCTTGAAAGTTTGGTGGATCAGGCAGTTCGCATCGCGCTGGCGCAGCACGGTGTGGCACATCTCGCGTTTCCAAATGACTTGCAAGAAAAACCCGTCGAGCAAGACAAGCCGAGCCAAATGAATCAGCCCGAGCACACGGCACCAGAATGGCGTCCGCCGGTAGTTGTGCCGACCATAGAGGATTTGCAGCGCGCGGCGGAGGTTTTGAATGAAGCCATTCGCCCGGTGATTCTGATTGGCTCTGGCGCACGGGACGCGCGGGCGGAATTGGAACAGCTCGCGGATATTCTCGGCGCGCCGATTGCCAAGGCGCTGCTCGGCAAAGATGTGCTACCCGATGATAGTCCGTACACGACGGGGACGATTGGCGTGTTCGGTACAAAGGCGACAGCTGACGCGATGCAAAACGCGGACACGCTTTTTCTCATCGGCACATCATTTCCGTACATTAGTTATTTGCCGAAACCCGATCAGGCGCGCGGCGTACAGATTGATATTAACCCGGCGCGTATTGGCTTGCGCTTTCCGGTGGATGTTGGACTGGTCGGCGATGCACGCGAGACATTGCGCGGGCTGATTCCTCTTTTGAATCGAAATACGGACCGCCGTTTTTTGGAACAGGCGCAGAATACGATGCATGAATGGTGGCAACTTCTCGAACAGCGCAGCACGACGGGCGAAATGCCGATGCGTCCGCAAGCCGTCGCATGGGAGCTGGGGAAACAATTGGCGGACGACGCGATTATCTGTGGGGATTCGGGGCAGAACACAATGTATGCGGCGCGGGAGATTCGGATACGCGGGTGGCAGCGGTTTTCATGTTCGGGGTTATTGGCGACGATGGGTTGTGCGCTGCCGTACGCGATTGGCGCGCAGGTTGCGTTTCCGAATCGGCAGGTTATTACGTTTGTCGGCGATGGCGGCTTGACGATGAGTCTCGGCGAACTGGCGACGTGCGCCAAGTATGAGCTGCCGGTCAAAATCTTTGTGCTTAAAAATAACGCGCTGGGGATGATTCGCTGGGAACAGATGATGTACCTGGGCAATCCCGAGTACGGGATTGAACTGCAAGATATTGATTTCGCGTTGGTGGCGCAAGCGTGTGGACTGCAAGGCGCGCACGTCGAGCGACCACAAGATGTTGCCGACGCGATTGCGCGAGTTCTTCAAATACAAGGACCCGCGCTGCTAGAAGCCAGCGTTGACCCGTACGAACCGATTATTCCAGCGAGTATGAAACCCGAGTTGGCGGAGAAATATGCCAAGGCGCTGAAGAAAGGGCAGCCGAACAAGGAGCGCATCGGCATCACGTTGTTCCGTGATGTATTTGAGGATTTTGAGGACAATAGCGAAAAATTGGAAAAAGCGTTGAATGAGCAAGCGCCGAATGTCGCAGAAGCAGCGCAGCAATTGGCGACAAGCTCGAACGGTGGGGGCGAGAACGAACCGCAGCAGACGTTCGACCAGCAGCGCGAATGGGCAGCCGAACGCCGCAGCGGCCAGCATAACGTACAACCTTAGCAGGAATTGATGTCATTTCGAGCTGTTTCTGCGAAAAATCTCGATTGGCGAGTCGAAAACGCAAGAGCGCGTTGCCGTGAGCACGCGGTAGGGAGATAGCAAGTTGATCGTAACGAGTCTGGTGCTTGATTGACCGGACTCGTTTTGTTTTGCGCGGGTACATTTCGACCTTTCTAAAACGTAATCAAGTGGAGCGATGTATAATTTAGTTATCAAGGCAATCATAGATTGGCATCAGTCAGCGTCGAATTCGATTCGATAGCTCAAAAAGGGCTGCACGAAAAAAAGCAGGTGAACATCGTAAAGGATGACAGAGGAGGCAACGATGCTGTGCGGTGTTGTTTTTCCATAAACTGAATTTGGACATGACCCGGTTGCGGTGCGCGACTATGCGCAGACGGTGGAGGAGTTAGGATTAAGCCCTATTATGGCGTATGATCACGCTGATCCGTGATTGGCAGGCGCTCGGCGCAACGATGTTCTCGCTCAACATGATGGGCGCGGGTCTGGATTCGGCACGCGCACATATGAATGCAGTGAAAAAGTTTGCGCAAGCCATTCTCGCGTATGGGTGAATAGACTATTTATGCTTTTTCAAGTAAGTCAAGATCGCTTGCTCGGCGGCTTGACGAATGGCGCGCCAATTTCGTTTCCCATTTTCTAATGTCACTTGCTTTTTGGGGATTCGCGTCAGGATGAGCTCGGCGCGTGCTCCCGAACGCGCAGGGGAGGGGATGAATAGCACCGCGATTTGACCGTTGTAGCCAGCGGAACGATCTACTTTTCCTTCGTGCGTTAATTTTCCGTACAACGGTTTGGCAGTGTAATAACCGCGCAAGCGGGAATTTTCTCGGACCTCGCGGAATTCGCTGTGGTAGAGGGGATAGCGAAAATAAAACGAGATTTGCTTTTGACGTTTGAGAAATTGAATATCAAAGCTCTTTGGAAGACTCATAGCACTGTTCTTTTTCTATTATAGGCGAGTAAGCGTTTTCGTCGAAGCATATATGATTTGGTTATGAACTTTTGGGACGAATTTCCCGGCTCGAATGCGGGATATGTTCTCGAATTGTACGACCGCTTTCGGGAGAATCCGAATTCGGTGGATGCTGCCACGCGCCGTTTTTTCGAGAATTGGACGCCGCCGCTCGAGAAAGGCGTACCAAGTGTTCGCGGAATGGACGTGGGCAAAATCGTTGGCGCGGCAAATCTCGCGCAGGCGATTCGCGCGTATGGACATCTGGCTGCTACGCTCGACCCGCTGCGCGGGCATCCGCGCGGTGACCCTTCGCTGGAGCTCGAAACGCACGGTCTGACGGAAAATGATTTGCGCGAATTACCCGCGACCTTAATTGGCGGTCCCGTCGCGGAACTTGTGCAGAACGCCTGGGAAGCCCTCGATTCACTGCGCGCGATTTATTCTGCGACGACGGGATATAGCTATGAGCATATTCACGATCCGGTGGAACGCGAATGGCTGCGGGATGCGGCGGAATCGCGTCGCTTTCGTCCGACTGCTGAAAATTTTGATTCTATTGAACTGCTTGCGCGGTTGACGCGCGTGGAGGTTTTTGAACATTTTCTGCATCGCACCTTTCCCGGCAAGACGCGGTTTTCGATTGAGGGCTTGGATATGTTGGTGCCGATGCTGGATGAAATCATTTCGCACGCAGCAGATACGGGGATTCGCAATATCTTTTTGGCAATGGCGCATCGTGGTCGGCTGAATGTGCTGGCGAATGTGCTCGACAAGCCGCTGCGTCAAATTCTCGCAGAATTTCAGGACCCGGCTCATTCGAAAGACCATGCGGCGCGGGAAGTGTTGGGCTGGACGGGGGATGTGAAATATCACCTGGGGGCGCGCCAAGATGCGGCTGGAATTGGAAATGGACAGGGGCCCGGTGTGACGATTGTTCTTCCGCCGAACCCCAGTCATCTTGAAGCAATCAATCCTGTAGTGGAAGGGATGGCACGCGCAGAGGGGACGCAGGTGGACGCGCCCGGCGCGCCGCGGTTCGACCCCACGATCTCACTGCCACTGCTGATTCATGGGGATGCCGCGTTTCCCGGAGAAGGGATTGTTGCTGAAACACTGAATCTATCGCGCTTGCCGGGTTATCAAACGGGAGGCACGATTCATATTATTGCCAACAATCAATTGGGTTATACGACGCCGCCGGCGGCGGGGCGCAGTACGCTGTATGCGAGCGACCTCGCAAAAGGGTTTGAAATTCCAATCGTGCATGTCAACGCGGATGATCCGGAAGCGTGTCTGGATGCGGCGCGCCTCGCGGCCGCGTATCGCGCGCAATTTCATAAAGATTTTTTGATTGATCTGGTGGGGTATCGGCGCTATGGGCACAACGAGGGGGATGAGCCGGGCTTGACGCAGCCGTTGATGTATGAAAAAATCGCGCAGCATCCGACTGTCCGCGAATTGTGGGCGAACCTACTAGTCGAGCGCGGGCTGATTGACAAGGATTCGCCACAAAAGCGAGTGGATGAGGAAACGCAGCGCATTCAGAAAGAATTTGAATCACTACAGCCAGAAAAAGATTTGGTGGAAACGCCCCCACAGCCTCCACCGCGCGGGGCAGCGCGACGCGTTAAAACGGCAGTTCCGTTGGATGATTTGCGCGAATTGAATCAAGCCCTGTTGCGTGTGCCGGATGAGTTTGCGTTGAATCCGAAGCTCGAACGTCCAATGGGACGCCGTCGCAAAGCGTTGGATGATCCGGACGCGCGCACGATTGATTGGGCGACGGCGGAGCAGTTGGCGTTCGCCTCAATTTTGGAAAGCGCGATTGCGATTCGTCTGACGGGGCAAGATGCGGCGCGCGGGACGTTCGGACAGCGCCACGCAGTATTTTATGATGTAAAGACGGGCGCGACCTATATCCCGCTGCAATCTATTCCACAGGCGCACGCCGCATTTGAAGTGTACGACAGTCCATTGACTGAAGCGGCGACGATTGGATTTGAGTACGGTTATAACGTGCAAAAACCGGAGCGCTTGGTGATTTGGGAAGCGCAGTATGGTGATTTCATCAATGAAGCGCAAGTAATGATTGACGAATTTGTGGTTTCGGCACGCGCGAAATGGGGACAAACGCCGTCGCTCGTGTTACTGCTGCCGCACGCGTGGGAAGGGCAGGGGCCCGACCATTCGAGCGGACGGCTGGAACGCTTTTTGTCGCTCTCGGCGGAAACGAATTTACGGATCGCGTATCCAACGACTGCCGCGCAGTACTTTCATCTCTTACGACGACAGGCATTGTTATTAAAGACCGACCCGCTGCCGTTGATTGTAATGACGCCCAAGAGTTTGCTGCGGCACGCGCACGCGGCTTCTTCGGCGCGCGAATTGGCAGAAGGCGCGTGGCAGCCTGTGCTTGATGATGCGCGTGTGCAACAACCCGATGAGATATATCGTTTGATTTTTTGCAGTGGCAAGGTTTATGTGGATGTAGAGACGGCGCGGAAAGAGAATCATTCTATCGCTGTTGTGCGCGTGGAGCAGCTCTATCCATTTCCAGCGGAGCCGGTTCAAGCGATTTTGGACAGGTATTCAAACGTTCAAGAAATTATTTGGTTGCAAGAGGAGCCGGAAAATATGGGCGCATGGAATTTTGTGCAGCCGTATTTACTTGAGCTCATTCACGCGCGCGTGCCGCTGCGCTATGTGGGGCGTCCCGCGAATTCGAGTCCTGCCGAAGGTTCTTTGTCGCGGTTTGTGGAGAATCAGAAATTGTTGGTGGAGAATGCTTTACGAGAAGTAGAGAATCAGAAGGTGAATGCAGTCAGCGGGTAGGCGGGCAGCGGATTAAGAGCGGCTAAGCGGATAGGCGCGTCTTGTTATTCATATAGGCGCGCGCGGCGCGCGAGGTACCAACATCTGCTGACCTTGGAGTAACAACTATGGGAGTGAATATCGTCGTTCCGGAATTGGGGGAATCGGTCGTGGACGCGACTGTATTGCGTTGGCTCAAGCAGGAGGGCGAGCCGGTGCGCGCGGATGAGCCGGTGGTTGAATTGGAGACCGATAAGGTGAATCTGGAAGTCCGCGCGCCGCGTGGTGGCACGCTCGCGCGCATTGGGCATAAAGAGGGTGAAGATGTAAAAATTGGGGACGTGCTGGGTGTGGTGGAAGAGGTTGCAGCGCAAGCGCCTGTGGCAACGCCCGCGCCTTCTGAACCTGTGAAAAGTGATGGAGCGACGACGGCGAAAGAGGAGATCCGAGCAACACCGATTGCGGAACGGATGGCGAGTGAATATCACATTGATTTACACGCGGTGCCAACGAGCGCCGCCGATGGTCGCATTACGCGGCAGGATGTGGAAAAGTATCTTGAGCAGCAAAAAGTGCCGACTGTATCCCCTCAACCTGCGCCGGTGGAGAAAAAAGAGACAGCACCTATCCAACGCGAAACCGCCGCGACAAGTAGCATGGAGACGACGAGACGCGCAGACCGCGAAGAACGGGTGAAATTGTCGCGTCGCCGCCAGACCATTGCGCGACGACTAGTCGAAGGGTTACACACGGCCGCGATGCTCACGACATTTAACGAGATTGATATGAGCGCGGTGGTGGAATTGCGCCAGCAGCGCAAAGAGTCGTTCAAACAACGGTACGGCGTGGGTCTCGGTATCACAGTATTCTTTGTCAAAGCAGCCATCGGCGCATTGAAAGCGTTTCCTATGCTGAACGCGGAAATTCAAAATGATGAAATGGTGTTGAAGCATTATTATGATATTGGGGTGGCTGTCGCTGCATCAGAAGGCTTGGTCGTGCCGGTGCTGCGCGATGCGGATCGCATGTCGTTTGCCGAAATTGAGAAGGCGATTGACGAGATGGCGCGCAAGGCAGAGACGGGCACGCTGTCGCTTGAAGATTTACGCGGGGGCACGTTCACAATTACGAACGGGGGCATCTTTGGCTCGATGATGAGTACGCCGATTCTGAATCCTCCGCAGGTTGCTATTCTGGGCTTGCATAAAATCGAAGAGCGCCCCCTCGCGCGTGACGGTCAGGTGGTAATTCGACCGGTGATGTATGTTGCGTTGAGTTATGACCACCGCCTGGTGGATGGGCGAGAAGCTGTGCAGTTTCTGGTTCGGGTGAAAGAGTTGATTGAAGACCCTACGGCGCTCTTGTTAGAGGGGTAAAAGACCTGACGGCGTTGAGCAAGTCTTGGACATTCACCATAGTAATCATGTCCAGTCGCAATAAAACCCACACGCCAAGCCCACTCGTAGGTTTTCATGTTCATTCGAGTTCAGCGCACCTTCCAGATTTCGCGCGCTGCCAGCTCTGCTTCTGCGCGGCGCGGGTCGCCGTAGGCTTCGACGGTGCGCTCATATTCGGGTCCGAATTTTTCACGCAGTTCTTGACTATTGTCGCCTCCCCATCTTAAAGCTCTTGGCGGTCTGCATCTTTGACACGTCCCACAGTATGTAACGCTACGGATTGCCACTGTGACGCGCTGAAATCCGTTTTAGGGAACTGACTCTGCTGTGCAGCAAAGTAAGTTCAAGCCAACAATGTTCTACCTCGACAAGCCGTTGGAATTGCGCGATAATGACGGCGTTGCAGTTCCCGGCGGCTACAACGATACCCTGCCGCGATCAGAACAATTGTCGCGCGCAGGGCTTTTTTCTTTATCCTTCTGCTTCGCCATCTGTGGCATCGTCTCTCGTTCGGTTTCCTACTAGTTTGGCTGTTCGGCGCACTATCGCATTTTGACCGCGTTGACGGGAACGCTGGTACGTGTGGCGTTTTCAAAAATCGAACCCAGCACTGTCAATCTTTGTGATTTCGGGTTCCAAATTTGTCCCGCGAAAGGAGTGGTATGCGAATTCTACTGGTCGAACCACGCGAACATCCCGCCGTTCTCGGCTTGAGCAAATTTATTTGCGCGGAACCGCTGGCGCTCGAAATCGTCGCAGCGAACCTTTTGCCGGAGGGGCATGAGGTTCGCATTCTCGATTTGCGCATGGACGAAAATCTGGAAGGTGCAGTGAACGACTTTGAACCACAGATGGTCGGGATTACGGGCTATACACAGGACGCGGCGGAAATGCTGCGCATCGCCCACGTCGTCAAGTCACTCGATCCTGATATTTTTGTGATTGTGGGCGGACATCATGCGACGATGTGTCCTGCGGATTTTAACGTGCCGGCTGTGGATGCCATCTTGATGGGCGATGGGGAGCGCGCGATTCGCAATCTGGTCGCGCGGTTGGAAGAGCACAAACCGATTGATCAGGTCGCGGGACTGTATGTGCGTTCCCGTGGGCATTGGCAGAGTACAGGGGAAGAGGACGCAGTGGATTCGTTGGATGAGACGCCGTTCCCGAACCGCGATTTGGTGCATGAATACCGCAACGGTTATTTCTTTTGGTTCTGGGATTCGCCCGCGCTGGTCGAAACGGCGCGAGGGTGTCCGTTCCGATGTAACTATTGTTCAGTGTGGACATTCAATCGCGGCACATCGCGCTTTCGTTCGGCGGAAGGCGTCTTGCAAGAATTACAACAATTGCCAAAAGAGGTGACGAGCGTTTTCTTTGCAGACGATCATTTCTTACAGCACATTCCGCGTGCCGTGAAATTAGCGGGGCTGTTAAAGGAATCGGGCATCAAGCTCAAGTATTCGTTCCAGACACGCTCCGATTCCATCGTCCGCCGTCCCGATGTAATTGAGAAATGGGCAGAGGTCGGATTGCTGACCGCGTTTCTTGGAATTGAGGCGATTCGACAAGAGGAGCTGGACGCGATGCACAAGTCGAACAGCGTCCGCGTCAACAACGAATCGGTCAACATTCTCCAAGCGAACGGAGTTCATATCTGGGGCGCGTTTATTGTAGACCCCATGTGGGATGTGGATGATTTTTCACAGCTGATTGATTTTGTGAAAGCGTCGAAAATAGATTTTCCGCAATTCACGATTATGACGCCGCTGCCGGGGACGGAAATTTTTCCGCGAATGCGCGAGCACATTACCGAGACGCAGCATCATCTCTATGATGTACTGCACGCCGTCGTGCCCACCAAGCTGCCGCTGGAAAAATTTTATGAACAGATGGCGCGGCTGTATCGGGAAGCGACGGTGCCGCCCGACGACCTTTTGCGTCTCGTTCGCTCCGGTGAATTTCCGATCAGCGCGCTCAAGCGCGGAAAACACATTTGGGATCGCATGACCAACCCGGCGTGTTATCTGGAAGGACATTCGGCGGCAATGGCAGGACCGCCGATGGCGATTGAACAAACCGTGTTTCGCGGTACGGCACCGGGCTTGGAGCTGGTTCCCGCGTGGGCGGAAGTGGCGAATCAATAGCGCATGGGCATTCTCGAAACGTTCATCCCGATTGACCGCCGCCTCGCGCTCGCGCGGGGCGAATCCTTGCCTGACCGCGCGAGCGGCACGGCGTTGTTCATGGACGTATCGGGTTTTACACCGCTCACGGAGGCGCTAACGCGCCTTCACGGACCACAGCGCGGGGCGGAGGAATTGACGCGGCACCTCGATCGCGTGTACGACGCGCTGATTGCAGAGGTTGACCGCTATGGCGGGAGCGTCGTTGGTTTTAGTGGGGACGCGATTACCTGCTGGTTTGACGAAAATCCAAGCGGACAATCATCGTCGGCATTGCGTGCAGTAGCATGTGGTCTGGCGATGCAAGAAGCAATCCGTAAGTACGGAACGATTGTGATTGGAGTGAATGAGACGGTCGCGGTGAACGTCAAGGTTGCCATCACCAGCGGGAACGTGAGGCGCTTTCAAGTGGGTGATCCCGAGATTCGGTATATTGACACGCTCGCGGGACTTACGCTGGATTACTTGGCGGCGGAGGAACAAAGCGCGCAGAAAGGCGAAGTGCTACTGGATGAGGAGACTGCCAAGCAGCTAGGCGACAAGGTACAGGTCAGCGCGTGGCGGGATTCCAAAGGACGCCGCTCGGCGCTCGTCAGCGCGCTTACGGTGTCGGTCGCACCGCAGCTATGGCCGGCGACAAGTGATGGTCTTGCGGAAGAGCAGGTGCGTCCGTGGGTGCTGCCATTTATTTATGAGCGTACAAAAAGTGGGATTGAGGAATTTCTTGCCGAGCTTAGACCGGTTGTTTCAATCTTTGTGAACTTTGGCGGCATTAACTATGATTCCGACCCGTCCGCAGGGGAAAAGCTGGATGAATATATCTGTTGGGTGCAGCATATTCTCGCGCGGTATGAAGGCACGCTGGTTGAGTTAGTAATCGGGGACAAAGGTAGTTACTTGTACGCTACGATTGGCGCGCCGATTGCTCACGACGACGATGCATTGCGCGCGCTGGCGGCGGCGCGCGAACTGCGGACGCTGCCGCCTGAACTGAATTTTATTACAGGCGTGCGAATTGGAATCAGTCGGGGGCATATGCGGGTCGGACCGTATGGGGGCCGAACGCGGCGAACGTATGGTGCCATCGGGGATGAGACGAATGTTGCGGCACGCCTGATGCAGCACGCAGCCAGTGGACAAATCATCGTGAGCGACCGTGTAGCACAGCTGACTGATCATCGCTATCAATTTCGCGCGCTCGGTGCGGTCAAGGTTAAAGGCAGAGTCGAGCCAGTTACAATTTTCGGTCTCGTGGGGATGCGGAGTGAACCTTCGCCCGTCGGCGGGGTCAGTACGCCCGAACGACGACGCGCGCCGATGGTGGGACGAGCTGCCGAGCGCGGGGTCTTGAGTGAATCTCTCAATCGGCTGCTCAAAGAGCATCGCGGCGGGACGCTGATTATTCAGGGTGATGCAGGAATCGGCAAATCACGGCTAGTCGAAGAGCTCTTGGAAGAGGGACGCGAAGTTGGAGCAACGTGCATTCTTGCCGCCGGGGATGCGGTTGAGCAGTCGGCGATCTATTTCCCCTGGCGGGAGGTGTTTTCTCAAGTATTCGAGCTCGATACGCTGCCGGATGATGCCGCCGTGCGGCGCGCGCAGGTTATGAATTGGTTGGAATCGAATGCCGATGATCCAGATCTCGTTCGGCTTGCGCCGTTGCTGAACGCGGTGCTGCCGCTGAATTTGCCAGAAAATGAACAGACAGCGGGAATGACCGGGCGCGTACGGGCGGATGCGACGCGCGATTTGTTAGCGCGAATTCTGCGGCGCACGATGCGCGCAACGCCGCTCGTCATTGTCATCGAAGACGCGCACTGGCTCGATTCGGCATCGTGGGCGCTGCTGGAACGGGTCGCCGCATTGGATGCGCCGCTATTGCTCGTGATAGCCACGCGTCCGTTTGGTGCGACAGCACCCGCCGAATTTGAACGATTGCGCGCTGCGCCAGAGACGCGGCTATTGATTCTCGAACCCTTGCCAAGTGAAGATGTTTCGACGCTGATCCAGCAGCGATTGGGTGTGCGCACATTGCCCGAACCTGTGCTCAACTTGATTC